>ERZ724523.698-NODE-698-length-19644-cov-7.062076_pt1 | contig 19644 bp, 19 predicted proteins | sample MGYA00376056_ERZ724523 | MGnify/ENA primary metagenome ERZ724523 (study PRJEB28724, sample SAMN07190888) | wastewater metagenome | isolation source: influent of sewage treatment plant in Hong Hong | place: USA: Christiansburg, Virginia | collected 2016-03-01 ... | reverse complement strand
CTGCGCGCCACGCGGTTGATTTGCAGCAGGCCCGCTTGCGACGGCGACCTCTCTTGCGCCAAGCCCTCAATGAAGGCTCGCGTTTCCTGAAGGCACAGCGCAAGGAACGTGCGGGTCAGCTCGCCCAACTCGCTCACCTTGCCGTTGCCGTCGTAGGTTCCGGTGCGCGGCGGGAACGACAAGTCCTGCACCGACTCCTCATCGAACGTCGGACGGCTAAGCTTGGTGACGGTCGGCAGAATCTCAGGAGTGATGGAGGTTGGATTCGCCAGCGCGAGTCCGAGCTGCGCATCCATCGGCAGCGGCAGACGGCCCCGAATCTGCTCTCCGCGCGACTGATACGCCTTGATCGCACTGAGCGCATCGTCGGCGTCATCGCGGAGATTGCGAAGCCGACGCTGCGTGTCCTTGTCGTAAGAGTCCCAGCTCGCCACGGCGGCGGTGAGCATGCCCAGCATTGCTGCGTTTGTCTTGTTTTCCATGGCTCTTTCTCCCCCTGCTCTTGTGCTAGCGCCGACGCGAACGGCGGTCGTTGTTGTTGTTGAACAGCAGCCCAAGTCCCAGACCCGCCGCACCGACGCCCAGCAGCGTCCCGGTGTCACTCCCACCGCGCCCCCCGGAACCATCCCACAGCTCGCCGACCACTTTGGCTACGCCGGCGCCAGTCTGGATGTCAACGGCAGTGAGCTGATCTTCGAGGAGTGCGATCGAACTCTCTGTGGCATTGCGCTCCGCGCGCAGCGCCTTTTGCAGTACCGGAATCAGCTCCGCATACTTGGTGTTGTTCGCGAGCTGTTCCAGCTCGTTCGCAGCGGCCTTCGCATCATCCAGGTAGTCCTGCAAATCTTCGAGCTTGCGGCGAATGTTCCGGCCTTGCAGAAAGCCCGCGACCGCTTCTGCCGCGTTGGCTCCGGTGCGCAGCCAGCCCTTGGTGCCGCCTCCCCCTCCCAGGCCACCCACAGACGGCACATTCTGCACTTCCACCTGCTCGCGGAATGCCTTGTCTGCTTTCAGGAAGTCCGCTTCCGACGCGAACATGATCTCCGTGTTGCCGATCTTGGCGCGATATCCGCCAACCTGCACCGGCTGGTTTGCGCTGGGGTTAAACGGGACCATCGCGGTCTGCGCGCCGCCTCCCATGAAGGGGTTTGCTCCGTCGGGCATCTGCACGTTGATGGTGCCGTCAGGATTGGTCCCGGTGACTCGAATCGTTACATCCTTGGCCATTGCTTGGTTCCCTCCCAAAGCGGAGATTGCTCTCCTGGTTCTTCTCGCGGACTCCGCCGCGATGTCTGTTTCCTAGCTGTAGACGACTTGCCGCCAGTTCGATCCGAAAATCTGGGTCAGCAGAGACGCAGGCAGCGCCCATCCCCGCGAGCCATCGGAAGCCATCACTGCCTTGTCCGAATCGAGTCCGAACTCGGCAGGACTGCGCCCCGCGTAGTACGCCGACCAGCGCCCCGGCATACCTCCCAAACCAAATCCTTCGCTCGGAGCCTGCGTAATCATCACGGAAGCGCCGGGATTGACCGTCCATCGGCCTCCGCTATTGGTGATGGCGCTCGTCATTGGCGCAAGCCGTCCACCGACGATGCCGAACACCTCGAACGTCTGGATTCCAGCGGGCAGGCCCGGCATTCCGGCTCCCGGCATTCCACCTTGGGTCTGACCGCCCCCCTTGAGCTGATCAATCTGCGCCCGCATCTTGGCCAGCTCGGCTTCCTGCTTCGCTTTCTGAAGCTCCAAATTCATTTGGCGCTTCTGCCGCTCCAGTTCCTTCCGATACTGACGCTCTTGCGCTGCGGCATCGCGGTCCGCCTGGTCCTCTTCCGCTTTCGCCTGCGCGTCCTCGTCATCTTGCGCCCGCTTCGATGCATCCTCTTTGGCGCGACGCTGCATCTCGTCGTACTGACCGCGATCCGTCATGCGGAACACCAGTCGATACGGCTGATTCCCTTTGATCTCTGCGTTGACTCCCGCGAGCCACACCCGACCGTCTTCGTCGTTTGTGATCTTGACGTAATCGACGGTCCAGTCCGGGCTTGGTCCGCTGCCATCATGACGCAGCGTTCCGGTGGTCAGATTCCCCAGGTCCGCCGTCTCGAAGACACCGTGATTGATGTCTCCCTTTTCCCAGTCGTTGCTACTGTCTGGGTCGTTGATCTCCATCTCCTTCATCGAGCCTTTGTCGCCCGCCAAGGAGATAAAGACGTTTGCGTCCGTCCCGGCGTACCACGTATCGCCAGTGCGGATCTCCCATCTGTATCGCATGGTCCCCCCTTTCGTTGTGCTGACTAGACCTCTTCCGTTTGGTCCTCATCAGCGAGCTTGACCACGGGAGCAGACTGAAAGGAAAAGCCCTCAAAGTCACTCCCCCGGTTCGGAATCGAACTAACGATGGGACGCCCTTCCTTCGAGGAAAGTGGCCGTCCCTTTTTGGCTGCGCGCTCCAGAATCTGCGCATCGGTGAGCCCCTCTTTGCGATACGCATCAAGCTCCGCTTCGAGCATCGGATTACCGAGCGCGCGGGCCTGCCCTGGATTGGGCCTATTGACCCTACGCTCCGACGGGTTCTGCTTGCGCGTTTGGGGCACCGGATCGGGCAGCGCGATTCCGGTCACTGATCGAATCAGTGCATTGCGTTCCCGAGCTATCTGTGCCCATGAACCGGGATCTTCAAGTTGAAGCCGCGTCTCTGCTTCGTCTTTGTTTCGGCGATTGAGCGGTGAGGACTCCGTCTCTGACTCGACTACGAAGGCGAGCCGCTTTTGGACCCCTCCCTGGACGAGCCCGACGTTGTCTGCCAGCCAGACCACGCTGTTACTCACCATGATCCGAACCGACGTAACTTGCCAGTCTGAACCCCACCCGCTGCCGTCAGTGAGGAGTTCGCCAGAGATCAGATTCCCGATGCTAGGACAGCTAGGGAAGCGACCGAACGTCAGCGTGTTGCGGGCAAAGGCATCGGGTGATGCCTCCTGCGGCGGACTGGGGAACCACGCACCCCCGGCTTCCCCACGATTCCGCATCGTGAACTCCGGTAACAGCCAAGCGAAATCCATGTCCCCGCGATCCCCATGCAGGGACAGCCGAATCCTTGCTTCCGTCCCGGCTCCGATCGTGTCGGCGGTGATGATCTTCCAGTGATACGTTTCGACGGTGGCCACGGTGTTCCCTTTCTCTGCAAATGCGTCACGCTGCATGTGCCCGGCGGCTTATCCTTTGCCAAGCGACTTCACGACACCCAGGACATCCCCCAAAGAGAACCCCTCGAACGCACCGCCCCCATCGGCAGCCGCGCTCTTCTTTGGGGTTCCCTCTTCGGTCGCGATTCGCGTCCCTTCGGCGCTCCGCTTCGCGACGCCCCGGAATTGTCCGGTCGCAATCGCTTGGATCTCCGCCTCGGAGTAGCCGCGCTTGGCCAGTTCCTCCTTCACTTGCGGAGGCAGCGCCTGCGGCGTTGGTTCTGTGGCCACCACCACGGATTCCCGATAGATCGGCTCGGAAGGTGACACGGGCGGACTTGCTGGCGTCGTCTTGACGGCAAGCATCGATTGCTTCCGCACGGCAAAGTCTGCTTCCTCCGGGTTCATTCGCGAGGGTGGCGGTTTCTGCTGTTGCACCCCAGCCATGTCGAGCACGCGGTCGAGTCCGCGATCGATCTGCTGCGCACCTTGCGCCCCCGCCTGTCCACCTGTCGCGCCTGCCGCCACGGTCACGACGCCCATCAGGAGGTCTTTTCCCGTCAGTCCGATGTTTTTCCAGTCCGGCATGGGGCTACTTTCCTTTCAGGCGCTCCAGCACCTTCCCAGCGACCGACCGCAGTGTGAATCCTTCGTAGACAGGGCCGCTGACCTGCGGAGCGGTTCCGCTGGTCGTGTCCGTGCTCGGTGGCTTCCAATTGCCCGCGAGAATTTGCGCGATGTCCTCTGCGCGATAGCCGAGCCGCGCAAGGTCTGCGCTGACGATCTTCATCTCTGCGAGCTTCCGCTCCCGTTCTGCATCTGCACGCGGCGCGCTCTCGACCGCAACGGATTTGGGGGTCGTCGCCTCTTTGTCGCTGTCGTCATCGGCAAAGAAGTCGTCTGCGCTTTCGACGCGACCTTTTGAGCCCGCTACCGCACGACGGCGAATGGAAAAGTCAGCCGATTCTGGATTGAGTCGCGAAGCCATCACACCACCTCGAACTTGGGATCGATGGGTTGTCCGTAGTCCTTCTTGTCTCGGTCGTAGTCGCTCGCGCGGACCTCAAAGTGAACGTGGGGAGCATCTCCGCTGCCGCTCTCATGGGCTTCGGCGATGAGCCCTATGGCGTCGCCGCGCTTCACCCGCTGTCCCTCCGCGACCGTGGCTTCGCCAAGGTGAAGGTAGCGGTCGATCTGCCCGTTTGCGGCCTCGACATCGACCCACAGCCCGGCTCTCTGGGCCTTTTCGTGATTGGAGCCGCGTCCGTCCATGACTCGCTTTACGCGACCCGAGCGGGCAGCGGTCACGGTCGAGCCAGCGGGAGCGAAGATGTCCACTCCTTTGTGCGGTCTGCCCGAGCCGGGACGACTTTCTGTTACACGGTCGCCGATTCTTGTCACAAGCTCCTTCGGCACGGGCCAGCCAAGCAGCTTGGACTTGTCGCGAGCCGCAAAGTCCGACTTTTCTGGATTTGATCGATTCATTTCGTAAAACTCCACTCCGTCGACGGTGCCGACACGGCGAAGGGTCTTCTGCCAATCGGCGCGAACCTCCGCAGCAGTCTTGCGGTAGTGCGAAAGTCGCTGCTCCTGCTCCGTGAGCGGCAGACCTTGCACTTGCTTGGCTCTGGCTCGCTGAGCGATGGCATATGCTTTGTCTTGCTGCGCTGGATCAAAGAACGCGATGGCATTCCCAAAGCGCGGCGTGTGCAGTCCAGATAGGACTTCGCGCGCCCAACTTTGGTGAATCGGCAGCGCCTCTTGATCCGTGGACACTGGACGAGTCCTGCCGGGCCATGACCGCTCCCCCTGGCGTCCATACCCAGAACCCGCCGTAATGCGCTCGAACAGCGTTTCACCGGCCTTTCGCGCATGGAGCTGGCTGCCAATCAGCTCGGTCCAAAGTTGTGGACTGCCCTGGCCGTTTTCACTCGCGAGCATCCGAGCCGCTGCTTCCACGTCCTCGTCCGAAAAATCCAGCGGAGGAGATGGAATCGTTTCGTTCGGTTGTGGCTGCCGCGAGGGTGGAAACGCCTTTTCCGCGACCCGACGTGACAGAGCGACCGCCACGGCGAAACCCCCAAGCGTCAGAACGGTCCCCACGACCGCCAGCGCGGCGAGCGCGGTATCACCCTTCCTCCCGCTCATCGCGCGCTCCTCTTCATTCTGGAACGCCGCTTTCTGGGCTGCTCGTCTTCCTGCGAGGCAGCAGCGGCCAGCGCGAACAGTCCCGTGACGGCTAGGCCGATGACTCCGATTGCAACCACATGGCCCGCGCTCGGGCTTGGCAGGTTCTTGCTCAGGTCTTGCCCAAGCTCAATCCCGCCCCGTGCCTCGACCGTCCTTCGCAGCTCTTGCAGCCGCTCCAGCGCCTTTCGTTCCTTCGGCGTGGCTTCGCTGGCCGCTCTCCTTCGCTCCGCCTCTGTCTGTTCGCCTTTCTGCTCCCTGCTTTCTCTTTGCGACTGTGCCTTTTGCTTCTCCTCGTGAAACCGCTCACGGAGTCGTTCCGGCGGGGGATACTTCGCCGCCAGCTTTCGCGATGCAAACTTGAGGGCTTTGTGCGTGACCAAAAGCTCGATGAGCGTGAGTCCCCCTTTGGCCAGTCCTTCGGCAAAGTGCTTTCCCGCTTCATCGAGTTCCGGCTCTGTTGTCGCGTTGTAGAACCCCCAAAACCAGTCCTTGAGCAGCGCGTAGGTGTCCCCGATCGTCCCCCAAACCTGCCAGACCCCGTAGGCCAGAAAGATCACATTCACGGCGAGGCCGAGCGGACCCGAGATCACGGAGGTCAGAAACCAACCCGCCGCGAGCAGAGCGAGCCCCCACAGTGCATCTACGCTGAGCAGCGCCCACAGCTCGCTTCCAATCGACGGCAGAAGATACTTGAAGCTGCGCAGAATCGACTCCGCTGCTCGATACGCCACAGCGACGAGTCGCTTTTCGGTTTCATCCCCGTGATAGAAAAGGAGGTCCATCGGTTAGCCCTTCAGGATTTGCCTGACGACATCCTCTTCGTAGTGCTCGCGCAGATACGCGAGGGTGGTTTCACTGACGGCAGGCTTGGTTGGCGGCGCTGCTTTGTTTGGGCGAACCGGAACCCCCACCGCCGAATGGCTGGGAACGGCCACCCCCGAAGCCACGGGGGCCACCGCGCTCGGCGTGGCGATGGCCTCGGCCAAGCCCGATGGCGGTGGGAATTTGTCGAGAATCTGCGCTTGCAGTCGAGCGAAGATGTCACTTGTGAGCGCAGCCCGCAGCTTTGGCATTCCCAGCTCTTTCACCACCTCCGCAAAGCGCTGACCGCCGCGTGCGAGCTGCGAAGCGTTGGTTGCGTTGCTCGCCGCTGCGGCAAAGTTCGGCATCGACTGGATGCCATTGAGCTGACCGTACAGCAGTGGGAGGGCTAGAAACGGACGCAGCTCCTCCTCAATGCCGGGGGCGTTCCCCTTGAGCCACCAGCCACCCACCGCGATGGCCAGCGCCCAGAGTGATTCCGGCCTCACCGCTGGCAGATCCACTTGCGCGGACGCCATCGAGAGGATGAGCCGTTCTGCCAGCGCGGTCAGGCGGTCTTTGTCGCTGGTTGTGGCGCGAAACGGGTTCACTTTCCGCCGCCTCCGTTTCGCTCTTTGCGCGCCATCTCTTCAAGCTGCTTTTTGAGCTGCGCCATGTTGGCTTGGAGATCCTGGTTATCCGCCATGGCCTTCTGCGCTTTGGCTTGCGCATCTTCGAGTTCCTTCTTGGCATCGGCAGAGCGCGAGCGGAGGGCTTGAAAAAACTTGGCCATGCCAAGGTTTGCTAAGAGCTTGCCCGTCTCCATCCGTCCGAGCTTGAACGCCGACGGCGGCTTGGTGCCCACGCCGTACAGCTCGATGAGATACCAGAGCATGCCCCCAAGGGCCGGAACGGAAGCCTGCAAGTAGTCATTCTGGGTGGCGACAAACCCGTCGACGCTTGCCCTCCCTGCGACCCGCATCAGGTAGGACCAGCCTTCGTTAAAGCCTTGGGCAAACACGCTGCCCCCTACGTCGGAAAGGCCCATCTTCAGCTTGCTCACCTGCGGCCCGTCCGGTTGTTTTGACTTTTGGGGCTTGTCCTCCCGACGTGGTGCCGGACTCCCCACTTTGCTCTGCGACATGGCCAGTTCGTTGGCTGCCTGCACCATCTCATCCGCGCTGCGTCGCTCTGCCGAAGCCTTCCTCGTTCGCGTAATCCGTGTCTCAGAAGCCATTTGATCCCCCTTTGTCTCCGTCAGCGTGCCCCACGCTGGTTTGTGTCCTGTTCAGTGCTTTTTGGTTGTCACTGTCCTAATCGCTTTCCTCGAAGTACCGCTGAATCTGAGGAACCGTCGGGAGCTGGGTCTTTGGTCTTGCAAACTCAGGATCTCCCCAGGTCGCGATCCACTCGGCGGTCTTCTTGAATCCACCGTATCCAACTGTCCTCATGTGCTCTCGGACCTGCTCCTCCGATTTCGTCCAGTCCATCGGTAGCGTGAGTGCCCACTCGGCGAAGCGCTGCGCGGTATCTGTCGTCAGGAAGTGCGCTACTGCCAGACCCGTTGCGCAGTGGGTCAGACTCCACCGTGCAGGCTCCGAACCGGGCACCCGCGTCACTGCCAGTCCGCCCTTTATCCACGGCGCTTCGACGCTCACCAACTCTCCGCTTGCAGCCTTGACCATTGCCGTACCTGCGGCTGCCTTTTGCCCGTCCTGCCCCTTGGCGTTCTCTGTCTGGTCCTTGCCGAGTACCCCTTTGGGAAAGGGACGCTGAAACCAGTCTTTGCTGAGCTGGTTTAGCTCGCTCCATTTGCTGCCGCTTTTCTTCGCGCGCTCGACAAATCGCGCAAATCCACTCTCTGTGAAGGGAATCGGGAGCGGGTGCTTGGGACCGAGATCAAACGCGGGCAGAGCAAGCGCTGGTCCTGACTCCCTTGGCACAAGGAACGTCCGCTCAAGGCTTGAAAGAATGCGCGGCCCCCACGAGTCCCAGACCATCTGACGCCACGCATCCGGCGCGTTTTGCATTCCGAGCAGACCCAGCGGATCGAGTACAGGCTTGGCCAGCCGGTCGAGAGCCTCTGTGAGTCTCTGCTCAGTCGCCAACTTGTCCACGGTGGCGGGCCAGCGCTGCGCATCAAACTGCTCCGGGGTGGCATGGCGCAGCGCCGAGTGCAGCGAGTCCATAAGCGGCAAGTCGGTATGCAGCGACTGCTGGTCAATCCTCATCCACTCAATCGACTCCGCCATGCGGATCGACACGTAGTCTGGACCCACGACGCCCACCTGAAAACTCACCTGCGGCCCGTCTCCGCCCGATACAAAGACGGCGCGTTCCCAGAGCGCCACCGTGACGACCCGTTCCTCGCCAGCCGCTTCCCAGCCCGACTGCGTGCGCCAGACGAGATCGAAGAATGCGCAAGCAAAGCCATCGAGCACTGCCTTGACGAGCGTGCCGTGCCAAGGCCAAGTCTGGGTGGGAATCTCGCGAAGCTGCTTGAGTAGTTCCCGCGTGGCGTGATCATCCTGTCCCAGCTCGACAGCGGACTTGCCCTTGGTTCCCTGGTGTTCATAGATCCGCTTGATGAGCGTCCACGCCCGTCTCCGCGCCGCCCGGCGGTCTTCGATTTCCCGCTTCTGGGCCATCTGGGCGCGCAAGGTGCTGAGTTCCTCCGGTGAGTACAGGAACGCCACCAACTCGTCCTGGCTCAACTCCGAGCCCGCCGCTGGATTGTTCGTCTCCCGCTCCGAGCCCGCGAAGATGTCCTTCATCCACGTCAGCTTTCCCAAAATGATGGTGAGCCGCGCCGCGTCGATGGAGCCCTGCGAGATGTAGTAGTAAATTCCAATGACGGCCTGGGTATTGCCCTGGCGGACGGCGCGTCCGTTGCGCTGCTGAAGCGTGGCGGGTTCCCACGGCAGATCGCCGTGATGCACGATGCAAGTGCGGATGTGCAGATCGATTCCTTCGTAGGCGACCGAGTTTGCAATCACCACGTCGTACTCGGGCGGAACCGCTTCCATCTCGACGTTGCCGTTTTCATCGAGGATCGCGGGAGTGCCGTTGAACTTCTCGGCAATCACTTGCCTTCGCAGCGCGGTGGGGGCCTCCTCTGCATTGAGGATGGCGATGCGCTCGCGCGGAACCCCTTTTTGCACGAGCAGCTCGCGCATCCAGTAGTGAAAGCCCACTGGTTCGCCAAAGATGATGTGTCCGCAGCGCCTTTTCTTCATCACTTCGGAAGCGATGTATTCCAGCTTCGGCGAGCTGATTTCCGTGACCCGATTCCAGTTGCTCTTGTTCCATCCTTCTTTGGGTCGCTGCGTATAGAGCGCAGGATGGAGCGACACCAGGGACATCTGCATCAGGGAGCCCAGCGCCTGATTCCGTGCTCCTGCGGATCGGTCAGTGATCAGGTAGCGGTAGTTGTTGAGCAGGGTCCGGTGGACTTCCTCCTGCTCCTTTCCCATCGGCACCTTGATGGTCTGGGGATCACTCTTGGGAAGGAGCAGTCCGACCTCTTGGGCCGTTCGGAACTCCGAGAAGCGGAAAAGGATGTCTTTTAGCTCTAGGATGTTCCGAAACCCGGTCACAACCTCGCGCCATACCTCTTCCAGATCCGTGTCGAGAACCAGCTTTCTTTCGATCTTGAGATACCGGGCAATGAAGTCCGAGGTGTCCGTGATGCCAAGCCGCGACCAGGCATCCCCATCGACCAAGCTCAGCAGCGAGAAGTATTCGAGCGGACTGTTCTTCGCAGGCGTGGCAGAGAGTAGGTAGACGCCAGAGCCCCCGTTTTTCTGGCGCACCAGATGCGCGCGGATTGCGAAGTCGAGGGCACGCTGGGATGGGGTTTCAATGCCGCCCAGATACTTGGGCAGCTTCTCTGTGCCCCGATGGACGGGCCACAGGTTCTTGAAGTTCTGGGCTTCGTCCACAAACAGCGCGTCGATTCCTAAGTCCTCCCAAAACACGCCGTCGTGTTCCTCGTTTGCCTCCTCCAATCCCGCCCACCGCTCGATTCGATTCTGAATCACGGCCTGTTCCCGCTCGGTCACGTTCGCAAGGCTGGCGATGATCTCAAGAATGCGCCGCCGGTCTGCTTCCCTCTCGCGCTCCTCTTCGCGCGCAATCTCTTCAGAAACGGTGTCCAGCTCCTCCTGGGTCATTCCCCGCATCTGTGCGCCGAGCCGCTTTTCAAGCTGGGACTGCGTCGCCTTCTTGGGGGCCTTGCGCTTCTTCTTCTTTCCGGCAGCGTCGGTGTCGTCCGCATCCGCTGCGGCATTTCTGGCTTGCAGCCCGAACATCTTGAGCATCGCAGGCGACGCCCACGCAAAACCGGCGCGGCTCTGTCTGCGCACCCCGACCTTGGCGAAGGTCGTGTAGCTGACGATCACCACGTCGGCACCACCGGCCTGGAACATCCTCCACTTGGCGGCACGCTCCTCGGCCTTGTCTGTGCGCGATACGAGTGCGCCGCTGCGGCCCACGTAGCGCTCTGCCCCAATCACCAGCACGCGGTAGTCAGGCAGCGCAGTCTGAAACCCCTTGTGCCACTGAAACAGCAGGCTGTTTGGGACGACTATCACCGGACGCCGGGCTTTGCCCTCTTCACGGAGCTTGGCCACGGTGGCAATTCCCGTGAACGTCTTGCCGACTCCTACGTCGAAGGCGAGCAGTCCGCCCTGGTGCCACAAAAGTCGCGCAGCCCCCGATTCCTGGTGCGGTCGCAGCGAGACACGGCTTCCCCACCGACTGGGAGTTTTCCAGTCGGTATACGTCGGCTCGATATAGCCCCGATACGTGCGGTTGTAGGCTTCCACCACGACTTCCGCATCGGCAGGATTTCCGCGAAGGAAGCCCCGAAAGGAGGCGAGCGCTTTCTCTTCGTAGTCAAGACGGGCACGGGCTTGGGCGCTGCTGTCCGACTCTTCTTTTCCCGTCTCGCCATCGACTTGCTTGGGCGCGTTCTCAATCTGGAATAGCTGGTAGTCGTGATTGAGAAAGCCGAACATCGTCCGGTGCGGCGGCGGCGTGGTGTGCTTTAGCAGCTCTTCGGCAGGGACTCCCTTGGGCGCAAGATAGTAGTTTCGGCGCTCCAGAGCCGGAGCCTCAATCCCCGTGTATTCCGTGATCCACGGTCGCAGCACATAGAGCGGAATCCAGGGCAATCGGGGGTCCGGCTCAATCACCGAGAGCGTCACCGGCCCGATCGCATCGAGAAGTCGAGCGGCCTGACTTGCCGCGATGGCTTTGTCTCCCAGCGCATCCGTGATGTCGCCCGCTGACTCCTCCGCGAGCTTTTTGGCCCGATCGAAGCGAGGCCACAGAAAGCCGGAGTAGTAGTCCTGCTCGGGGAGCCACTGCTCACCATCCATCGCCCAGCGTGCTGCGATGAGCGCGTCACGAAGCGTCACAGGATGCGAGTCTTGTCCGAGCGAGCGCCGAAACTGCGTAAGCGAGGCAATCGTCACACCCCGCTCCGTGCGATACAGATACAGGGCTTGCGCGGGAACATCATCGCCACTGCCCCGGTAGCGCGGCTGGTAGCGCGGGCGCTCCCGAATCTGCGGGATGATTTCGCCCTCGTCTGTGAACGCAGAGAGCAAGGACACGATGTCTTTGCGACTCTTGGCGTGCCCGACCAAGGTGCGATCTTTGCGCGGCGAGCCAGACCACAGCGCGCGAATGTCCATAAGCGCCGTCAGCAGCTCACTGTGCTGCCGCTGCGCCAGCTCGATCTTATTCTCATCGGTCGATGCCACAAGCGCCAGGTACTTGGCGACCCGCTTCCCAACCGAAATGGCGGTTTGAATCTCTGCCGGGAGCAGGTACTCGGCAACCTGGCCGGACTGCACGGACTTCGGTGGGGTGATGACCGCAGGCGCACAGGTTGCACAGAGCGGACGTGGCTCGAAATCCGGCAGCTTCTGGAAGACTCCCATCACCTCGTAGCCAAAGCGGGGCTTCTTGCCGGTTCGCTGCTGCGCTTCCGCGTCATCACTCCGCAGCTCGGTGCCGAGCAGATGCGAAGGGAATAGCTCAAAGTACCGACCCTCCACAATCGCGAGATCGTCCTTGTCCACTTCCTCAAGCTCGCCGCCGCGACTTTGAAACAGGATCAGATCGGTCACGATGTTCGCGCCTGGGAATAGCGACGATGGCAGCCGGAACGCAGCCATCAAGTGATGCCGCTTGAGGACTCGCTTCCGCAGCGCGGTCATCTCTCCGTTTTGACCCGTCAGGAATCCGTAAGGAATCAAAAACACCCCGTATCCCAAGGCCGCAAGCGCATCGAGACAGCGCCGCAAAAAGTACACATAGGCTTTGCGGTCCTGGTAATCGGGGTTTGGGTCTTCGCTGGTCGTCGCGCCTCGCTCCCCGTAGGGAGGATTGGACACGACGAGGTGAACCTGTCCAAGCAGGCTCTCTTCCTCCTTGGTCACAAACGACTCGAACGAGCCTTGCACCACCCGGATGTCGGGACGCATCGCAGCCAGAATCGCCGCCGAGATGGGCGAATACTCCACGGCGGTCCACTCGACGTTTTCATAACCAGCACCGGAGAGCGCATGGACAAACCGGCCAATTCCCGCACTTGGCTCCAGCGCGCTTACCTTGCCGTTTGTCTTTGCAAGCGCCTCGACATACCGACGGAGCACGCGGGCCAGCTCCAGACACAGCAGCGGCGGCGTGTAGTATTCGTGAATCAGCGCCGATGGTTCAGGCGTCCATTTGGGCGGCAAGCGGTCGGCAATCCGCTCGATGGACAGACCTCCCCAGCCCGTGTATCCCGCCAGCACCCTCCGTTCACGCTCACTGATGGGTCTGCCGCTCGAAAGGACATCAACAGCGGCCAAATTTCCGGCGGTGCGCTTTCCGGGGTCTGCTTCGACCGAGAGCGGCACCCGCAGATACTCCGCAATCAGCTCCCGTGTCACGACAAAGGGCTGGCTGCTACTCAGCGCCTCGATCTCTTCGGCAAATCGCCAAAACTGAGAGGTCACGCCGCGCAGCATCGTGCTTCGCTTGGTGAACCAGTTTTCATACTGCTGGCGGGCCTCTTCGGTACTGGCGCGCTCGGAGACGGTCTTGCGCAGATCCGCAATCGACCACAAGACGGCGTCTTCCTGCCGCAGACGATTTTTCCGAGCCATCAGCAGCCGCTGCGAGAGCTGGCGGTAAATTGGCCCTTTGGACTCGTAGTAGGCGCGGATTGAGGGCTGCCTCTCGATGGGAGCCTGCAAGGCAGCCCAGTCGGTGAGACGGTCCACGAGACGCCGGGCCAGCCGGATGATGTCGTCGTCTGGCGTCACGCTCAGTCCTTCTCGAACATCTTGGACAGCTCGTCCTCGACCGCCTCGTCAGTTCGTGGCCCGGCAGCGGGCGCGGGCGGTGCGGGCGGTGTCGCCTTTGGCTTCTCGGTGCGCGGTTTCCGAGTTTCGGGCGGCATGGCGGGTGGACTCGGCACAGCGGGCGCGGCAGCAGCCTTCGGCTTACGCTCTGCCTTGGGCGGGCGACGCCCGGCTTCCAGGTCCGCCAGCCGCTTCTGCGTCTCCTCAACGACCTTTCTTTTGGTTTCTTGCTTTTCGAGAAGCTGCTTGATGTGCCGTTCGTGCCGCTCCCTGGTGGCTGGGGGAGCCGCCGCCAGTTGGCGGTATGCGGCTTTGAGCTGGCTGCCGATACCTTCGACTTCATAACCGGCTAACTCGGCTTTCAGCTTGAGCTTCGCAACAGCATCCACGTCGCGGATCTCATCCCCACCAAACGGCGAGCCGGGCCTCGCTTCCACGGGCGGCAAGGTCATCCGCCTGGCCGGGAGCTTCTTTAGCGCCGCTGGGCTCGCAGTGATGTTCCTGCCGTCGTCGCACGAGCACGCCGTCTGCGCGATCTGCGGCAGCGACCATCCTTCGCGCCACTTTTCGACGATGTACGGATACAGACGGGCCACCACCGCACGGTCGAGCTTTGCTTCGGGCCACGTCTTCATCCAGTGATACAGCAGCTCCGAGAGCGCTTCCGGCGCCGGGTACTGTCCCTCTCTCGATTTCATCTGTCCCCCTTGTTGTTCCGGTCTAGTTCATCCCGCTCGGTCCATCCCCCTCGGCCCGCTCTCTCCCTGCTCCATCGAGCGGTGCAGTTCCTGCTGGCGTAGTTGGGTCGTTCGCGGAGTCTTTCGCATCAGCCGTTGCAGGAGCTGCCGTCGAGGTCGCCGGTCCTTCTGCCGAGGCAGACTCTGCCTCGTCCGCTGGCCCTCCGTCATCCGAAGCCATCTCCGCTTGACCTGCGGAGCCTGCGACTTCAGGTGCCGTCACGGTGCGCGAAAGGGTCGGACGAGTCAGCGGAGCGGCCTTGGTGGATGCAGCAGCAGCCGGGGTCGCGGTCGCCGGGGTGGGGTCCGGCGGCGGAATCTCACGCGAGCAAATCTCGAAGGCGCGGGCGATGTCGTCCTCCGCTTTCTGATCGATCGTCACGCTCTGCGGAGTGGACTTGGGCGGGGCGGCGGGCGGTTCTCCCGGTCCAAAGATCATGGCTTGCTGCTTCTGCCCTGGATCGGACGACGGCGCGGACGCAGGAGTCGTCCCAGCCGCTGCCTTCTTTCCAAGCTGGGCCTCTTCAATCAGTGCGAGTGCTGCCAATCGCCGTGCCTTGTCGGCGTACCGCTTGTCTGCCAGTCGATCCAGTTCGAGCTTTGCAGCGCGGACTGCTCCCTCTAGCAGCGCGATTTCCTGATAACGTGTTCCGACCTCACTGTCGTAATGTTCACAAAACCAGGGACTCATCAAGCCTTGTGCAATCTCTTCTTTCGTTTCGATTTGCTTGAACAATCTGTCGATTTTCCGCTGAGTCACCACGATTTGTGTCTCTAGCAAGGCTTCTCGCTGACAGTCTTGAATTGTAATGTCCTCGAAAATCATCGTGAATGTCCCCTTCGCCCAAGCCTTCGTCGGGCGCGTTCAAAGCCGGTGAGAATCAAGCCGGATAGCACCGTGGCACTTTTTTGCACAAGCTCCCGCCCCAGACGCTCTGCCTCTTTCTCGCTTTCATCGAGAACCGTGTCCAAGACCGCGTCTCCAATACGTCGGCCACTGTCTACAATAGGGCGGACAAAATTTGATTGCCACGCGGGAGTTTGTTCCTTCGAGACGACATGTTTACAAATCGGACAGTTTTGTTTTGCACCAGGAGTCACTCGCAGCGCCTCACCGCATCCTGCACACTGGATAGCTCCACGGCCACTGAGCCATTGCGCCCTTGCGGTATCATATTCGCCTCGCAGCTTCGGCTCCCCAAGTACCTTCCAAGCCTCCACCGCATGCTCAAACAGAATCCGATACTCTTCACTGCCGTCGTTTGCATCGGTGTGGGTTCGACGCACGATCTGACGATACGCGCTCTTGAGTGTATCGTGATCGTCCGTAGGCCGACAGAGCAAAAACCGATAGTAGTTTTTCTGCGGATTCACGTCCTACTCCGGGTCTGATGGTTCCTGCTCAGCCGCGTCTTGTGTTTTTAGGAAACTCCGCACGAGCTTCAGCCAGTCTGCGAGCTTGGCCTCGTCCTTCAGCATTGCCTCAAGCCGCTCATTGCTCGCCACGTTGCCGAGTGCCTCGTAGAGCTGGCTCATCTTCTCGCTCTCGGGCGCGAGCGGCTCAGCAAGGCCGGACACTCTGACGGGGGCCGACTTCGTGATGGCAGCAATCGTCGCCGTATACATGCTTGCCAATGCTGGAGCCCCAGCGGCGATGATCTTTTCCCAGTTGGGCGGCGACGGCGGTGGCGGCGGCGTCTTCAGCTTCTCGGCATGCTGCTTAAACGACTCCAACAGCGCGGCCTGTGTTTCCAGCAGCGTCGAAGAAGCTTTTGCGAGCAGTTCAATCTGTTCATTCTTGATGCGTAGCTCGGTAGCACTCTGCGTGCCCATCGCCCGCTGAAATGCCGCATAGAAAGAGAGATTTTCGGTAAACGAATGAGCACTGCCGCGCACCTTGAGCGTGTCTGCGTTTAGCTTCTCTACCTCCAATGAGTGAGCGACTTCGGCTGCCTCCTTTGAAAGTGGAGTCGCGCTTTCGTAGACAACAGGAAAAAGTGATTCGACCACGACATTGATGCGGTGCTCTCGCAAAAATTCTTTCCCACCGGCGTCCACATACGCAACGCCATATGAGCCGGGTGGCACCACCCCATGCTCAAATGGAGACAAGTTTAGGGGCGGCTTATCGATCGACGGCACGTAGTAGAGCGTTCCTCCCCGCTCTTGGATAAGACGATACGCCTTCGCCCCATCACTGCCGCTAATGATTGCATCCTGGATCTCTCTGCTGGTCATGTCCAACACTCCCCCCAACAAAAAATTACCACGTCACTCGCAACCAACGCAAGCAAGTAAAGAATTCACACCACTTTGGTTCTGGTGGACGGAATACCCACATGCGGCGGCATCGGTGCCTTATGCGCTCAAGCTGAGCGACAATGAGTCACTGCCTTCCGAATGAAATCAACCAATCCACATCCTAATGTGTTCCGTTTGTCACCCTGTCAGAAAACAAACGTCAACATTCCATCAAAATTCAACGAATAAAACGTCAACGAGAGGCAAATACCCGTCGTTGAATGCGTAACAGGAAGCAATAGAGAGTGGAAGGAGATCGGCATATTCCTGTTGACGAACTTCGATGGGGGATTGATAAGATGGTTCCGTGCTACAACCAGCTACTAGCCACGAGCTACTAGCTACGGGCTATCAACTACCAGCTACCAGCTCCGAGCGGAGGTGCCGGAACTGTCAGAGCCCGCTCGAGGCACGGGCTCGGCTGAATAAGTTTTTCTGCCAGGCGAGTTGCCGCGCGTTCGTGTGGTCGCGGGCGAATCGTGAGTTTTCCAGCACGATCACCGTTGCTGATTTCGAGAACGTCCGCGAGTCCATCAAGCAGTTCGAGGCACGGGTGAGTCGGGTAGTGGTGGGGTACGCGCTCGTCGGTACGCATCCGATCGCCAAGGTGGATCGTCAGATCGGTGACTCGACCTTCCCGCCGAAGGATCGGAAAACCAAGCGCATGCCCAATGAGTCGGGCAGGACTTGCTTTAGCAGCACCCCCTATTACAACTTCAGCCCGTGGTTCGAGGGGCCTCGGGTGCCCGTGGTAGGCCGCTATCGAGTGAGGGTTTGGTTCGAGGGCAACCCTCGGCCCAACGAAACGTCGGTCTTTGTGGAAGTGCGGAGAGCGTTTCCGGCGGTCCACTTCTATGACGAGAAGACCGGCCTGCCGTACACGTTGAAAGGCGAGGTGATTCCACCGAAGCCACCGAAGCCCCCCAAAGCACCGACCGAGAGAAAGAAACGAAAGCCTGCAACCGCGACCCGACCACAGCCCGAGCAGGTTCCCGTGTTGGTGCCAGCAATAGCAGCACAGCGGGCACCGGATGCGGAGCTGGTCGCGCGAGTGAGGAAGCTAGAGGAGGATCGGGCACTCCAGACCAAAGAGCGAACCGATCTGCTTGCTTCCATAGAAACGGAACGGAAAGAGCACGCAGCGACCCGTCGCGACTTGGAACTCCTGCGCGCCACGGTGCCCAAAACCCCAGCCAGAGATGACAGCTCGACGCGGCTGCAAGCGGCGGAGAACCGGGCGCTTTACCAAAAGCTGCAAGAGATCGAGAAATCGGTGGGGCAGCTACAGGCTCGCGCGACGGAGCAGGACCAAAAGATCGCCAAGCTGTCAACCGAGCGGGACGAGCTGGCCAAAGAGGTCAGAGCCGTATCGAGTGAACGCGATGCGCTACAGGCCCAGCGCACCACGCTGGCCAGGCAGATCCTCAAGTTGGAGGACGAGCGCAAAGAGCAGGCCACGACGGCGGCGCAGGCAGAGCGCGACCGCAACGAGCTGGCCGCGAAGCTGTCGGATGTAGAGCGTCAGCGAGACGAGCTGACCGCAAAACTTGCGCATCAGGCTGCTCCCGCAGCGACTGCAAACGAAGACACCGCCGACGAGGGAGCTGATTCGACACCGCCGAGTAGCCCCACCGGGATCGTCATCCCGAGATTGGCTTTCGGAGGAAATTTGCCGCCGGTAAGCAGCCCCAAAACCGGCCCGCCCAGCCTGGGAATGTTGGGCCAAACCCAGCGCCCGCCGATTCGCGGCAGCGCAAACAAAAAGCACAAGCGGAGATAGCTGGAGAGACGATGATTCAGAGGACCAGTCCAAGAATCGGTGAGGAGTATCGGGCCTGCAACCACGCAAAGCCTGGTCAGCGGCACTGGTGGCGATCCAATGGCACCTGGATCGCGCTGTGCCCTGCTTGCCACAAGCTGTACGCAGCCAGAAAGCCGGTCGCGCTCGGAGCCATGCGGATACATGACGAGGACAGCCCCATCGCAGCACCGCAACTACGCAAAGCACCGCAGCCGAAGTGAGCGGGAAAGGAACGATAGGCAGATGTCGAAAGACAAGACCTTCGAGGAGCTGTGGGCAGAAGCGGTGAAGAAGATTCCTCCCTTCCCATGGGATGATCCGAAAAAGAACGATGACGAGCTCTGGGCGGAATACGAAAAGCGCTTCGACCGCATCATTCTGCCGCCGCCGTATCCCGACGATCCGAAGGAGGGGGAGTACGAACGGATTCCGGGTTCCTTTGAGTTGCCGATCAGGGGCTATCCCGGCTGGCGAATGGGGTTTGTGCCGAAAGGCACCATCTTGCCGAACAAGGAGGGACAGCGATGAGCGAGCCCGAGCCGGAATGGGTCGAGTCTTGGGCCAACTATCTGAATGAGCCGCGAATGGACGCGGCTCTAATTGCCTTGGTCAGCACGACCGGAAGTTGGTACGTCGCTGCGGGAGAAGAACGCCAAGGCAAGGCCGACACGGTGGAAGCGGGGAAGCTCGCTGCTTTGGGGGCGATGGCGGGGTTGGTGCCTTGGCACAGAGAGTGGCGCGCAAAATTTGCAGGACTCGAGCTGCTGATCGTCGAGATGGAAGAGTGGGAGCGCGAGAACCCGACGCTACCCTTCGCGTGGACTTTCGCATGGCCGTGGGAATTTCGAGAGTCGGGCGACGCAGCAACGATTGAAAGTGCGAAGGCTGCGGTGCTGCGTGTGGCAAGGGCACACGAGCTGCGACGCGCACCGCAAAAACAGTCGTAAAGGAGCAACTGTGATGGACACACGCGAACAACCAGCTCCGGGGGTAACGGCCCAAGACATCGAGCGCTGGCTTGATTCTGACCGCGAGCGTCTCCGTCGATTGGAAGCCCGCCGCTTGCCTGACGCGCCCGACGAGCTTCTTGATGCCGAGATTGCTATGGTACAGGCTACGATCGGCCAGCTCGAAGCCGAGCTTCACTTCCTCGCGGTAGAACGGCGGCAACGGGCAATCAAGGCATAGTAGCCCGCACCAAAGTAAGGAGTCCGGCATGATCACCCACTGTTCCCAGTGTCAGGAACCCCTTCCGGTGTCCGCTCGCGGCC
>ERZ724523.694-NODE-694-length-19723-cov-3.876754_pt1 | contig 19723 bp, 18 predicted proteins | sample MGYA00376056_ERZ724523 | MGnify/ENA primary metagenome ERZ724523 (study PRJEB28724, sample SAMN07190888) | wastewater metagenome | isolation source: influent of sewage treatment plant in Hong Hong | place: USA: Christiansburg, Virginia | collected 2016-03-01 ... | reverse complement strand
TATCCAGTCCACCGGCGGGCGTACTACCGCCGTGACAACTGGCACAGTTTTCTTTGAGCGAAGCTGCGACCTCTTGCTTCCAACTGATGCACTGACTGCGGCTTCCCTGCGGAGTCCGCGCACTGCCACAACCCGCTCCCCACAGCAACACCGCCAGCAGAAACAGCGACGATAGAACAGGAGTTACCGGGCTCCTTCCGTTCGCCATGTCGCTACCACCCGGGCTCATGGCAGTTACTCCTTCTCGCGGGAGTAGGGGGGCTTGTAGGGGCTGCTGATGTTGTGAACTTTACTGACCGCGAACTCTGCGGTGGCACCGTGACAGACCTCGCACGTCTCAACCGGCTTGCCCATCGGATCGGTCCAGGTATTCAGCGCTGCGTGTCCGGCTGCGGATGCGGTGTCGTGACATCCCAGACACGCGGCGGTGTTGGCATCTTGATAGGCGACGTTTTTGCATTTGCCGGACTGACAGCTCTGACCGATTCCACAGGGCATCGAAGCCGAGCAGCTTGCTCCCGAGTCACCGTGACACTTGCTGCAGTTGCGAATGTCCTGCGGAAACAGAATTTCCGAAAAGTCATTCACCCGGTTCGAGTTCCCAATGTACGTAAGCGCAAACGGCTTCACCAGACTGCTCCGTTCCGCGTATCCACCCAGTCTGCGTGCATAGTGCGTGGAGTGGATCATGGAAGAAAAGAGGATGGTCTGCCCTGGCGTCGGGTCAACGGTGAGCACACAGGTATCGAGCTTGGTGTCTGCGTTGGTGTCCTGACAGCTTTCCCAACCCGCTGCGGCCCCTCCACACTGGGCGTTGGTGGTGCAAGCAACGCCTCTGGCGCCAACCGTACGATCGACAGCCCCCGCTGTGTGACAGATCGAGCAGCCCTCCGCATCACGCCGACTCCCTCCGTGGGCTTGGGCGATCACGTGGCACGAGTTGCACGAATCGCGGGTGATGACATGACGCGGACGAATCGCCTGCGAGCCACCTACGCGAAAGTCGATGAGGGCGGTTCCTACATCACGAACAGAAGCTCCCTTATAAGTAGAAGTTTCGACGACATAGAGCCACGCCGAGTAGGTTCCTGCCGGGTTAGGTCGCGGGGTCAGGCCCGTACTGTTCAGCGGAGTCTGTGCATTCGCCGGCCAGGGGACGGTATGAGTATATGTGTAGACGTTCGAGGTGGCATCAAACACCAGGCCGGTGCCGGTCTTGATCGAGATCGATGGAAACACCATCTGTCGATCATTCGTTGGGCCACCAATGAGTAGCGTGCCAGACAGAGCTGCATTGGTCTTCAGATCGGTAATGGGTGCGCCAGTACCATCGAGTAGCTTGAAGCCAATCCGTGGTATGTCACCCACCATCATCGCACCGAGCGGGCCAGACCCACCGCTTACCGAAACTTCGCTCAGCTTGATCTTGCGGATGCGAGTGCGGGTGACCACGTCGTGCTTGTCAGGAATCGGCGAGATGCCGGTCGTGTCAGAGGAATGACAGGTGCTGCATTGGGAGTCATCACTCTGCTTGGGATGGGTCGCGGTTTCACACAGGCTGACTGCGGTGTTGCACTTGGCCAGACTGCTTTTACTCGCACAGTCCGCATCCACGACACACGCACCGGTGTACTGGCGAACTGGATTCAAGGTTCCGGTGTCGAAGAACAGCGCATCATGACAGGCACCACAGGCCTGTCGAGAAGGCTGCTTGAGGTTTCGCTCGTCCCGGTGACACTTGCTACAGTCCTTTTCTAGATCCGGCATCGCCGGAAAGCCAACGTTCAGATAGAGCGCCAGCGAAGCATCGGCCGGGACTCCATACTCCGGATGCGCCGCCCCCGCACGCAACTGATGTTCCCCGCGATGCACTGCGTGAACCTTGCGCACGGTTGTGTTTGGACTGTAACCGTCTTGGTTGTGGCACAGCTTGCATGTCGCAATGGGGAATTGATCCAGCGCCCAGTTTCCCAGCGGTGAGAATCCCGGTGCGATGTGATGCATGTACAGCTTGCCAGTATCCGGTCCCTTGTGGCATTCCGCGCAGCTTGAGGACTGCGGATCACCGGAGGCATACGTCTCTGCCGTCGCGGTTCCGATCTGGAAATCGAGGAGCGGGAAGATCTGCTGCTGCTCATCGGTCGACTTGGCCCACAGGCCGACCGTATACGTCCCCGCCGTCTCACTGGTGATGGGCGAAAGCTGATACAGGAGCGTTCCGTCCTGCGCGATCTTGAGTCCACCAGCGCTCGGGTTGGCGTAGGACGGACTCTTCAGATTGATGAAGTGATGCTGGCGGTCTTTGGCTGCGCGATCTGTGACCGCGTTCAATAGCTGATTGGCGCTGCGGGTGGTGAGTGCACCGCGTGGTCCCACTAGGTACAAGTTGGCGGTACCGAGATCACTGGGTGCCACGAGCTTTTGGCAGCCACTCAGGAGTCGGATGGTAAGCTGTGGAGCTTCTCCTGTTTTGTAGTAGGCACCCTGTGCTGGTGGGCTAAGTGAGAGCTCGGCATGCAATCCCGTTGCACTCGGCTCACAGGAGAGTGGGTCGGTACCGACCGGGCCTGGCGTGCCTGTTGGACCGTTTGGTCCCACCGGGCCTTCGCAAGTGGCGACGAGCAATGCACACAATGAGAGGATCTTACTGGCCAGTCGCATGGTTATTAGTCTCTTAAAACGCATGTTACTCCCCTTCAGGGTTTCAAGGGAAGTGGTTGATTGAATCGACTTGCTGATGATGGGAGCACCCACAGCCAATCTGCGCATCATTAGGAACGGATCCAGAGCGAGAATTCACTAGACGGGATGTCTAGTGCCGATCGGATGGGATTCTGTATTCAATCCGGAGTGCCAGACACCAACCACGGACTCTGATCAAGTAGTCACGGAGTCCGCACGATGTATTGCGAGGTGTGTGTGGTCCCGGTTACACGGGCCATATAGACAAGACTGCGAAACGTAGACACAATGGCGGAAAATCCTTGGGGGATCTTGATGGAACAGACGAAGTTGTCGCCGCTGCAAGTTCGCAAGTTTACGACTCTCTTTGCTCACTTTGATACAAACGGTGATGGGGTGCTTACGGAGGCCGACTTCCGCCAGCAAGCGCAGCGTATTCAGCAGTCCTTCGGCTGGTCCAGCGATGAGAAGCGGACGCGTTGGCTGTTCGAGGGTCGCTCGGAGTTGTTTCAGCGGCTGGCTTCTGGTGCCGATAAGGATCGCGATGGCACGGTCACCCTGGCAGAGTTCCTTCGCTACTTTGAAAGACAGCTCTTGGCCTATCGGGCGGCAGGGGTTGCCTCACCTTGGCTGGTGTCCTCGTGCCGAGACCTGATCGAACTGATCGATCAGGATGGCAGTCGTGCGATTTCTGTGAACGAGTATGGACGGCTGCTGTCGGCGATGGGATCGGATGCAGATCCAGAGGCTACGTTTGCGAGATTGGATCGCAATCACGACGGGAAACTGACGCTGGACGAACTGATTGAACTGTCGTTGGAGTTTATGACGAGCGAAGATCCAGAGGCCCCCGGGAACTTCTTCTTCTGTGGCAAGGTGTAGGAAGGAAGGCGTTCCCGGGAACTCCGTGCTACTTCTTTGGTTCGGAGGACTTGGGCTTGCTGGTCAGCGCTTCCGTCAGCGCCGGCACAAACCGCGTGCCACCCACCACTTCCTTGAGAATTTCGCCCGCTTCCTTGCCCCGGAACAGAGACACCAGGTTCATGTTTTGAGCGACTTCGCTGAGCAGCGACTTGTCTCCTAGTGCGGTGAGTGCCTCGACGAGCTGTGGCTGTACTGCGGTTCGTTCTGCCACCACTGCGCGGGCCTGCGCATCGATCAGCGCCAGGTCAAGACCCTTCAGTTTGCTGAGGTGTCCAAACTCCTCTTCATGGAGAGCCTGGGCGGCCTGTGCTCGTGTGGAGGCGTCCTTTAAGAGCGCCTCTCGGCTAGCGGTCTGCGCTGCGATCTCTCGCTCAATTCGCAAGCGCAGGTCGTTGGCCTCTCGCTCAGCAGAGAGTCGTGACTGCTCACCAGCCATGGCTTCCCGATCGCGCAGTTCCGTCAGCTTGGTTTCATGCAGTAGCTTGCGCTCCAGCTCCTTGAGCTTGGCTTCATGTTCGCGCACCTGAGCCTGCAACTCGTGGGTCTTCACATCCAGCTCTGCGCGTAGCTTCGCAGACTGAAGCTTGTCTTGAGCCTGCCTGTCTCCGATGGTGAGCGTGACAGACTCTCGTTGGACGCTACGCATCATCTCTGCAATCTGCTCATCTTCAATCGTCGCATCGAGGACTTCTACCTCATGAACGAGCATTCCGTTTTCAGCAAAGAATCGTCCTTTGCGGCTACCATCCGCATCGTTACGAACCCCCAGGATCGTGTCACGAACGACAGCGGCGAGCTGTGGCCACAGCGATGACAACGACAAGGTTCTGGTGCGACTGCGTACGATCGAGCGGAGGTGATCGCAGAGCACCTGGATGTAGTTCTCTGCGTTAAACCACTTGTCGCGGTGATCACGTAAGAACGTCACGCTGACTGTGATCCGTAGGTTGATGCGCACAAAGTCCGCCGACTCAATCTCGATCACATCCGAGACGCGATTCCCAATCGTGCGAAGGAAGCAGGTCACCAGTGGATCACTGTCCTCTTTGGGCGTATTGGTCGAGAGCCGCAGGGGCACCAGGTTTTCTTCATACTCCAGCAGCGTGACGCACGGTCCTTCGATGACGCGCTGTCCGGCGGCACTGGTGGCCAGTACGGCGGTGTTGTGTGGCACGATGATCGAGATCGCCCAAGGGGTGGTGACCAGTCGATCCGATCCTTTGTGTGGCTCGCTGGCCGCGATCCACAGATTCCAATCGTGAGAGTTGACGCTGCGCGTGATGTGGATCTCTTTGCGGGGGTCCACCAGGTAAGACTGCTTGCCACGGATGAGTCGCACTTCACCGGTTGTCAAATCTCGAACGTAGATGCCGCTCATTTCCCGGTGCCCGGTGAAAAGTCCAAAGGTTTCGCGCACTTGGGAATGGCTCCGGTCGTCGGCTCGCAGAAGCGGTGATTGCTTCAGTCGGGAACCTACCTTTCGCAGGTGGATGACGATTGGATGATGGCGTTGTGCTATATTGCTCTTCGGGGGGACAGTGACTATGGGCGACATTGTGCGCATGGTGCGCCGTGGTAGGTTCATTGGCTGGTACATCCGTTATAAGGACGTCGATGGACGGCGGAAGATGCGCGCTTCGCATCAACCTTCGCAGCAGCTTGCGCGCCGCTATTTGCTGGAAGTGGAAGGTCGGGTGGCTCGTGGAGTGATCGGGATTCCCGAGCCGGCCCCGCAGGCACCAACGGTGGCGAAGCTGGTCGAGAGATTCCTTTGCGAGTACAGTCGTCCCAAGCTCAAAGACCTCGATCGATACCGGGTCTTGGCCAGAACCGCCCTAAGAAGGGTGTTGCCAGTGATCGGAGAGCGCGGTGCGGACTCCCTTACGGCCGGGGAGGTTGCGCGTCTGCGACTGCTTCTTAGCAAGCGATACGCGGACAACAGCGTGCGCTTGGCTCTGACCTGTACAGCGACGGTGTTTTCCTGGGCACTGAAGGAATCGATCCTGTCAAACAATCCGTTTCAAGGGGTGGAGTTGCCGCCCCGGCGCGATCTGGTCGAGTACCTGTCTAGAGAGGAAATTCAAGCTCTGCTAACGCTTTGTGCCGATAGAGCGAGCACTGGGAAACTGTCTGCGCAGATGCTCTACGGCTGCGTGCACCTAGCGATCCACAGTGGGCTTCGCAAAGGAGAGCTGTTGGGTCTGCGCTGGCAGGATCTGGATCTGGACACTCGTCGTCTTACGGTATCACGAAGTTTTCGCGGCACTCCCAAAGGAGGGAAGGAGCGTCACTTGCGGCTTCCGTCGGCGTGCGTGCCGATTCTATCTTCGTGGCGGAAGTTGTGCCCGACTACCCGAGAGGGGCTGGTATTTCCTGTGATGAAACATGGCAAGGCGCAGATGGGAGAAAGTCGGTCGATGCTTGGGCTTCCGGCTGCACTGGAGCAGGCAGGCTGTCATCCACTACAACGATCTTGGCATGCACTGCGTCATACCTTCGCTTCGCACTTTGTGATGTCTGGCGGCAGTATCTTGGCGCTTCAGAAAATCCTTGGACACCATGACATCAAGCAGACCATGACCTATGCGCATCTCGCCCCGGAGTTTCTGGGCGATGAGATGGACCGGATCAAGTTCTAGGAACGACTCTTGCTGATTGTGAGTGCGGCCCTTATCTGTTGAGCGCGTGCTTCGAGTGCCAAAAACTCCGCACGTTGTCCAAGAATCGGTCTCACAGAGTCGAGTAGTGTGAGCGCTGCCGTGAGGTCGGTTCGTGCATCCTTCCCTTTCTTGGTCTCGGCTCTGACTAGGAGGGTGCTCGCTTTGCCCAGGCGGATGTCGGGGTCATTGGGGTGCTTTCGTAGTCCCTCATCGATGAGCGCGACTCCGGCTTGCAGCTCTGAGGCAGAGACCGACTCCTGTGCGGTGTCCAGCTTGGTTCGGAGAAGATCGGCTGACAAGACGTAGAATGGGTGAATGCCAGGAAACGACTGTCCGAGTCGATCCAAGACCCGCTGGGCGGCTTGCAGTGCGGACTGTGGCGGCTTGTTGTGGGTAGCCTGTGACCGCGCTTCGAGCATGTGCAGGAGGACTTCTTCAACCAGAATCTCGGAGTCACCAGGTTTTCGCTGAGTAGCCAGCGCGAGTGCGTCGAGACCGGGCTTGATGTTCACGGGTTCTCCAAGGGTCAGTTGGGTTCGTGCTTCCTCTCGATGCAGACAGGCTTGGTTTAGATAGCCGACGTGAATCTCCGGAGAGAGGTTTATCGCATGCTGGCAAGCGGCAAATCCACTCCGCAGCAGCTCACTCGCGTTCTGTCCATGCAGAGTCTCCTGCCGGGCCAGCTCGCATTTGGTGGCGCAGAGATCGTTCCACAGAAAGATGGTCGATTGTGTCTTCTCTAGCGTCCGTTCTAGGACGGCGGCTGCTTGACGGAGGTGCGGTCGTGGATCCTCTCCGGTTCGTTCTTCATACGCGGCCAGCGCGAGCAGGATGTTGTTGCGAAGAAGCGCTGCTGTGTCGCAGACCGTGGCCATCGTTCCCCGTTGTCGATGACTACGGCCGGGGAAGTCCGGGAACTCCCGTTTGACCGAGCAGAGTGTGGCAGATGACTATCGGTGATGAGTGCTTCCAATCGCTAGGTGCTGGTGTAGTATGTCTGGCATGGCTACTGTGATTCCGCTTCCTCGCTCGTATCGGGAATCTGTGACGGAAATGACCGAGTACGTGCTGCCCCAGCATGCAAATGCACTCGGCAATGTGTTTGGTGGACAGATTATGGCGTGGGTCGACCTTTGCGCCGCGATCACCGCACAACGCCATGGTGGACACATGGCAGTGACGGCATTTGTCGATGATTTGATGTTTGAAAATCCTGTCAAGGTGGGGGAAGTGGTTCATCTGCGCGCTCAACTTACGGCAACCTTTCGGACCTCTATGGAAGTCGAAGTGAGTGTAACGGGCGAGGACTTGCGAACTCGACGACGTTGGCCTTGCGTACATGCGTTCCTTACCTTTGTCTGTATCGATGATCAGGGGAAGCCGGTACAAGTGACGCCGCTATTGATTGATTGCGAAGAGATGCAGCAGTCACAGGAGCGCGGCGCAGAGCGGCGTGCGCACCGGTTGCGAAGAACCACCCGCAACGATTGATGTCGCTTCCGGCAGTCTTCCCTGTGATGAGAATAGCACCTGGTAATCGACGGAGATTCTACTACTGAGCGTATTGCGAAGAATGTTGAGCTGCCCGCTGGGAACGCCTGCTTGCTCTGCCTCCGCTAGTGCGGCCTCGGCTTGTTTGGCAGCGGGTCGAGGATCTTCTCCGCGCACGAACTGCTGTCGCGCAACATAGGCGTAGGCAGCGGCCTTTTCGGTGATCACGTTGGTCGAGTCTGGGGATACCACACGAAGCCGGTCGATCGAAGTCATCAAGCTGCGCAGGTGTGCATCCATGTCTCGGTGTTCAAATAGGTCTTGGAACAGTCGATCACGAAAGTACGCCACGCGTGCGTAGTAGACGATGGGGAGACTCCGAGCCAGCTCTGTCAGCTCATCAAGGAGAGCCTCTACTTGTCGATCGGCAATCGCGGCTTCGCTTACCTTCCCTTGAAAGTACAGGGAATCTGCCCTCCTACGGGCAATGGTAAGCTGGAGCAAAGCGGGCTGGTAATCCCAAGGTGCTTCCGCTGCGGCGGCTTGCGCAGCTTGCTGGGCTTGTTGTTCGTTATCCTGATAATAATGAAGCCATCCTTCGACGAGCTTTGCGGACTCGAGCTGAATGCCCGCGCTCTTTTTCAAGTGCGCACGGGTCGCACTGAGTAGCTCTGCATCGAGCTTGAGCCGTTGTTGTTTGCGAAGCTGTGGATCGACTTCGTGGCGACTGTCAATGATTCCCTTTTGATACAACTGCCCTAGCACGAGTCCCAGCGCAAAGTGCACTTCAGGACGGTCGTAGCCTACTGACAAAGACTTCTCCAGTTGTTGACGCGCTTCTTCGTATTCCTGAAGGACTTGGTGACCGCGACCGAGCGCGTAGTGGGCAGGCCCACGTAGATCTGCTTCTAGCGTATTGAGCTGGTCGGTGATTCTACGCATGCGGTTGCGGACCACCGCACTTTCTCTGCGGATGTCATGGGCGGGCAGCATGTACGCTGCGCGCATGAACAGCTCCATCTGGGTAATGTCCTGGCCGAGCTGCTGAGACAGAGCCGCCTGTCTATCGGTGCGCTCGCGCTCTCTCGCAGCGAGCACGCGGCCACGGACAAAGACCAGCAGTAGCGACATCACGCACAGCACGCACAAGACGGACACTGCCACCACCGCTTTGTGCTTCTGAGCGCGCTTGTACGCCACATCATCATTTGACTGTCGAGAAGTTGCTTGCGTGTTCCCCAGTGAAGACGGGCCGAGCCGGGGAAGCGGCGCTGAAAAGTGAGGCTCTGTAGCAGCCGCTCCCTGTGCAGGTGGAGTAGGAATCTCCGACCATAGCGTCTAGGGCGCGCGGTTTGCTCTCGCCAGACCGAAAGGACTCCGGCTACTGTGAGAGACGCGGCCTTTTCACGCAGAGCGCTCCGGGGGCGATCTAGGAGGCAGTCGCGTTTGGCCGCGCACAACAAGGAGCAGGAGGGGGCACCATGCGTTTGCGGCAGCGGATACAGACGCTACTGTTAGCAGGAGGTTTGGCGTGCTTGGGCTGTCGAGGTGATGCAAGCACAGAGATCGATCTTGGAGCGGACATGATGTCCATGCCTCCAGATGGTGGGAACTGGCTGCCTCCATCGATTGTGCCGGGGGCAATCGATCGAATCCTGCTGCGCGGAGTGATGCTTACCCCTGGTGGTCCACTGCGAGGGGAGCTGCTTATCGAAGGTACCAATATCACCTGTGTGGCCCAGTCCTGTTCGTCACTACCTGCCGCTAGCGGTGCGACGGTGATCAGTACCTCTGGCGTCATCATGCCGGGAATGCTCGACGGACATAACCACGGTCTGTTTAACATCTTCGATGAAGCAGACTGGAGTCCGGGAAGGTTCTATGGCAGTCACAATGACTGGACTTCCGACGTTCGCTATCAGCAGGTTTTGGACGCCAAACAGTATCTCAACAAAGACGTCACCTCACCGGTGGATCTTCGGTGCGAGATCGACAAGTACGCAGAGATCAAGGCCCTGATTGCCGGTACCACTTCGTTTACGTTGGCCCCTGGGGCGGTTGAGCTGGCGTGTTATGAATCGTTGGCAAGGACCATTGATACTTCGCGCAATGATCTCGGAGTCGATCGGTTACGGACGGCGATTTCGGTCCCAACCGCGACGTCCGCACAAACCATTTGCAATGCGTTTACAGCCGGTACAGCCAATGCCTACGCCGTGCATGTGGCTGAAGGTATCAATGCTACGGCCAGAAATGAGTTTGCCACGTTAGAGAGCCGCGCCAATGGCTGTCTGTTAGCCCCTCAAACGGCCATCGTCCATGGTACCGCGCTCGGTACCCCCGAGTTTTCTAAGATGGGCATTGCCGGAATGAAGCTGATCTGGTCGCCGAAGTCGAACCTGTTTTTGTACAATGACACCACTCGGATTGATCTCGCGATGATGGCGGGGGTGAATACCATTGCGCTTGCGCCGGACTGGTCTTTGGGAGGCAGTGTCAATCTGCTGGATGAACTGAAGGTCGCCCGGCAGGTGAGTGAGAGTAAGTTCAACGGACTTCTTGCCCCGCGCCGATTGTTTGAGATGGTGACGGTGGATGCGGCCCGTGCGCTGGGGGTGGACGCTGCGCTAGGCACTTTGGAGGTTGGCAAGCGCGCCGATTTGGTACTGTTCCGAGGTGATGCCGAACAGCCTTATGATGCACTCCTTTCCGCTTCTCCGCTCGATCTGGAACTGGTGATGGTTGATGGTCGGGCTTTGTACGGGACGCTGGAACTGAAAGCGGCGGCTTCACCGACTCCAGGCTGTGAGGAAATTTCACTGTGCGGCACCACCAAGTTTCTGTGCGTTGCGGAAAGTTCGACGGCCAACAAGCTCAATCAGACCTACGCAGAGATCGTGGGAGTTCTGACCAGTAACTTGACGAGCTACGACACCATGAGCTCTGCAATGGGAGTCGCACCGGTCTCACCGATTGCACCACTGCTGAAGTGTCCTTGATCTCCGTTGCAGCGGGTCCATTGCGACCGGGTCGCCGGGCCCGGACTGTTGGCCTACAAGACTGATTCCCGCACACATCCCACTGGCGCGGTAGCTGGAATGTTTGAGACGGCGCGAGGCACCTTGTGGGTACGCCACATATAGTAGGGATGCTTTGCGTGCGAGGATCGGCTCTCCGTTTAGGAATCGCTCGATATCTTCCGCCAGGGCTCGGGCGGTGTCGTAGCGCCGCTGAATTTCCTTCGCCATCGCTTTGGCGACGATGGTTTCAAGGTCAATGGGAATCTCGGCGTTGGCCTTGCGTAGAGGGGGCGGCTCATTCTGAATGACCTGCAGAATCATCGCCACGGTTGTTGCTCCCGCAAAGGGAAGCTGCCCAGAGAGCAGTTCGTAGAGCATGGCTCCTAGGCTGTAGACATCACTGCGCCGATCGATCCGACTGACCTCTCCTTGTGCTTGCTCAGGAGACATATACGCCGGAGTTCCCATCACCATTCCCGTCATGGTGAGGTGATCTTCACTGCTCTGATCTCGTGCGAGACCAAAGTCCATGACCACCGGACGGAGAGATCCATCCTCCTTTTCCACGATCATGACATTGGCCGGCTCAACCTCGACCTAGACGAGGGGAACCTTTGCTCTTCCCTGCGGGCGACTGACAGGAATGGGGAACTGCGCCGAGCGCGGAACAGCACTGGCGGGCGCTGGGCCAAGTGCTGGCGGAATCGTCGATCAGGGACTCTCGAAACAGGTATGATGACCAGTACATGTCTGCCCCCCCTGCTGCTGAGGTGTTGTCCTTAGATGCACCGCTGACCTGTGCTTGTCCGACGACAGGGCTACAGCTTCAGGTGTCGGCTCCCGACCTGGTACTGTTGTGTTGTTCTCGCTGCGGCACCATCGTCGCGGGACAGCCAGTGGCGGGGGAGTCTGGACGGATCGGCCTTTTGCGGTTGGAGCTGCCCGAAGAGGCCGCGCAGCAGGTGCGGCAGGCGGCCGGTGTGCCTATGGATGCAACGCTCGCGGAGGTGCTGGGGGCGGTGTTGGCCTGTACGCAGCCGGTGGCTCTGCGAGTGGCGCAGACACGACTAGGAGTGCGGCCCAACCTGCTCACCGAGCTGCGTGATGCCCTGTATCAACCAGATGAACCGACGCAATTTCTGACGCTGCAACTGGTGGCGCGCATGCCCACTGTGCCGCGTGAGCTGCGCGCCGCATCACTTCATGCGATTGCACATCACCTGCGTGCGGATCCGTCGGGGGCTGAGCTTGCGGTCGCTCTGACGGCGCTCTACGCAGTGGCAGAGTTCGGACAGCACCTTCGTCCCCAGGTCGAGCGGATCTGTCAGCGAATGTCGGCAGTACACAGCGAACCGGCTGCGATGACGCTTCAGATCGCACGCGCAGCGCTGGTCAAGATGGATCGGGCGGCGGTGGCCGCCAAGGATCGGTTTCACGCCGTTCGTTCTCAACTCATCGCGCTATTGCGCAAGGATCAGCAGGAGGAAGCCAAGGCACTGCTTTCCTCGACCTATCCCGAGGATGATCCGGATGATCCAGATGGAGGCATGACCGCCCGGATGGAGATTTGTGAGTCTGCAGCCGCTCAACTGGGCGGCACCATTCCCGATCAAGCGGTACGACACATTCTGCTATCGTGGGCGCTCCATTGTGCGGAGATATTTGCTTCCTGGGCAACGGCGGGAGGTGAGGGCATGTCTCGGATGATCGCCGTCCATCGTCTGCGTGGACTCGTGCGCAAGAATCATTAGACCCAATCCTGCGGCGAGCGCGTTCCCTGTTCAATTCACACACTCGGAGCTGTCATGCGAACCGTTCTCAGAGCGCTGTCCTTGGTCTTTGCAGTTGGAGTTGTCGCGATGCTCACCAGCAATGCCTCGCGTGAGGACTCCGGTTGTAGTGCGCAGTCCAATGGAAGACCCCAAGCGGGCTCACCGCAGGCGGTCAAGCCAAGCGCACCTCCCTCCGTGCAGCCCACGCCACCGCCACCGCCACCGGAGCCCATAGCACCGGAACCAGAGATTCCCAATCGCTTTATGGGGGCCTCCAAAGCCGCGGCGGTCTTCATCCCACCCCTCCCTGCCAAGAAGACTCCGGCCCCGGTTCCACAGCAGGCGAAGTGATGAGCGAGCTGGTATCGTCTGCATCCTCTTGGTTGAACGCCGCGCTGGCCAGCTTGGTGGTGCTTATCGCGGTCTTCGTTCCGCTGGAACGACTCTTTCCCGCTCGACAGCAACCGATCTTTCGTCCGGCCTGGGCGACCGATGCAGCCTTCTTTTTTGGTCAGTACCTACTATGGAACGTGCTAGCGATCTCTCTGTTGCGCTTGGTAGCCGCTCACTGTCGAGCGACGTTCTCCATTCCGGCACCGAAGGTCGTCTTGTTACTTGGCGCAGTGGTGCTCGGCGATGTACTTGTGTACTGGTTTCATCGTGCGTGTCATGCATCGAACGTACTGTGGCGATTTCACTCCGTGCATCACAGCAGCGAGCATCTCGACTGGCTGGCCGCACACAGAGAGCATCCGGTGGATGGTCTGCTGACGCAATTGATGCAGAACCTACCGGCCATTCTCCTGGGAGTTTCGATGGGAGGACTGGCTGGGCTCGCGGTGTTTCGCGGGATGTGGGCGATCTTCATTCACTCGAATGTTCGACTCCCACTTGGCCCGTTCCGCTACCTACTTGGAGCTCCCGAGCTGCACCACTGGCATCACGCACGAGGTCACGGACTTACAAACTTTGGCAACTTGGCACCATGGCTGGACATTGTGTTTGGCACGCATGAGCTGCCTCCTGCCAAGGACTATCCGCTGGGAATCTCCAATCATCGTCCGCGCCGCTGGTTGGCCTCGATGTGGACCCCGTTTGTTCCGTAGTCGCCGTGACGATCCGGTGCCAACGTTGTCGGTTCTATCCGGGAGGCGCGCCTGGTGGTGCGCGACGAGGACTAGCACTCGGCGCGGGGGCTGGCTGCGGACTGGCTGGGGCCGTCGCTCCTGCTGCCGCGCTGCGTAGGACTCCGACTGCCTGATCCTGAATCGAGGGACTGGCCTGTGGCTGTGCGGGGGCAGAGGGCGCGGCTTGTGCCTGCTGCGGCGCGGTTGCCGGTGCGCTGCCATTTCCACGTACGGTCTGAACGGCTTTGCTCGCCACTGGTGCTGCCTTCTTGGCGAGGGGCACAACCTTGGTGGCCACGGCCTTGGCGCTGTTCACCGCGTTCCCAAGTTGCTGCGCTTCGACAGACAGCGGCAGCAGTGCGACGACCGCCAACGTACCTATCACATGTCCAACTCGACCCGACGTAACACGCATGGAACCCCCTCTGTCGATCATAGCAAATGTAAAGAGGCACGGCTGCCGATACTAGAGCTCCTCGCTGGCGAAGGAGCATCTGGCCACCACGGGTCAGCAGATCGCACCACAACCATCCCGAGTTCCACCTTCCCACCGACATTCCCGGCCGATTGGATCCCGTGCCGCGCCCCACGGAGATCCCCCAAATCCGATCAAAACAGATTGGCCGGCTTTAAATCACGATGAAATAGACTTTAGAGGAGAAACCAACAACCCGTTTCCCCCCCTGTCGGAAAAAGCGGGGGAACGGAGTCACGGATGTTGGGAATCACGGCAGTAAACAGGAATCGAGGACTCGTTCAGCTAGGTAAACGGCACAAAGAACCAGAACGCGTACTAGCGAAACAGCGAGGTCACGGGGATCAGGGCGACGCCGATGGCTGCGGGAAGCTGTGCGGTGAGCGAGAGCATTCCGTAGCCAAAGTGCTGACCTGCGACGGACTGAGACCCTCCAGTGATCGCTGCCCCAACCCCAACTTCGCCCCAGCTCACCCCAAAAAGAGCGGCCTGACCGTTTCCTCCTGCTGTCGGACTGGCACTCGAAAAGTGGCTCAGGCTAAGCTCGATTCCTACATCTCCTCCCCCTGCCGCCAGGAAGCCTTGGTCCGTGGTGACTCCGAGCAGATCGAGGTGCGTCACAATCGCCAGGCGCAGCACCGTCTTTCCAGAGAGCTGTTGCCAAGGAAAGACCCGGAACTCGAAGCTAGGCCCGTGAAACCAGGGCCCGGGCGAGCCTTCCGGTAGATTGGATGCTGCCGCGATATGCTGCGCCTTGTACCCGATTCCAATGTCGATCGGGCGATCGAGCAAAGAGGGTACGGCAGCAAGTGGTCGCGCAAGGATGCGAAGCTCTTCGCTTAGGTGGGCTCCCGTCGCCTGCGGCGCGAGATCGGGAGCCGATTGCAGATGACCGAAGCTCGGTCCGAGTCCTGCAGAACCGCCGATGGGAGGCAACACAAAAGGGAGCGGCACACAGCCCCCCACCCCAAGTAGGATCGCCAGCATAGCAGTGCGAACAGTCAAGCCACGATACTGCGTCCAGCGTGCTACGGACATTGCAAGTCCCCCCTATTGCGGGTAGGAAAATCAATCGCGGTTTTGGCACCACGGTCCGGGAAGTGAGTGGCTGAATTGTGCCCGAATCGGCGACGGCAAGGGACATTTTATCCCAAACTCTCCCTCCCGTCGAGAAAGCTGGAATGACTTCCCTGCTACTGAGTCGGACATCAAATTCCCAGACCGATTCGGCATGTAGTTGGTGGACGTATCGACTGGATCACCCAGCGGTTCTCTGGGTGACCTACATGCAGGTCACTGATGGCCCACAGCTTCACGGGCCCTCCAAGTGGAAGGGAACCACTCCGCGCAACGGAACAAAGTTGCTTGCTCGCAACGAGAGCGCGGTTCCACCTGAGTCCACCCCCACAGCGACCAGATGACGCGGTGAAGCACGCAGCAGACTGAAGCGCCAGCGTGACGGGTCGTCGCGTAGAGGCGGATGGAAGGCCACTCCAATCTCAGGCCCCCGATCGAGTAGAAAAGTGAACTGCTCTAGGGGGATCGCGAGACCGAGTCCACGGGCCTTGATGTAGCTCTCTTTGAGCGTCCAATAGGAGAAGAAGCGCTCTTTTTGAACGGTGGGTGGTAGGGCTTGCAGAGAGCGGGTCTCGTGGGGTGAAAAGTAATGGTCTGCGATGCTGATCGTCTCACCAGGGCGGTCTATCGACTCGGCATCCACGCCCAGCGCAGAGTGCGTCACGCTGACAGCACAGACCACCAATCCATAGGTGTTCGAGAGATTGAAGTGCAAGGACGGCAGCACGGTCGGACTCTTGATGAATGGCTTGCCTTGCTCTTGCGCCGAAAAGCGCCAGTCCTCTGGTGACACATCAGCGTAGGCGGAGAGCACGGTGCGCACGAGGGCACGTGTGGCAAGAAAAAGCAAGCGATCGCGCGCAAAATAGAAGCGGTGGTGCCTCGCCTGCTCCTCCGACGTCATCAGCGCATAGTACGAATCGATCAGGCCGGAATCCTTGATTTCCTCGTAGAAGAAACACCACAGATCGACCCGCCCCGGCGGCGAAGCCAGCGTCTCGTCGACCGAGATTGGTGGTAGCTGGAAGATCGATGTGACCATTTAGGACTCCGTGGACATGGTACAGCTAGCTCGCTGTATCTGGAGCTTCGAGATGCGTGCCGCACAGCTTCCCGGGCACCAAGAGTACGCGGCTTGACCTCGGATTCGCGGCTCGTCTGTTCCCGGTTTTTCGACATCGTCATGATTCACTCACCATTTCGCCCTACTCAGTAACCTATTTGCCAAGCAGGGCAACGCAGCGGTCCTCATCCCTCCATTGCATGTCGTCACGCCGGATTGTATACTGAACCGTATGGTTCAGTATAGCCAAACCCACTTCGATGCCTCGTTCGGCGCGCTCTCGGACGCCACCCGGCGGGGCGTTCTGGAGCAACTCGGGCGTGCGGACGCTTCGATCACTGCCCTTGCCGAGAGGTTCCACATGACCCTCACCGGCATGAAGAAACATATAGGCGTCTTGGAGCAAGCGGGGCTCGTCACTACGGAAAAGGTCGGGCGGGTGCGGACCTGTAGGCTCGGCCTCCGCAGCCTGCAAGAAGAGGCGGCATGGATCGAGTTGTACCGGTTGCTCTGGAGCGCACGCTTCGATGAGTTGGACAACGTTGTCGAGGAATTAACACAGAAGGAGAGAGTCGATGGACGGAAAAAGAGAAAATGAGGCCCCCCCTACGAAGAACCACACCTCGGTGGAACGGAAGTCCGAGCGCGAACTCGTCGTCACACGAACCGTAAACGGTCCTGCGCGCCTTGTGTTCGAGGCATGGACCAAGGCAGAACTCTTCAGGAGGTGGTGGGTACCCAAGTCGTATGGGCTGACCCTGCTTGCCTGCGAAATGGATGTTCGCGTTGGCGGGCAGTATCGTTTGGTGTTTCGCCACGAAGCTTCGACGATGGAGTTCTTTGGCACGTACCTCGAAGTGATACCGCACTCACGCCTCGTTTGGACCAATGAGGAAGGAGACAGCGGCAAGACCATCACCACGGTGACGTTCGAGGAACGCGCCGGCAAGACGTTGGTGGTGGTGCACGATCTCTATCCCTCGAAGGAAGCGATCGACTTTGGATCGACGGGCGCGATGCCGGAGACTCTCGACCAACTCGACGAGCTTCTCGCCAGCCTGAGATCAAACACAGAGACAACATGACGCAGCCGGTCCATAGCGGAACGGCAGGAACCACATGGACAACGAAAGTGCGCAGCAGAGTCGACCCACCGTTGGCCAGCGCACGATGGACAGTCCCGACTCTTGCAGAAAAGAGTGTTTAGCTGCACGTCGCTACAGACTACTGATGCGGTCCGAATCTCGGACTCCCATACCACCTTCTATGGGAACCGGAGGAATTCCACCTGCAGGAAACTGGAGCGCGTGATACTGTGGCCGTGCCTTCGTCAACTTAGCGATCACTGGGTCATGTGGGGGAAGCTGCATGTGAACCTCAGTGGTAGCGAACTGACAGCCAGAGACAGATTGCGCGGAGGTAGGAATCAGTGGCAGAGAGTGTTGTCGGACAGATATCTCCCGATGGCTACCATGAGTCGGATTGGACAGACCCGCTCGCCCCAGAATTCATTGTGGGCCTAGGTGCTTCAGCGGGAGGACTGGAAGCGCTGGAACGATTCTTTCAGGCCGTCCCGTTGGATACAGGGATGGCATTTGTCGTGATTCAGCACCTATCTCCGGACTTTAACAGCTTGATGGATGAGCTGCTGGCTCGGTTCACCAAGATGCCGATCGTGCGGGTCGCAGACCCAGTGGCACCGCTGCGCGATACCATTTACCTCCTTCAGCCGCGCAAAGAGATGGTGCTAAGTAGTGGCGTGCTGCATGCCTATGACAAGCCATCCGATGAGCGCTTGAGTATGCCCATCAACGCCTTCTTCCGATCTCTCGCTCGGGATGTGGGGGAGCGCGGGATTGCGATCGTACTCTCAGGAACGGGCACGGATGGGAGTCTGGGACTCTGCGATGTGCACCAAGCCGGGGGGTTGGTCCTGGCACAGTCGGCAGAGAGCGCCAAGTTCGATGGGATGCCGCGCAGTGCGGTAGCTACGAACCAGGTTGATTTGATCCTTACACCAGAGGACATGCCAAAAGCGCTGGTTTCGTATGCCAGGAATCCAGCGGCTCCGTTGCTATCTGCGCCATCGCTGGAATCGCCAACTGCGCTAGCGGGAGTTCCGGCAGTGATCGAGCGGCTACGCGAAGTCTACGGACTCGATTTCAACTACTACAAGCCCGCGACGATCTCGCGCAGAATCGACCGGCGGTGGACCCTTGGGCATGCGCCGAGCATTGAATCCTACTGTGCCAGCATACTCAGTGATCCTCAGGAGCTCGACGCGCTCTACAAAGATCTCCTGATCGGGGTCACGCGGTTCTTTCGCGATCCAGAAGCCTTCGCAATTCTCGAGAACACGGTCATCCCACAATTGCTTGATAAGCTCCCATCGGGAGAAGAGTTTCGGGTCTGGGTTGCGGGCTGCGCAACCGGCGAGGAACCCTATTCACTGGCGATGCTACTGCTCGAAGCCATGACAGAGCGGGGCCGCGAGCCGAACATCAAAATCTTTGCATCGGACATGCACCGAAAGTCCCTGCAAATAGCGGCAGAAGGACTGTATTCTGAGTCGAGTATAGCCGACCTGTCCGAGGAACGGCGGCATCGCTTTTTCGAAAGAGAAGCCGGTGGATTTCGGGTCACCGCGCAGCTTCGCAGACACATTCTGTTTTCACCGCACAACGTCATTCGTGATCCTCCGTTCACGCGCATCGATCTGGTCAGTTGCCGAAACCTCCTCATCTATCTACAGCCAGCCGCGCAGGTAAAGGCGCTCGCATCGTTCCACTTCGCGCTGAAGCTCCGTGGCTTTCTGTTCCTTGGCCCTAGTGAAGGAGTGAGCGAGCTACAGCATGAGTTTGAGACAATAGACAGGCAATGGAAGATATTTCAGAAGAGTCGGGATTCTCGACTTCCGATGGATCTGCGCGTGGATCTGATCTCACCGGTAGGACAACGCGCAGCTCGCGCTTCGACCCCCGGAGATCTCCGGATGTCGCGGGTCTATGACACGATTCTGAAGCGGTACGTTCCTTCGTCCGTTCTGGTCGATGCCCGTCGTGATGTCGTACATGTCTTCGGTGATGCAGAGCGCTTTTTGCGCGTTCCCATGGGTCGAATGAGCGCAGATCTGGTGGCGATGACCAGAGGAGATTTGCGGATGGCCATCTCCTCTGCGCTCCAGGCGGTGAGCAAGAAGAATGAGCGGGTCACTCTTCGAGGGGTTCGCTTCGATGACAACGGCACGGACGTAATCCTTGATGTGGTGGCCGAACCGATTCCAGATCCGGTGTCCAACAACCACTTTGTGCTGGTGAGTTTTGCGGTTCAGAAGCCAGCGACTGGTATTCAGCCAGGTCTCTCTCCAGAGGCTTCATACACAGTGGATGCAGCGACTCGGGTCCGGATTCAGCAGCTTGAGCTAGAGCTGAT
>ERZ724523.692-NODE-692-length-19733-cov-4.979927_pt1 | contig 19733 bp, 19 predicted proteins | sample MGYA00376056_ERZ724523 | MGnify/ENA primary metagenome ERZ724523 (study PRJEB28724, sample SAMN07190888) | wastewater metagenome | isolation source: influent of sewage treatment plant in Hong Hong | place: USA: Christiansburg, Virginia | collected 2016-03-01 ... | reverse complement strand
CGATCGCCGCTCTCCGCGAAATGCACGCGCCGACGGAGTACGAGCCGTTGCTCAAAACTTTCTTTACACTTTCCTATGTGTTGTTGGCCGCCTTCGTCGGCGCCTTTGCTGACTCGATGCCCAAGTGGCGGGTCATGTTCATCAGCAACACGATCAAGATTGTCGGTTGCAGCATCATGTTTTTTGGCGTTCACCCTTTGATCGCCTACGCCGTGGTTGGCCTGGGGGCAGCGGCCTATTCACCGGCCAAGTACGGCATCCTGACCGAATACCTGCCGCATCGCCTGCTGGTAGTTGCCAATGGCTGGATTGAAGGGCTGACAGTCGGTGCAATTATTCTGGGTGTGGTAATTGGCGGCATGCTGATCCGGCCCGATGTTTCTCAATCCTTGCTGGCCTTCGATTTTCCGCTGATGGATACTGGCGTCGACACGGTTGGCGAAATGGCACTTACAGTGGTTGCCGTTTTTTACATCATTGCTGCGTTATTTAATCTCTATGTGCCTGATACCGGGGTTGATCACAAACAGCTGAAATCCAATCCGTTCTTCCTGATTCACGAATTCAATCATTGCCTGGCCCTGCTTTGGCGTGACAAGCTGGGCCAGATTTCGCTAGCCGTCACAACTCTGTTCTGGGGTGCAGGGGCGACACTGCAGTTTATCGTCATCAAATGGTCCGAGGTGGCACTCAACCTCGATCTATCCAAAGCCTCGATGCTGCAAGGCGTCGTTGCTGTTGGCGTTGCCTTGGGCGCGGTAGCCGCTGCCAAGTACATTACCTTGCGCAAATCGGTCAAGGTTATTCCCCTGGGCATTGCGATGGGGTTGATTGTTCTGGTGATGAATTTTGTGCACGAAATCTGGATGGCAGTTCCATTGCTCATCCTGATTGGCGGGCTATCAGGATTTTTCGTCGTGCCGATGAATGCCCTGCTTCAACACCGTGGGCACATTTTGATGGGTGCCGGCCACTCGATTGCTGTTCAGAATTTCAATGAAAATCTTTCAATCCTGATGATGACAGGCATTTACTACCTGATGATCAAGATGGATATGTCGATTTACATCGTCGTCACCCTGTTCGGGCTATTTGTCAGCAGCTTGATGTACATGATCCGCAAACGCCATCTGCTCAACCAGCAAGAACAGGATGATGTGATCCATCTGGATGACTCAGCGCACCACTAAAATGGCAAGCCCGGACTAATTGCTGTTGTCGCCGACTGACGCAGGATGCGTCGGGCCAGCAACAGATCCTCCCAGGCTTTAGCCTTTTCCGGCAAATTGCGCAACAGATAAGCCGGGTGATAAGTTACTACCGTCGGTATCCCTTGATAGTCGAAACGCTGACCACGCATGCTGGCCAGTGATTTATCCTCATGCAGCACCGAGTGCACCGCAGCCTTGCCCAACAAGACAATAACTTTGGGTTTGATCAAGGCAATCTGGCGTTCAAGATAAGGGCGGCAGGCAGCCATTTCCGCAGCTTCCGGCGTTCTGTTACCGGGCGGGCGACATTTCACCGCATTGGCGATATAAACCTTGTTGTCGCGTTTGAGACCAAGCGCCGCCAGCATGTTGTCGAGCAGTTTGCCAGCCTGACCGACAAAAGGTTCGCCTTGAACATCCTCTTCAGCACCCGGCCCTTCGCCAACGAACAGCCAGTCGGCCTGACGGTCGCCAACCCCCAATACGGCCTGTTTGCGTTGCTGGCAAAGCGTGCAGGCGCGGCACTCGGCTACCTGTTTTGATAAATCAGGCCAATCCAGGCCGTCGACCGAAACATTTGCTGTTAAAGGCGCAGGTTTATCCGACGGTTGACTGGCTGGCTTAGTAACAATTTCAACAACGGGCTCTTCACAAACTTGATTCAGCGATTCCTGGCCGCGTAACCGCCAGATCGGCCCCAGACCCATTTCGATCAACATTTGCTCACGACTCAGGCTCACAGGAGTTCCTTGTCAAATACCAGCCCGTCTTCACGCCCAGTTTCAGCAGGGTAGTAGCCGCGACGCAGACCAATCTGGTTGAAGCCAAAATGACGATACAACTCGACAGCGCGCTCGTTGGACGGGCGCACTTCGAGAAAAAGTTTCCGGGCGCCATGTTGCTTGGCATTAACCATGACGTGGCGTAACAGACGAGCGCCGTAGCCCTGCCCTTGATAACGCCGACAGACGCCAATGTTCAGCAAATGTGCTTCATCCAGCACGCGCATGATTACCGAAAAACCGATCAAATCGCCACCGAGTCGGCAAACCCAAACGCTATGACCCGCTTGCAAGGAATCAGCAAAATTTCCTCGTGACCAAGGGAAGGCTTGAATTGATGCCTCCAGGGCCGCCACCGCATCAAGATCGTGCTCGTTCAGCGGAAAGAACTCAGCATGCAGATCGAAACCGCTCATGCCTTGCCACCCTCGCGTAAACGTTCAGCAACCGTTTTGGCGACCTTGTCCCGAATATAAAGCGGTGCTGCAAGCGCTGAGTCTATGCCCTCCCCACGCGCCACGCGTGGGGCTGCCATTCGCGCAACAGCCGAGGCTAAAGGCAAAATTTCCGGGTGAAAATTCATGTTGACCGCAACAACTCGCTCGGCGAGCGCCGGATAAGCCGCCAGTGCATTGCCACAGGCCGTCCAGCCCTCACCTGATGGTAAAACTACCTCCTCTGGCACACTTACGCGAATTTCGCCTTGCAAAACCGCCACGTTGCCCTCAACCAGATAGGCGCCTGCATAAACTTCGCCCATCCGAGCATCAAGCAAAGTCAAAACGCGATTTTTGCCAGTCATGACAGCCATCGTTTCCAGACTGGTCACCGGGACAAGTGGCAGATCCCGCGCTACTGCCAGCCCCTGGGCGATCCCACAGGCAACCCGCAAGCCGGTAAACGCACCGGGTCCGGCACCAAAGGCAATGGCATCGAGTTGCGCAAAACCCACTCCGGCTTCCTGCATCAACTCACGGATCAGCGGCAGCAGGGTTTCTGAATGCGAGCGGCCAGCCGGGCAAATACGCTCAATCAACTTGCCATCATGAAAAAGCGCACAGGAGCCAAGTTCGGTAGAGGTTTCGAGGGAAAGAATCAACATAGGCCGGCATTTTACCGGAGCCGCCTGCGACTCAGGAGATCATGAACGCAGGATTTCACGATGGCAAAATCAGTGTCGACCACCGCCACGATGCTCGAACCCGTGGCCACCCCCCCTTCCATCACGTTGCCCACGCAATTCGTCGCGTAAACGGCTGCGATCTTCGGCCGGCATCTGCTGCAAAAGCTCCCGTCTTTCCTCACGCTCCTGACGGAAACGCTGCCTTTCCTCGGGCGGCAATTGCCGCCAGTGATCGCGCATTTCCTGGCGCAACTGTCGGCGCTCGTCTGGCGGCAGTTGCGCCTGTACCTGACCAACGAGCCCAATCAGGGAAATAGTGGCAAGGAACAAACGAAGCAGCGAGGGCCAATTGGCCATTTGGATTTTCATAATTTGTGAACGATGCCTAATTTTGCCGTCAATCTCTCGTCAACCGGCAAGTCATCGATTCGGTTTTGTAACAACTTGTTTCCGGCATCACGCCAGCAAAACATTGTTACCATTCAGTATCGCTAATTTGTCAGCAACACGTATCCTTGCCGCCATGACAGAACGAACCCACCACCTCCTGGTTGTCGATGATGACGCCCGCTTGCGCGACTTGCTGACCCGCTACCTTGGCGAAAATGGTTTTGCCGTCAAGGCAGTTGGCGATGCCAACCAAATGGATCGCCTGCGCACGCGCGAACATTTTGACCTGCTGGTTCTTGACCTGATGATGCCGGGCGAAGATGGCCTGACGATCTGCCGTCGTTTGCGTGGCACTGGCGACAAGACACCGATCATCATGCTCACCGCCAAAGGCGATGAAGTCGACCGTATTGTCGGGCTGGAAATGGGCGCCGACGATTATTTGCCCAAACCTTTCAACCCACGCGAACTGCTTGCCCGCATTCATGCAGTTCTGCGCCGGCAATCTGGCCGACCCCCAGGCACGCCGGATGCTGATGGCGAGTTGCTGCATTTTGGCAATATTGAAGTCGATCTCGCCGCCCGCACCCTTAAACGTGGCGAAGAAACGTTAGCGCTGACAACTGGCGAATTCGCCGTACTCAGGGTGTTGCTCCAGCATCCACGCCAACCACTCTCACGTGACAAATTGATGTCACTGGCCAGAGGCCGGGAACAAGGCCCGTTTGATCGCGCCATCGACGTCCAGGTGTCGCGTCTGCGCAAACTGATCGAAGTCGATGCCGCACAACCTCGCTACCTGCAAACGGTCTGGGGCTTCGGTTACGTATTTGTCCCGGATGGTACCAACCGGGAATGATGCCGCGCACGCTGCTGGCGCGGACTTTTCTGCTGCTTGCCATCCTCGTTTTACTGACCACAACCGCCTGGCTCAGCCTATTCCGTTACATTGACGCCGAACCCCGTGCCCGTGAATCTGCCCAACTGGCAGCTTCTGCGGTCAACCTGATTCGTGCAGCACTTTTTGCAGCAGCTCCGGAAAAGCGGATGGCACTGTTCAATGACTTATCGACCCGTGAAGGTATCCGTCTGCTGCCAGCCGAGGCAGATGATCGCATCGAACCGATGCCAGACACCCGGTTCATGAACCTGATTCGACAGGAACTGGCGATTCGCCTCGGGCCACAGACAAAAATTGCCGCCGAAGTTGATGGCGTACCCGGTTTCTGGGTCAGTTTTCGCTTTGATGATCAGGATGACGATGAATATTGGTTAATCCTGCCCCGCGATCGCGCCAAGCGCAACATTGCCGGTCAATGGTTGAGTTGGGGACTTCTGGCATTGGTGCTTGCATTGGCCGTCGCCTGGTTTATCGCAACACGGATCAGTCGGCCCCTGAAAGCGCTGGCCCAATCAGCGGTCACTGTCGGACGCGGGCAAATGCCGGAACCCCTACCGGAAACCGGCCCGGAGGAGTTGCAGGGGCTGGCCAGCGCCTTCAACCGCATGGCAGCCGACCTGCAACGTCACGAACGTGATCGCTCCGAGGTACTGGCCGGCATTTCGCACGATCTACGCACACCGCTTACCCGCTTGCGTCTCGAAGCCGAACTCAGTGTCGCCGATGAAGTTGCCCGGCAAGCAGTAGTGACTGATATTGAGCAAATGGAGGCAATTATTTCGCAATTCATGGACTACGCACGCGGCGACCAAGGCGAGGCGGCGGTAAAAACCGATCTGTCCGCCCTGCTCTTCACACTGAGCGAAAGACAACGCTGCCTTGGCCACCCACTCCTTCTTAACATTGACGAGACACTGCCCGAACTGAAACTGCGCCCGAAAGCACTGACTCGCGCTTTGACCAATCTGATCGACAATGCCTGGAAATACGGTGGCACAAGCATTACGCTGACCGCCAACATACAGGCCGAGTGCTTATGCATTGAGGTTGGCGATAATGGACCTGGCATCCCGGAGAACCAAATCGAACGCCTCAAGCAGCCCTTTACCCGGCTTGAAAATGCCCGAACCAATGCCAGCGGAACCGGGCTTGGGCTAGCCATTGTCGAACGGGTGGCGCGAGTTCATGGCGGCCGCCTCGAACTGCTGCCTAACCCGAATGGTGGGCTGATCGCCCGCCTCAGCCTGCCACTTAACTTCTGAGAATCTGGCAGGTTTCTTCGAAACAGTGTTCGATTTCAGCGATTGCCTTGCGGCATTTTTCGCCATCAAGCGCGAGACGTTCCCAAGCCGTACGATCAACCGGCATCATCAGTTCATCGCTGGCATTGGCCAAACCCATGGCATGCGCAAAGGCATCTGCAACATGCACAACATTGGCCAGCGAATTGGCCAGCGCCCCCGCTGGTGCATGATGAAGAGCAACAGCCTGATGCAGGCTATCCGGAAAACGCCAGGCTTCGGCAAGCAAACCACCGACTTCAGCGTGATCCAGACCAAGAATATCGCGCTCGGCGATGACCAGCGGACAATCATGCTTTTTCCGATAATCGAGCGCAACAGCGTATTGCACAGAAAAATTTGAAGCAAGAACCAGTTGGCCAATATCGTGCAAAAGGCCGCCGGTGAAGGCCAGTTCGGCATTCAACCCAGCCAGCGGCGCCAAGGCACGTGATGCCAGGCCGACGCCGACACAATGTCGTAAATAACCCGCTGCATCAAAACACTGACACTGATCAACACGGAATGCGCCATTCATGCTGACTGCCATCACCATGCTGCGTACTGCGCGAAAACCAAGGACAACCACCGCCTCGTTGATTGTGCCAACCTTGCTTTGCAGGCCGTAAAACGAGGAATTGGCAACGCGCAGGACACGGGCAGTCAACCCTTGGTCACGTGCAATCTGGCGTGCAATCTGTTCAACATCAACATCTTCATTGCTAAATGAAGCCAGCAAATCAGAAACGGCGGAGGGTAGCGAAGGTAGCTGCTTGAGACGAGCCGTGACCTGATCCCGATTGAGCATGGTCATTGTGGATTCTCCAACCGGTGATCAAGGACGGCCTGATATAGCGTGCGCGTTTCGGCAGCATCGCCGGCCTTGCGGAATATACGGTCGAGCCGGGAGACAATGACAGCACGGTGCGCTTCGCGAGCGACCGGGTCTTCTTCAACCTCATGCTCAACTTTGATCGATGCTATATCGCGGCGCCCAAGACCAGCCAGCATCGCTTCCGTTACCTCCGCCCCAACCGGCACCAGCACGCGACCACCGTCGTCGACCACTGCCTCAGCCACTTTCATACCTGGTTGCACGGCATCCAGCGCCAGTACTTCAAGCATTCTCATTATTACTCCCTCTGCAAAATCAGTAGTTGCCCCTGGACTGCTCCACCCAGGCTAACCTGACGCCACAAGCACCCGTACGGTGTCTCATTAATGGTGATTATTTGATTGTCGCCAATAATTGGCAGTTCTGGCAAAACAACCAACAACTCGACCCCGATATTCAAACCACGCGGCGCAAATTCATGCAATGCCGCATCATTGATCATGGCAACCATGCCATCCTGATCGAAACCAATCACTGGCGAAGGGAGTGCCGAAATCACTTCCTGCAAAATGGCAAACCCGCGATTCTCTACGGCATGCAGTTCGCGATTTTCATTTTCCAGACGGCGGCGTTCTTCTTCTGCGTGCACCAAGGCTCGTTCGGCAACCTCAACCTCATGTGACAAGCGGCTGTATTCGTCGGAAATATGCCGACGCTGCAACGCATCCTCGACGGTTTGACGGAAGACGACGTCATCAATCGGCGCATGCAGAACACGCTGTAACAAACCTGCGCCGGCCATTTCACTGACTTTTTTACGCTGTAACTGTTTTTTATCCGTCAGAAGAATCCGCTCGCATTGCGGCTGAATCTGGGCCGCACGTTCGATCACCGCCAGTGTGTCGAATCCCTTGCGTGGCGCACCGCAAACCAGCACATCGGCAAGATTGCCGGCAAACCATTGCAAAGCGGAATCGGCATCGGCGGCAACACAAACCCGGTGACCATCGCGTTCAAGCATCGAAATCACCTCATTGCAGCCGTCGACCGCAACAAATAGTGCCATCGGCTTGCGTGTACCTGAACGCAGTAAATGGATAGGCAGATGTTGACCAGAGATCAATAAATTCTCCATCTCCTCAAGCGGTAGCGGACGCGAGAAGAAATACCCCTGAATAATGTCGCACTGATGCGAGATCAACATGGCCAATTGTTCAGCCGTTTCCACACCCTCGGCCACCACCTTCAGTTTGAGATGGTGGGCCATGGTAATCACGGCGCGGGTAATCGATGCATCGTCGGAGTCAGCCACAATATCGCGCACAAAGGAACGATCCACCTTGACCGCATCGAGCGGGAAACGCTTGAGATAAGCCAGGCTGGAGTAACCGGTACCGAAGTCATCAAGCGAGAGGGTCACGCCCATCGCCTTGAGGCCACCCAGCATTTGAATGGCCTGCTCGGCGTTTTGCATCAGCATGCTCTCGGTAATTTCGAGATCCAGGCAGGCCGGCGGCAAACCCGTCCGGGCAAGCGAAGTGGCAACATCGTCGAGCAGCGTATCGGATTGCAGTTGTCGCGCCGAAAGATTGACCGAAATACTCGGTAGATCAAGCCCTGCTTGCTGCCAGAGCAAGGCCTGACGACAAGCCGCATCCAGTACCCAGCGGCCAACCGTGACGATCAGCCCGGTTTCTTCGAGCAGCGGAATGAACTGGTCAGGCGGCACCAGACCGCGCCGTGGGTGATTCCAGCGTATCAGTGCTTCAGCCCCGACGACCCGGCCACTGGCACAACTCACCTTGGGTTGGTAATGAAGAATGAACTCTTCTCGAATGACGGCGTTACGCAAGTCAGTTTCGAGGAAAAGCCGCTCGCGCACGCCTTCCTGCATAGCTGACGAGTAAAACTGGTAGCAATTACGCCCCAGTGACTTGGCGTGACGCATCGCCGTTTCGGCATTGGTCACCAGTTCATGCACATCCTTGCCGTCTTGCGAATAAAAGGCAGTACCGATGCTGGCCGTGGCAAACACCTCTTGTCCTTCGACGCGAACCGGCATGGTCAGGGTATCGACAATACGCCGAGCGACGATAGCGGCGTGTTCGCGATCAGCGACTTCCGGCAAAAGAATGCCAAAGACATCACCACCGAGTCGCCCGAGTACATCCGATCCACGCAATGAGCCAGAAATGCGCCCGGCAACCTGTCGTAGCAGTTCATCGCCACAGATATGGCCGAGTGACTGATTGACCTCATGAAACCGGTCAATATCGATCACCATAATGCCAAGTGGTGTCTGGTTGCGCTTGGCCAGAGACAGCAGCCGGCGCGCCTGATCGAAATACATGAGCTGGTTGGGCAGTGCGGTTAACGCGTCAAAATGGGCAAAAAATGGCAATTGCCGATGTTCAGCCACTTGCGCCGTGATGTCGGTTGCGACGCCGCCGACACTTACGGTATTTGCCACTTCATTGCGTACCGGAAAATTGCGTACATGTAACCAGCGCACCTGACCATCCGGTCGCAGCACGCGAAAACGCTCATCCATCCCGCCCCGTTGAAACATGTTCATGCGTTTGGCAAGCCGCGCTTGATCCTCCGGGTGAACATACTTTAGCCAATCCCTGCTATCGGCATACAGGGCTTCAACGTAAAGCCCCCAAATCTGCTCATAACCTTTGCTGACATAAGTGACGCGCTGCGTTTCAGCATCGACCAGCCAATAACATTCCGGGATATTGCTCGCCAGCTGCAGAAAGCGCGCTTCGCCCTCGGCCAATTGGCCGCCCTGGCTATTTTCGTCGGCTTGCGAACGGTGCATGAGCGCGCGAGAACATTCACGTTCAACAACCGCCAGCAAACGCGAAGGGTTACTTTTAAAAACAAAATCACGGGCACCGTATTCAAGCAACTCAATCGGCAAAACCTTGCTGCCACGTTCAACGGTGAGAATGATTGGGGTGCTGGCCGCCTGCGCGTTAATCAGGTCAAGCGCATCAATTGCTGGCAGATCCGCCAGAGCACAACTGAGCAGAATGATGTCCCAGGATTCTTCACGCAAGGCTTCTGCAATATCAAGGCGAGTCGCTACCAGACGTGAATAGACCACGTGACCGCCATCGCGCAATGCGTCAAGCAAACGTTCAGCAGCGCGTGATTCGGCTTCAATCAGCAGCACCCGCAGAACAATCAAATTTTGAGGAACAAATGCTTCTGTCACCTGAGTCCCTGTTTCACCGCCCCCTAGAGCAGGAAACGGCTGATGTCTATGCCAAACTTTTCCGGCAGTTCGTAGCCGATGATTCGATCTCCGCCGCCACTACCCAGCGGACGCGACAAATCGACATCTTCAGGTACCAGGTAGTGCTGACGCTTGCCGTCGTACATGACGCGTACAACCGGCGTCAGCAAGTGGCTATTCGACTGTTCGATCACTACGCCCATACGGCCACTTTCGAGCTTCACTAAACTACCTATCGGATAAATTCCAACACTCTTTAGGAAAAGTTGCATCATTTCCGGATCAAAGTGAAATTTGCTCCATTCGAACAGCTTTTGCACTGCCGCAGCCGGTGACATTCCCTTGCGGTAAACGCGATCAGAAGTTATCGCGTCATAGACATCAACAATCGACGACATGCGTCCCGCCGGGGAAATCTCCATGCCTTTGAGGCCCTTGGGATAACCGCTGCCGTCAAAACGTTCATGGTGCAGTTCAATCGGCTCCATGGCCAGCGAAGGAATACCGGGGAGTTGGCGAACCAAATCCGAACCGAGAACCACATGCGACTTCATGTGGCGATATTCATCCTCGGACAAACGAGCCGGTTTGTTGAGCACAGCGCTGGCGACACGCATCTTGCCGACATCGTGCAGCATGGCACCAAGCGCGAGGTCGTGGATAGCACTCATTTCCATATCGACCACCTTGGCAAAGCTGACCAGCATGGCGCAGACGCTGACCGAATGCAGAAAGGTGTAATCGTCCAGGCTCTTGAGCCGGCGCATGGTCATCATGGCATTGCTGTTGCGCATGACTGACGCAGCTATTTTTTCGACGGTGGGTTTGGTCGTCGCGATTTCAATTTGGCGACCAAGACGGATGTCATCCATCAAGTTGCGAATAATCCGCGTTGCTTCAGAGAAAGTACTGCGCGCCCGCATCATTTCTTCAGCCAGCGAAACGCGCGGCTCAGGCGCTAGAGGCCGTGCGGTTTCGGCCATGCGATTTACCTGAGATTCAGTTTCCTGCTTGGCCTCCATTGCGGTTGCGACGCCATCACCGACATCCCGTCCCTTTTCGGTATCGATGAAAAGTTCACGTATCCCCGCTGCGATAACATGCGCGACATTGGCTTCGCTCTCGATCAGCATGCTGTTGAAGGCGAAAGGATGGCTCAACCAGCCAGCGTTGAAGTCGCTGACATACATGCCGGGTTCGAGTTGGTTAACAGGAATTTTCTTGATCATGGAAATCTGTCATCGTCTCTGAAGCCGCTCCTGAAGCGGTTATACAACAGCCTACCAGAAGCAGGACACAATGTGGCGGCTGTCTATTCAGCGATGCGTTCGATCAAAACAATCGCTTGCGCCTCAATCGCTTCGCACTCGCCCAGATAACCGAGCCGTTCATTGGTTTTGCCCTTGATATTCACAAAATCCGGGCCAATTTTGAGGTCGACCGCAACATTTGCCACCATGGCCGCCGCGTGCGGGGCAATTTTGGGTTGCTGGGCAATTATTGTGGCGTCGACATTCACTGGCCGCCAGCCCTTTTCCTTGAGCAAGGCAACCGCCGCACGGAGCAGAACCCGGCTGTCAGCGCCCTGGTAACGCGGATCGGTATCGGGAAAATGACGACCAATATCGCCCAGCGCCGCAGCGCCGAGCAAGGCATCGGTAATGGCATGCAGCAAGGCATCGGCATCGGAATGGCCGAGCAAACCGCGCTCATGGGGAATTTCAACCCCGCCAAGGATCAACTTGCGCCCCTCGACGAGACGATGCACATCGTAGCCCTGCCCGACGCGAATATTCATTTCTGCCCTCGCAAGATCAGCCCTGCCATGGCCAGATCGGCCGGGTAAGTTACTTTGAGATTGGTGGTTTCGCTACGCACCAGTTTAGGTGACAAACCGAGAGCTTCGACAGCACTGGATTCATCCGTCACGGCACGGCATTTTTCAAGGGCTTCAGTGAGTAGACCGTAACGGAACATCTGCGGTGTTTGCGCCTGCCATAAACCGTCACGCGGTTCGGTGCTGGCGATGCGTTGCTCTTCGCCAGCCCGTTTTAATGTATCGGCAACCGGCACCGCCAGGATGCCGCCTACCGGGTCATCAGCCAATTCATCAATCAACCTCGCCAGCATGGCTTGCGACAGACAAGGCCGCGCTGCATCGTGCACCAGAATCCAGTCATCGGCTGACGCCACCATGGACGCGGCACGCAGGCCGTTGGTGACGCTCTCGGCGCGCGTTTCACCACCGCAGCGCAGGGTTTCCAGCTTGGGCCCCAATTCGCTCCAGTCATATTGCGACCAGAATGGGTCGTCCGGTGAGAGCACCACCCAGACACGCTCAATCTCGCGGCAGGCAATCAACGCCGCCAAAGTATGAAAAATCAGCGGCCGACCGAGTAAGCTCAAGTACTGTTTGGGCTTCTCGGCACCGAAGCGGGAACCGCTGCCAGCAGCGGGAACAATTGCGAAATATCGTGGCATGGCTTAATTTTACTGAATAACGACTAGAAACGAGGAACCACATGAGCTTCGTCGTCCCTGAACTAGCTGTGCCGCTCGAGGCATTTGCCACGGCACTCGGTATCGGCCTGCTGGTTGGTATGGAGCGCGAACGCCGCCCTGACTCGGCAGCAGGCTTACGCACATTCGCGTTGGTTGCCATGCTCGGTTGCCTTTTTGCCTTACTCAGTGAAAAAACTGGCGGGCCGTGGATGCTGGTGGTCGGCTTGCTCGTCATCTCGGTCGCCATGGTGGCCTCCAATTTTTCAGCGCAGCAGGAAGAAAAATTTCGCGGCTTTACTTCGGAGGCCGCGATCATCATTACCTACGGACTCGGCGCCGCCGTCTGGTTCGGCTACGCGACGCTGGCCGTCATGCTGGCAATCACAACGACCGTTTTGCTCTACTTCAAAGCCGAGTTGCGTGACATCAGCGAGAAGATGACAGCAAAGGACATCAACTCCATCCTGCAATTTGCAGTACTTTCGCTGGTCATCCTGCCGATTTTGCCCAGTCAGGATTACGGTCCCTACAACGCACTGAACCCGCGCCAGATCTGGTGGATGGTGGTGCTGATTTCCGGCCTTGCGCTCTCCGGCTACCTCGCCCTGCGTATTGTCGGCGCCCGCCACGGCGCAGCGCTACTCGGTATTTTTGGCGGTTTGGCATCGTCGACCGCAACCACCATGATGTTCTCGCGCCACGCCCGCGAACTGGGGCATCTGGTCCGCATGGCGGCAATCGTCATCTTGATCGCCAATGTGATGGTGATGATCCGCCTCGGACTCGTTTCCAGCGTCGTTGCGCCGGCACTTATCACCCAGATCGCCATTGTCTTGGCGTGCGGCATCGTAGCCGGTGTCGTCATGTCACTTTACGGCTGGAAAATTCTCAACGCCGCCGGCGATTTGCCAATGCCGGAGGTCAAAAACCCGACCGAGCTGAAAACCGCCATTTCCTTCGGCCTGCTTTACGCTGTCGTACTGCTCGCCTCGGCCTGGTTGCAGGACATCGCTGGCAATAAGGGGTTATACATCGTCGCCCTCGCCTCCGGCCTGACCGATGCCGACGCCAGTGTGTTGTCCACCTTGCGCATGTTTAATCTCGAAAAGATTTCAAGCGGCGAGGCGGTGATTGCCGTGACGCTGGCCTTGATGGCCAATCTGGTGTTCAAGATCGGTCTGGTAATCACCATCGGCGGCGGCAAACTGGCTCGCCATGCCCTGCCCGGTCTATTCGCCATCGGCGCCGGCCTGGCTACTGGTTTACTGCTGGTTTAAGGAGTTGACCGTGACAAACACTCGCCCTCCCGCTGTCGCCGGCATGTTTTATCCCGGCAATCCGGCTGAACTCATGGCAACCGTTGATGCCCTGCTGGCAACTGCCAAGCCGATAAATGAATCAGCACCCAAGGTGTTGATCGTGCCGCACGCCGGCTACATCTACTCCGGCTCAACCGCTGCCATGGCCTACGCCAGCCTCGCCCCGCTGCGCCAGCAGATCAAGCGCGTCATTCTGCTCGGCCCGACGCATCGCGTTGCGGTCAACGGCATTGCCGTGCCAGAAGCCAGTGCCTTCGCCACGCCGCTCGGCAACATCCCGCTCGATCTCGACACCATTGCCCAACTGCGCGACCTGCCGCAAATCGTCTTCAACGACCGCGTGCATGCCCAGGAACATTCGCTCGAAGTGCATCTACCCTTCCTGCAGCGCGTTTTGGGTGATTTCAAGCTAGTGCCGCTGGCGGTTGGAGAAACCTCGCCACAAGCGGTCGCCGAGGTACTCAACCGCCTCTGGGGCGGGCCGGAAACGCTGATTGTCATCAGCTCCGACCTCTCGCACTTCCTGAATTATTCAGCCGCCCAGCAAGTTGACCGCAACACTTGCCAGCACATCCTGCAACTCGACGCCCACATTCAACCGCAACAAGCCTGCGGCGCGTTTCCACTAAATGGCCTGCTTCTGGCTGCCCAGCAGCGCGGACTGACACCGCAACTGATCCACCTGTGCAACTCCGGCGACACGGCGGGCGATAAAAACCGTGTCGTCGGCTATGCCTCGTTTGCCTTTTATGAGCCTGACCATGACTGATCTCGGTACCAACCTGCTGGCCCTCGCCCGTAACGCCATTGCTGTTCGACTAGGCCAGGGCAAAACAGCAATCGCGGTCGACGCCCCGGAACTGCACAAAAATGCCGCCACCTTCATCACGCTGACCCAAAATGGCCAGCTACGCGGCTGCATAGGTAGCCTGCAAGCCTACCGTCCGCTGGTCGACGACATTCGCGAAAACGCCTGCAACGCCGCCTTCCGCGACCCGCGATTCAAACCGCTCAGCGCCAATGAATTGCCGATCACCCGCGTCGAAGTCTCGCTCCTGACGCCCGCTGAAGCCATGCAATTCAGCAGCGAAGCCGATGCCCTCGCCCAATTGCGCCCTAACATCGACGGCATTATTTTCAGCGCCGGCAACCACCGCTCCACCTTTCTGCCGCAAGTCTGGGAACAACTGCCAGACCCAGTCGACTTCATGGCTCACCTCAAACTAAAAGCCGGCTTGCCCGCCACGTATTGGGATAGCGATGTGAAACTCGAACGCTACACCGTCAAAAAGTGGAAAGAAGAAACGCCGTGAACCACCCCGGACGCTGGTGGCACACCCAGCCCGATGGCCGCATCCAGTGCGACCTCTGCCCGCGCGACTGCCAGTTGCACGAAGGCCAGCGCGGCGCCTGCTTTGTCCGGCAGATGGTCGATGGGGCGATGCAACTCACCACCTATGGCCGCTCTTCCGGCTTCTGTATCGACCCCATCGAAAAGAAGCCGCTCAACCATTTCTACCCCGGCAGCAGCATCTTTTCCTTCGGTACCGCGGGCTGCAATCTCGCCTGCAAGTTCTGCCAGAACTGGGATATTTCCAAGTCGAAAGACATGGACCGCCTGATGGACAGCGCCAGCCCGCAAGCCATCGCCCAAGCCGCCCAGCGTTATGGCGCGGATGCCGTCGCCTACACCTACAACGACCCGGTGATTTTTGCCGAATACGCCATCGACACCGCGCTCGCCTGCCGCGAATTGGGCATCCGCAATGTTGCGGTCACTGCCGGCTACATTCACCCTGAGCCGGCGCGCGAATTCTTTGCCGTCATGGATGCCGCCAATGTCGACCTCAAGGCCTTCACTGACAGCTTCTATCACAAGCTCTGCGTTGCCCACCTGCAACCCATCCTCGACATCCTTGCTTACATCCACCACGAAACCGACTGCTGGCTGGAAATCACCACCTTGCTCATCCCCGGCCAAAACGACAGCCCTTCAGAAATCAACGAACTGGCCACCTGGGTGGCCAAAGAACTTGGTCCTGATGTGCCGCTGCATTTCACTGCTTTCCACCCCGACTGGAAGATGGGCGACATCCCCGCCACGCCGCCAGCCACCTTGATCATGGCCCGCCGCATCGCGCTCGACGCCGGCCTGCATCACGTCTTTACCGGCAACGTTCACGACAGCGAAGGCGGCACCACGTTTTGCCCAAATTGCCACGCGGCACTGATCGTCCGCGACTGGTACGATATCAAACGTTATGACCTAAGCGCCGAAGGCCGTTGCCCGCACTGCCAGACCGCCATCGCCGGCCATTTCGGCCCCGTTTTGGGTCACAATGGCAAAGCCTTTGGACCACGCCGCATCCCCGTTCGTCTATCACCATGAACCGCACTCTCGCCATCCACAATCCGCACGGCTCGCTGCACGGCCACCTTGAACTACCAGAAAATCCCAAGGGCTTGATCCTCCTCGCCCGCGCTCACCACGCGCCGGTCGATGCCATCATCACTGCCAATCTAGCCGCACGCGGCTACGCAATTCTCAGCATGGAACTGCTCACGTTGCAGGAAGCGCAGTTCGCCGACGCCACGCAAAACGTCCCACGCCTTAGCCAGCGTCTGCTCGACATTCTTGATCTGATCCACCACGATGGCGATATTCAGGAATTACCCCTCGCCATCTTCGCCAGTGGTGACACGACACCAGCCGCCATCCGCGCCGCCGCCCAGCGCGACACGCAGGTCAAGGTCGTTGCCGGCCACGGCGGCATCATCGACCGCGCCGGTCTGCAAGGGCTCAAACTGCTGGCTGCCCCGCTCAGCATGTTGTTCGACGCCGACGACAGCATCGGCCAAATCGCTTATCAACGCGCCGCCAGCTACCTCAACTGCATCCACGAAATGCACGTTCTAAACCCTGGCGAAGATCCAGTTTTGCGTGTTGCCGCATGGTTTTCGCTGCATTTAGGGCGTTGACCGCTATAAATCGCTAATATGCTGACCATAATCCACCTACAACAACTCTGAGACATCGCAAAATCATGAGCCTACAAGAAAGCCCCGTCATTTACGGCACCGAAGATATCCTGAGAAGCCTTTGTAACTCCGTTACCCGTGTTCTCTCCGTCGCCACGCAAAGCGATATTCACTACTCCGGCATGGTGCAACGCATTACCAAAACCTGCCTGAAGCCGGATATTGGTTGTTTTGTACTGTTCGACGGTGGCTTCTCCGGTCTCGTCGTCATCAACTTCTCGGCCCAATCAGCAATGGAACTGTACGAAAGCTACATGCTGCACATGGGCATGGACAAAGCCGAGCTGGCCACCTCGCACACTGCTGATGAAGTCAGTAACGTCATGGGCGAGTTGATGAACCAGATCGTCGGCGATTTCACTGGCAAGGTATCTCGCGAGCTACAAACCCACATCACGCAAAACCAGCCCAAAATGCTGGTCCTCAACAAGCAGGTCATGCTCAGTGTCGACACCAATCTTGACCGACCGGAAGCGCGCCGCGTCTCCTTCTTCACCGGCAACAACAACATTTTCTACCTCGAGCTCGCCATCGACCACACCGAGTTCATCAAGCTCAACGACTTCGAAGCCGCAGAAGCGCCGGACCCGGATGAACTGATCGCCCAAGCCAACGCCAAAAAACCAGCCCCGGCGCCAAAGCAGTCGGCATCAAGTGAGCAAGATGACTTCCTCAATTCACTGGGGATGTAAGCAAAGCGCCGCATCAATCAAACGCCGGGAAATACTGATCGGCTCAGGCAACAAAGGCAGCGCATCTGGTGAAAACCAGTCCGCTGCCTCAATTTCATTCGGATCCGGCGTGATCGCCCCGCCGGCATAATCCGCAAAAAACGCAACCATCAATGAATTTGGGAACGGCCAGGGCTGGCTATGGAAATAGCGCAGGTTGGCAATCGCGATGCCCACCTCCTCCCGCACCTCACGTACCGCGCACTCTTCCAGCGTTTCACCAGGTTCGACAAACCCGGCCAAAGCGCTGAAGACACCCGGCTTGAAATGCGGGCTGCGCGCCAGCAAAAGCTTGTCACCATCGCGCACCAGCACCATCACCGCTGGCGAAATCCGTGGATAAGCCAACAAGCCGCAACCCGGGCACTGCATCGAAAGTTCGCCAACTTTCTTGACCGTTGGCGTACCGCACTGGCCGCAGAAACGATGATGATTCTGCCAATCCAGCAACTGCGTCGCCCGCCCGGCCAGCGCAAAGGTTTCCGACCCGGCCAACTGAAAAATGGCACGCAAGGGCGTCGCTTCGCCAAACGGGATCACCGGGAACTGCTCAACCTCTGCGGCAAAGCAAGGCCGGCCATGCAATTCGCCAATCGGCAGCACGTTCTCGGGATGACCAAAATTAGCAGCCAACCCCAAGGGGAATAATGACTCCTGAGCATCCCCACTAATCGTCAGCAATCGATGTTGGCAACGCAGAATCCAGTAACACGGTTCATTCATGAAGCATCCTGAAGCTATTTGATTGAGGCTGAATGATAAAGCTCAAATGCCTGATGAATTTTGAACAATTTTTGGCGTTGACCGTAACAAGTTAAAACGGGAATACGCAGCAGCCCATTTGGCCCGAACGCTCTCGGGTGCTTATGTCATGAAAAACAATAAATTACCTTACCCACTAAACATATTGCGTTTTTGTCCGGATACTGTAATGCTTGATCCGATCCCGATTCAGCATCCAATACAAGATATTGGGGAATTCTGAGAAGATGACTCACCGGATGTGATTTTTTCCCTGAGCGCTGAAAAATCATGATCTTATAAGTTCATTTTTTTATATACACCACCTCGCCAGGAAGTAGACACCTGACGAGGTGTCTACTAAACGTTGCACGAGATAGATGGCTAGACCAGCATTGAGTAATTCATTGATTAGTTACCAGATGTCAAATAGGTTTATAAAGTGGCCCAATAATGCTAAATAGCGAAGTGATTTATGAGCGGCTGTATAACGCCAGCGTTGATACACACGCTCAGAAATCCCTTCGGATTCAAAGCAAATTTCATCCGTCTTAGGGCTTTGGGTGCGAGGAAATAAAGAGTTTTCGCAACCGCCGCCACCTTTCACGTCCAACGCATCGTTCGAGCACACTTGTTACCCTTCGGGTTCCAATGTGCTCAACTCCAAAACGTTAGCCATTTCCGGAGTCACAATGTCAGAGGAAAACAAGATTCGCGATGCCGCTGATGCGATCAAGGGAATAGTTGAAGCAGTCCCGGTCTATCAGGATGTGGTTCAACCAGCTGCACGCGAAGTTGGCACGGCCCTTCAAACTGTCGCAAAGACGCTCCACATCCTCCTAGCGCCAGTCTCTGGTCTCGTGTGGGGATACGACAAAATTCGGGACTTTGTTGGTGAAAAGGTCGCCCAAAAACTAAGTGAAGTTCCCGCGGAAGAACTGCGATCTCCAGAGCCCCATGTTGCCGGCCCAGCACTTGAAGCACTTCGTTACACCGGTTACCAACAGTCGTTGCGAGACATGTACGCAAATCTCCTTGCAACCTCTATAGATACTAAAACGGCGCAGCAGGCTCACCCAGCGTTTGTAGAAATCATTCGGCAAATGTCTCCTGATGAAGCGCTCATAGTCAGGGCATTGGCAGCTCTCGGTGCAGCCCCAACAATAGACATTCGCGCCGAAAAGAAAGCTTCTAATGTTGGGCGCTGGCGACTTCGCCACTTTTCACTATTGCCGTATGAAGCGCAATGCGCCTCCCCTGATTTGGGCTCCAACTATCTAGTGAATCTTGCACGGCTTGGAGTAATTGAAATCCGGGAAAATTATCGGCTGCAAGCCGATGACGAAACCGACGTATATACACCTCTTCTTGATTTTCCAGAAGTCAGATTGCTCAAAGAACAACTCGATGCGAGTTCCGACCTGAAGCCTTCGATTGCTCGTGGGGCAGTTATGTTTACTCAACTTGGAAATCAATTCTGTTCCGCCTGTGTCTTTGATGACACTCACATTCGTAAAAATGGCTAACCCATCATTCCACCGGACCTTGCGCATAAAGCCGCGCAAGGCCGGTGAATTCAGACGTTGAGGCTGTAGAAAAACCCATTTCCAGCCCGGCTTCCGGCAAAAAAATGGC
>ERZ724523.691-NODE-691-length-19743-cov-4.521434_pt1 | contig 19743 bp, 14 predicted proteins | sample MGYA00376056_ERZ724523 | MGnify/ENA primary metagenome ERZ724523 (study PRJEB28724, sample SAMN07190888) | wastewater metagenome | isolation source: influent of sewage treatment plant in Hong Hong | place: USA: Christiansburg, Virginia | collected 2016-03-01 ... | reverse complement strand
GCTGCGCGGCTGGGCCACGGCGATGCCATGGTCCAGCGCGAACTGTTTGACCGCAGAGGCCTGAAGCTTCATGCCCCGGCCCGCCGGGCGATCCGGCTGTGTCAGCACCAACGCAATGCTATGGCCGCTCGTGTGCAATCGCTCCAGCGCGACCCGGGCAAATTCTGGGGTTCCGGCAAAAATGATCCTCACGGCAGGGCTCCTGGTGGCCAGGTCCTCACTGGGCATCCTCGCGCTGGGCCTTGAGCATTTTTTTCTTGATCCGGTTGCGCTTCAGAGGCGACAGGTACTCGACAAATACCTTGCCCATCAAATGGTCCATTTCGTGCTGGATGCAAACCGCCAACAACTCGTCCGCTTCAATGGTGCGGGGGTTGCCTGTCAGGTCCAGCGCACGCACATGCACGGCGTCAAAACGCTCGACCCCGTCGTAGATGCCCGGCACCGACAGGCAGCCTTCCTCATTCAAATGGGTGGTCGGGCTGGTCCAGACCAGCTCGGGGTTGATCAGCACCAGAGGTTCGTCGCGCTCTTCGGACACGTCAATGACGATGACGCGCTCATGCACATCGATCTGCGTGGCCGCCAGACCAATCCCTTTGGCGTCATACATGGTTTCGATCATGTTGGCGACCAGGGTGCGGATGCGCTCATCGACGGTGGCTACCGGTTTGGCAACTTTGTGCAACTTGGGATCGGGATAGCAAAGGATGGGGAGTAGCATAGTAGTCAGTTGAGGACAGAGCTTGCCCGCTGCGCGTGCTGCGGTCTGTCCCGCAAGGTTTCACAATTGTGGCTATTTTCGCCACTTTTGGACGGTCGCGCACCCTCAGATGGCTAAAAACGTTGCCGAATCAAGGGCTTGAGCGCAAAATCGCGCGTAACTTATCAAGTTATTTCCTGGAAATACAGCACGCTATGACGACACAACCTATGGGCAAATCCACCGTGGCACTCGCCAAGCTGGCCGCGCTGGCCGCTGTGGCCAGTACTTTGGTGACCACTTCGGGATGGGCCCAGAACTTCCCGATCTCTGCAGCGCAGAAGCAGACGGCGAGAGAAGTTGCGCAAAAAGGCGTGCCGCTCAGCGAGCTGGCGGCCAATGCGCCAGAGCGCTACACCATCAAATCCGGCGACACCCTGTGGGCGATCTCCCGCCTTTACCTGAAGAGCCCCTGGCGCTGGCCCGAACTGTGGGGCATGAATCTTGAAGATATCAAAAACCCTCACCGCATCTACCCTGGCCAGGTTCTGATCCTGGTGCGCAAGGACGGCTTTGCCAGCCTGCGTGTAGAGGGTGAACAAAGCGATCCACCAACGGTAAAAGTGTCTCCGCGCACCCGCTACGAGATGTTGTCCGACGGCGCACTGCCGACCTTGCGGTCCAACATCATTGAGGCCTTCCTGGCGGAGCCCATCATTGTCGACGAGGCCGGCCTGCAATCGGCTGCGCGTATCGTGGCCGCTCTGGAAAGCCGTGTTCTGATTACCCGGGGTGACCGTGCGTATGCACGCGGCCCCGAAGGTACTCCGCTGCTGGACGACCAGGGCAAGGACCAGCAGTTCCGTGTGTTCCGCAACGCCACCCCGCTGAAGGACCCAACCACCGGTGAGGTGCTGGGCTACGAAGCACAGTACGTCGGCAAGGCCCTACTGGTGCGCGGCGAGGGCAAGGGCGAGGTGGAAAACCGCGACGGTTCCCAAAGCGTAGCCGTTGTGCCGGCTACCATTGACATCACTGGGGCCAAGGAAGAAATGCGCGTCGGCGACCGCTTGCTACCCGAGCCACCCCGGCAGTTGCAGACCTACACCCCCCATGCGCCAGTTGGCAAAGTGGAAGGCCGTATTGTCTCGGTCTACGGCAACGCCGTGGTCAATGCGGGCCAGAACCAGGTCGTCGCGATCAACAAGGGGACTGCCGACGGAATGGAGTCCGGCATCGTGCTGGCTATTCTGAGCGACGGCGCGCGTGTCGTTGACAAGTCTGACGAGAGCCGTCCGGTGATGAAGCTGCCGGACGAACGCAATGGACTATTGATGGTGTTTCGCACGTTCGAACGACTGTCGTACGCCCTGATTCTGGAAATCACCGACGGTGTACGGGTCGGCGACCGCTTGGTCAGCCCACGGCAATAGTGACCACCCGCCGTGCGCCGGCTTCAGCAGTACACCGGCTGACCAGGCCTTAGTCCCATGGACCGCGAGGAGTTGGCCGCGTGGTTGCGCCTGCAGTTGACCCCCGGCGTGGGCGACTCCACGGCCCGGCGCCTGCTCGCGGCATTCGGTTTGCCACACAACGTGTTTGCCGCATCTTCACAGGCGCTGGCCCAAATTGCCACTGCGGCACAGTGTGCGGCATTGCAGCGCGAGCCCGCGGATCTGTCGGCCCTTCTGGATACAACCTGGCAGTGGTTGCAGGCCAATCCAGATCAGCACCGGGTGTTGACCCTGGGGGACCCGACCTATCCTCAATCGCTATTGAATATGGAAGATCCACCCCTCGTGTTGTATGGCATGGGGGCTGCCACCGCATGGCAGGAAGGCGGTTTGTCCACCTGCATGCCCCGCAGTGTGGCGGTGGTTGGTAGCCGAAATCCCACCCCACAGGGGGCGGCGAACGCACGGCAGTTTGCAGAGGCCCTGGCGCAGGGCGGACTGACCGTTGTATCCGGGTTGGCGCTGGGAGTCGATGGTGCGGCCCACGAAGGGGCACTGGCCGGTGCGATGCAGGGACAACTGGCGACCATTGCGGTGGTGGGTACAGGACTGGACCGTGTTTACCCCAGGCAACATCTCGACCTGGCGCATCGCATCGCACAACGGGGTGTTCTGCTCAGTGAGTATCCGTTGGGCACATCGCCGCTTTCGTCGAATTTTCCGAGACGCAACCGCATCATTGCCGGACTGTCCCGGGGCACCTTGGTCGTGGAAGCCGCCCTCAAATCCGGCTCGCTGATCACCGCCCGGCTGGCTTCCGAGCAGGGCAAGGACGTGTTTGCGATTCCCGGCTCCATCCATACCGCCCAATCACGTGGATGCCACGCTTTGATCAAGCAAGGCGCCAAGCTGGTGGAGTGCGCACAGGATGTCATCGAGGAACTGCTGCCGGCCAATCTTGCCCCCGCATCCGGCGCAACAGGGGCCTCATCGGATGGGCTTTTTGAGACCGAGGAAGCAGACGATCCCGTGTTGGACGCCCTTGGTTTTGATCCGACGGGCCTGGACGCGCTGCAGGCCAGAACCGGCATGGCCACGTCCACCCTGCAGGCTCGCCTGATGGAACTGGAGATCCATGGGCAGGTGGCGCGACTACCCGGTGGTTTGTTCCAGCGCATGGGCCGAGCCTGAGGCTCCGCCCCCGATCTGCGCGCTAAGCGAGAAATAACGGGGAAATTCAGGCGACAGCCCAAGTGCTTGATCTTCTGCGCTATATTGGGGCCATGTTTGAAGTGCTTGTCTTCGTTTACGAAAACTACTACGCCGGCGATAGCTGCCCCGAACCAGCACACCTGGAGCGAAAACTCAACGCCGTCGGATTTGAGTCCGACGAAATTGAAGACGCCCTGCTATGGCTGACCGGTCTCAACACCGCCGCACGCGGCTCCAAGGGCTTTGCTGGTACTTCGCAGCTGGCTGCGCCTGAACCCTGGCTGCGGGAACCCTCGTCGACCAGCGTTCGCGTCTATCCGATCGCCGAGCAGAACCATCTTGGGGTGGAATGCCTGGGATTCATCAGCTTTCTGGAGTCTGCGGGCGTCTTGCCGGCCTCCATGCGCGAAGTCGTTATCGAGCGGGCCATGGCGGCCCCGGGGTCACCGGTTTCACTGGATGATCTCAAAATCATCATCTTGATGGTGTACTGGAGCTTTGGACAGGAGCCCGACGCGCTGGTTCTGGATGAACTGTGCGATGACAGCAGCGATCGTGTGGCGCATTGAGCGTGCCCCCACGCTCCGCCGCTGCGCGGGTCGCTACCCCCCGAGGGGGCCAACTCGCCTTGGGGCGGCCCGGCGGCGAGTTATTGCCCCGTCCTATCCCTGCAATTCACCGCTCACGCCATCAGGCGTTCAGGGTTCGCATCAATCTTGGATAGCGCATCGCGGGTTGCCCGCACGGTAAGCGTTTCTTCTTCTTGCGGCAACAGCAGCCCGGCCTGCAGGTAGGCAGCCAGTCGCCCACCCTGGATCAGATAGCTCTTGCCCGAGCTCGCCGCAAACAGGTTCAAGTGTTTACGGTCACTGCGCCACGCAAACTGGACCTGGGTGATCTGGTTGTTGTGGTCCAAGGTAAACCAGGAACCCAGCTGCAGTTCCTGCGCCCAAGCCACCATGGCCGCGGTCGGTTTGGAGCCACCATTTCCGACCACTTCGATGGCTGAGGCGTCGATGCCCAGCATCATCTCAATGCTTTCGGCGTCCAGCGGCAAATCACCCATGCCGTCTTCACTGACGAAGTCTTCCAGATTGCCCAGGCGTTGGGCCATGGCGTCAATCTTGGCTTGCGGTATCGCCTGTGTCTTGGACAGGAAGGCGTCGGCCAGCGTGTCGCTGACGGTCTTGATGTGCGCGTCCTGCTCGGATGGTGCCATCGCCAGCAGCGTCATGCCGGAGCGCAAACGCAACAACAGATTGGGCAAGTCCTGAATCACGCGGGCCCGATCCGCACGATTGGGTTTGGCGCTGGCGGCCCACACCAGATCGGTTGCGGACTTCTTGAGCGTGAGCGTGTCCTTGTGCTGGGGGCCCTTGCGCACGGCCGCGACCGCCAGTACTTCGGCCCAGACCTTGAACAAAAACTCCCGGATCTCGTCGCGCACCGGCATGTCCTTGAGCATGTTCCGCATCTCAATCGTGTACTGAATGGCCAGTGTCTCTTTTTGCTCCACCTGCTGCGCCACGCTGACCACTTTTTGGGTGGCGCCCTTTTCGGTCAGATACTTGGACAGGAACTTCTGGAACTCTTCGTAGACAACCTGATAGACCTTCTTGCCGGTCTCGGGATACTGCTCGATCACCTGCACGATGCGCTTGATTTCAAGCTCCATCGCATTGCCCTGGATACCTGTGGAATCGAATCCCATCACGCAAGAGCCCATGCGATCGATCAACAATCGGGCTGGATGCGTCGTGGTGCCCAAAAAGTCTGGATCTTCCAGCGCCATGCGCAGCACCGGCATTTGCAGACGTGCAAACCACACGCGGATACCCGGTGGGATGCGGTCCTCGGCAAGAATGGCCTGGAACATCAGGGCAACGATTTCAATCGTCGCTTTCTCGCCCTTGGTCTCGGCCTTTTTCTTCAGTTCAGCGGTCTTCTCCCGCAAATCACCCGCTACGCGAGCAACCCCTGCAGGGCTGTAGTCTTCATACAGGGTGCCACCGCTTGCGTAACTCGGTGCCTGTCCAGGCCGCGGCGGCGCCATCGCGGCCGCCAACGCAGGTGACGGAGCCTGGTGGTGTGCTGTACCGGTGAAATCGCCGCCGGCATGATTGACAAACAAACGCCGTATCTGGCCAATGACCCCCTGCGCCCGATTGCGCGCACGCGCCATGGGCGAGGCGGCCGTCATCATGCGGGTTTCTTCAGACGCTGAATTGCCCTGGCCCATGTTGTTCTGCATGCCAGAGGATTGCTTCCAGAACGGAGTGGGCGAGGACGTCGTGGGATTGGGTCCGGACGGACGATCGCTTTGGGCACCAGACTGCGCCGGCGCCTTCGCACCCCAACCCAAGCGTCCCCCAAAGAAACCGCCGCCCGACCCCTGCGGCCCGGTCGCTCCACCAGATTCACCGCTACCCGCACCTCCATCCGGGCCATTGCCGCTCTGTTGCGACGGCCCCTGTGCGTAACCGCCTTGTCCAGGATGGCCCTGCGGGTAGCCTCCCTGAGAATGCACATCTCCACCGCCGGCACGACCCAAGTCGCCCGAAGCGGTGTTCCTGCCTTCAGGAGGTTGCTGGGGACTGCCGGCAGGAGCAGGTGGTCGTCCACGCGTCGGCGCTGCGCGAGGAGGGGCCTTTACCCGGTCCTTGAGCTCAATCGTCGGCATGACGCCCTTCTTGATGAGCACCTCATTGGCACTGGCGTAGGCCGCTTTCAGACGCTCGATCAAAAGCTTCTGGACGACATCATTCACCATGGCCCAGGAATCCCCCGGCATACCCGAATTCGCCCATTGCTCGACCATCAACAGCACCAGCACTTCGGGGCGGAACAGGTCGTTCAACGCCAATTCTTCCGTGCCTTCCAGAAACTGCATGCGCAAGCGCAGGTCTTCCAACTGGCTGTTGACCTTTTCCATCACGGCCATGACCATGCGCGAGGCCAGAATCTTGTTCTCTACAACCTCGGTTCCCACCAGCTGCAAGCCCATCACTTCAGGGTCGGCTTGCTTCTTCCTGGTAGGCGGGTCTAGGCACTCCCGCCAGACCTTCATCGTGCCTTCCAGCCAGATAGGCCTGCACTTCTTGTAGGCCATCCACACGTCCCGACGCTCCTGGCTTTCCCGGGCATTGGACGGCGCGTCCATCAAGGTGGTGATCTGGTCCAGTACCGCGACGCCAATTTCCGACATGGCCTGCCCGGCCTCTGCCAAAAAACGCTCGCGCAACGCCCTGGCAAACTGCTGCCGGGGCGTGAGGCTGGAATTACCGGGTGCAATGGCCATAAATCAGGAAACGTTTACACCGTCGCGCCCGCATTGGGGTCGGCAGGGTCACCTTCCTTTTTGACCGGGCCCTTGATCAGGTCTTCCCGCTGTATGCCCAGCCACATCGCAATGGCTGCAGCCACAAACACCGAGGAATAGATACCAAACAAGATGCCAATAGTCAGAGCCAGCGCAAAGTAGTGCAGTGTCGCCCCACCAAACAGCAACATGGACAGCACCATCAATTGCGTACACCCGTGGGTGATGATGGTGCGACTGATGGTGGAGGTGATTGCGCTATCGATAATTTGTTCGGTGTTCATCTTGCGGAAGCGCCGGAAATTCTCCCGGATCCGGTCAAAAATCACCACCGATTCATTCACCGAATAACCGAGGACCGCCAGGACCGCCGCCAGAACCGGCAGGGAAAATTCCCACTGGAAGAACGCAAAAAAGCCCAGGATGATGATGACGTCGTGCAGGTTAGCGAAGATGGCTGCAACGGCAAACTTCCATTCAAAACGAATCGCCAGATAGAGCATGATGCCCACGATCACGCTGGCCAGGGCCTTGAGACCGTCGGCTGCCAACTCGTCCCCCACCTGTGGACCCACAAACTCGGTGCGCCGCATCGTGACACTGACATCACTAGTCTTCAAGGTGGCCAGCACGCGCTCGCTCTGCGCACTGGAACTGCTGCCTTTTTGCACCGGCATGCGAATCAGGACATCGCGCGCCGTGCCAAAGTTTTGTACCTGCACGTCATTGATGCCCAAGGCGGAAACGCTGGCGCGGATGGCATTGAGGTCAGCGGGTTGCGAATAACTGACCTCCATCAGGGTGCCGCCGGTGAATTCGACGGACAAGTGCAAGCCACGCGAAAACAGGAAAAAGACGGCCGCAAGAAACGTAACCAGCGAAACCAGATTGAACACCAGCGCATGCCGCATGAACGGAATGTCGCGGCGTATTTTGAAAAATTCCATGCCAAATCCCCTTAGTTTGTCGCAACCCGATTCTGGGAATCAGGGCGCCAAACCGTACCTATGGACACATTTTTTAATTTCTTCTGACGACCGTACCACAAATTTACCACGCCACGGGAGAAGAACACACCGGAGAACATGCTGGTCAAGATGCCCAGGCAGTGCACCACGGCAAAGCCGCGCACGGGGCCAGAACCGAATGCCAGCAGAGCCAGTCCAGCGATAAGAGTGGTGACGTTGGAGTCAATGATCGTGGCCCACGCGCGGTCATAGCCCGCATGGATGGCAGCCTGAGGCGACGCCCCTCCGCGGAGCTCTTCGCGCACCCGCTCATTGATCAGCACATTGGCATCAATGGCCATGCCCAGCACCAGCGCCATGGCCGCCATGCCGGGCAACGTCAGCGTGGCCTGCAACATGGACAGGACGGCCACCAGCAGCAGCAAATTGAACGCCAGCGACACGCTGGAAATCATGCCAAACAGCATGTAGTAAGCGCACATGAAGACCGTCACCGCCACAAAACCCCAGGTCACGCTATTAAAGCCCTTGGCAATGTTCTCGGCCCCCAGGCTGGGACCAATGGTCCGCTCCTCAATGATCTCCATGGGCGCAGCGAGGGCTCCGGCGCGCAGCAGCAGGGCTGTGTCAGCGGCTTCCACCGTGGTCATGCGACCGGAGATTTGCACACGGCCACCGCCAATCTCGGAGCGGATCACTGGCGCAGTCACCACTTCGCCCTTGCCTTTTTCAAACAGCAGGATCGCCATGCGCTTGCCAATGCTTTCGCGTGTCACGTCACGGAAGATGCGGGCGCCCTTGGCGTCCAGCGTCAGGTGCACGGCGGCTTCCTGCGTCTGGTTGTCAAACCCGGGCTGCGCGTCAGTCAGGTTGTCACCGGTGAGGATCACCTGTTTTTTCACGATGATCGGCGACCCATTGCGCTCTAGGTAACGCTCCGAACCAAACGGAACGGCAGCGGTACCCAGTTCGGCAGAACGCGCCTCCGTGCCTTCGTCGACCATGCGCACTTCCAGCGTGGCCGTACGTCCCAGAATATCCTTGGCCTTGGCGGTGTCCTGCACACCCGGCAACTTCACCACGATGCGATCCAGCCCTTGCTGCTGGATCACCGGCTCGGACACACCCAGCTCATTGATCCGGTTGTGCAGGGTGGTGATGTTCTGCTTGAGCGCCTGTTCCTGTAGCTTGCGGGCGGCCACAGGCTGGATCGACGCGACCATTTTGATATCCGTACCATCGGTAGACTCTACGGTGCTCAATTCAGCAAACTGGTCCTGAACAATGCGCCTGGCCGCTTCGGCCGCCTGGGCATCGCGAAAACGGATCTCTACCGTCTGCCCGTTGCGGCTGATACCACTGTGGCGCACATTCTTTTCCCGCAAAGTGGTACGAATGTCCCCCGCAAGCGATTCGGCCCGCTTGGACAGCGCCGCCTGCATATCGACCTGCAGCATGAAGTGCACACCGCCACGCAGGTCCAGACCCAGAAACATGGGCGACGCATGCAGGGACGTCAACCAGGCCGGCGAGCGTGACAACAGATTGAGTGCCACCACAAAAGAGGGGTCATTCGCATCGGGATTGAGCGCCTTCTGAATGGCGTCCTTGGCCTTGAGCTGGACATCGGTACTGGCAAAACGCGCCTTGATGGACGTCCCGTCCAGCGTAACCGCATCCGCCGTGATGTCTGCCGCCTTGAGCGCCTCTTCCACACGGCCTACCGCCGCGGCATCGAGCTTCAGGGATGCTTTGGCGATTGACACCTGGACGGCAGGGGACTCACCAAACAGGTTGGGCAGCGCAAACAGGCCGCCAACCACCAGTGCGATCAGAAGGATCGCGTATTTCCACACCGGGTAACGGTTCATGATCGCACTTCAGATTTGAGAAAAAGTTGCTAAAAATTACTTGATGGAGCCCTTGGGCAACACTTGCACCACCGCGCTGCGTTGGATCTGGATCTCGACACCATTGGCCACTTCCAGCCCCAGATAACTGTCGCCCACCTTGCTGATCTTGCCCAGCACACCACCGGCGGTGACCACCTCGTCACCCTTGGCAACCGCATCAATCATGGCCTTGTGCTCTTTCTGCTTTTTCATCTGGGGGCGGATCATCACAAAGTAAAGCACCACAAACATCAAAACCAGGGGCAGCATGCTCATCAAGGAAGATTGCATGTCGCCTCCAGCGGCAGCGGCGGGAGCGGTTTGGGCAAAAGCAGAGGAAATGAACACTGGAAAACTCCACAAAACAGAGGACAACAAAAAACCGGCCGCCCTCAAATAGGCGACGCGCGTGCGTTAGAGCAACCCTTGATTGTAGTCGGGTGGGGCCTAATACTGCCTTTTTGGACAACTTGTCCCCACACGGCCGTACTAGTTTGGACGGTGAAACTGCTCTACAAGCATGGGCCACTGTTGTCGCGCAGTTGCCAGATGGCGGGCCTTGACATGCCCAAAGCCGCGAATCTGTTCAGGCAAGCGCGCAAACGCCAGTGCCGCATCCCGGTTATCCGCCGTGAGTAGCGGCAACATGGCCTCCAGAGCACTTCGGTATTCCGTGACCAAGGCCCGCTCCTCGCGACGCTCTTCGGTGTAGCCAAAGATGTCCAGCGGACCACCGCGCAGTACCTTCAGTGGCGCCAGCAAACGAAAGGCTTTTTGCATCCAGGGTCCATAGCTGCGTTTTTGCAACTCGCCGGCCGCATTGGTCCTGGCTACTAGGGGTGGCGCCAGATGGTAGTGCAGTTTGAAGTCACCTTCGAACTGGGCACCCACTTTGGCCAGAAACGCGGCGTCGGTGTGCAAGCGTGCCACTTCGTACTCGTCCTTGTAGGCCATGAGCTTGAAAAGGTAGCGGGCCACGGCCTGGGTCAACGGCAACGCATGGGGTTTTGACGGGTTCAGCGCTTCGGGACTTGCGATGCGTTCCTCCACACGGCGCACGGTTTCGACAAAGCCGGCATAGCCCGCCGCATAGGCGGCGTTTTGGTAACTGGTCAGGTAGTCCACGCGCTTGGCGACCATCGCATCCAGCGGCTCCTTGACCGGCAGCGTGAACTGCACCACCTGACCCGGGTTCAGCAGCTTTTGCACAGCCGGCCAGTCCAACGCCGCTTTGCGGCCCCAGGCGAAGGCGGTCTTGTTGTTGTCGACGGCCACGGCGTTGAGTTCAATGGCGCGGATCAGGGACGCCAGCTGCAGCGGAATCCAGCCTTTTTGCCAGGCATAGCCCAGCATGATGGGGTTGGTGTAAATGCTGTCGCCCAGAAATTGCACGGCAATGGCATCCGCGTCAAACGCGCCCACGCCGTCTTCACCCACCACGCGGGCGATGTCCGCCAGGCACTCCTGACCGGGGTTGCTCCAATTGGGGTTGGACACAAAGGCCGCCGTGGGCGCGCTGTGGGAATTCAGCGCAACATGGGTGCGGCCCTGGCGCATGCGCAGCGTGGTCTCCTTGCCGGCCACAACAATCGGATCGCAGCCAATCACCAGGTCGGCCGAGGCCATGCTGACCCGCGTGGTACGGATGTCGTCCTGGGAGGCTGCAATCAGCACATGGCTCCAGGTGGCGCCGCCCTTTTGCGCCAGGCCACCGGCATCCTGCGTGACGATGCCCTTGCCCTCCAGATGGGCGGCCACGCCCAAAAGCTGTCCGATGGTGATGACACCCGTGCCTCCGACACCGGCGACGATGATGCCCCAGGCACCGGCTGTCCCTTCACGCTCTGCACCACCTGTCGCAGCTTGGGTCGCACCCATCAACTGTGGAATACGGGGCTCAGGCAGCGCCACCACGTCCACTGGCGACGCCCCTGGGCCCTTGGCCTTCTTGCGCAGTTGCCCGCCCTCCACCGTCACAAAGCTGGGGCAAAAGCCCTTGACGCAACTCAGGTCCTTGTTGCAGCTGCTCTGGTTGATCTGGCGCTTGCGACCAAACTCGGTCTCCAGCGGCTCCACACTCACACAATTGCTCTGCACGCTGCAGTCGCCACAACCCTCACACACCAGCTCGTTGATAACCACGCGCTTGGCCGGGTCCACCAGGGTTCCGCGCTTGCGGCGGCGGCGTTTCTCGGTGGCACAGGTCTGGTCGTAAATGATGACCGTCGTGCCCTTGATCTCACGAAATTCTTTCTGGATGGTGTCGAGCAGGTCGCGGTGGTGCACCTTCACGCCCTGGACCAGTTCAACGCCCTCGTATTTCTCGGGTTCGTCGGTCACGACAACGATCTTGACGGCGCCTTCGGCGCGCATGCTTTGCGCGATCTGCACCACGCTGTGGCCCTCGGGACGCTCGCCGACCTGCTGGCCGCCAGTCATCGCCACCGCGTCGTTGTACAGAATCTTGTAGGTGATGTTGACGCCCGCTGCAATGCTCTGGCGCACGGCAAGCAGGCCACTGTGGAAATAGGTTCCGTCGCCCAGGTTAGCAAACATATGCTGGTCGTGGCTGAAGGGCTGCTGGCCGACCCAGGGCACACCTTCGCCACCCATCTGGGTGAATCCGACGGTGGCGCGGTCCATCCAGATGGTCATGAAATGGCAGCCAATGCCAGCCATGGCGCGTGAGCCCTCGGGCACCTTGGTACTGGTGTTGTGTGGGCAACCGGAGCAAAACCAGGGCTGGCGATCCCCCAGCTTGATCTCGGCCTTGGCCCGGTTCACTTCCAGCACCTGCATGGCGCTTTCCTTGGCATTGAGAATGGCCAGTTGGGCGTCGATGCGCGCGGCGATATCACTGTCCACGCCCATCAGCGTGATGCGTTTGGCAATAGCGCGGGCGATGATGGCAGGGGACAAATCGGCATTCGCCCGCAGCAGCGTATTGGCATGCGGATTGGCCATGCCCCACTCACCGCCGCTGCCGAAGCCGGAACCGTCGGTCTCCATCTCATTGAACTTGCCCAACACGCGCGGGCGCACGTCGGGGCGCCAGTTGTACAAACCTTCCTTCAACTGGTATTCGATGACCTGGCGCTTCTCTTCGACCACCAGAATCTCCTGCAGACCGGTGGCGAATTCGCGCGTGAGTTGCGCTTCCAGCGGCCACACGACACCCACCTTGTGCAGGCGGATGCCGATACGGCGGCAGGTGGCGTCGTCCAGCCCCAGGTCCAGCAGGGCCTGGCGCGTGTCGTTGTAGGCCTTGCCACTGGCGATCAAGCCCAGGCGGTCGTTGGGGCCTTCGATGACGTTGTAGTTCAACCGGTTGGCGCGGATGTAGGCCAGCGCGGCATACCACTTGTAGTCGAAAAGGCGCGCTTCCTGCTCCAGCGCATGGTCGGGCCAACGAATGTGCAGACCGCCCTCCGGGATCACGAAATCGGTGGGTATCTTGATCTGCACGCGGTCCGGGTCGATCATCGCCGTGGCGCTGGATTCGACGATTTCCTGGATGGTCTTCATGCCAGCCCAAACGCCGGAAAAACGGCTCATGGCAAAGGCGTGGATGCCCAGGTCCAGAATTTCCTGCACATTGGCCGGGAAGAACACCGGTGTGCCGCAGGCCTTGAAGATGTGGTCGCTCTGGTGAGCGGCGGTGGAACTTTTGGAGATGTGGTCATCTCCCGCCACCGCGATCACGCCGCCCCAGGGCGTGGTGCCGGCCATGTTGGCGTGCTTGAACACGTCGGAGCAGCGGTCCACACCCGGGCCCTTGCCGTACCAGATGCCGAACACGCCGTCGTACTTGTTACTGCCGGGAGGCGCAAAGCCGAGTTGCTGCGTGCCCCACAGCGCAGTGGCGGCCAGTTCCTCGTTGACGCCGGGCTGGAACACCACGTGGTGGGCCTTCAGGTACTTCTCGGCCTTTTGCAGCGACTGGTCGTAGGTGCCCAGGGGTGAGCCGCGGTAGCCGCTGATGAAACCAGCCGTGTTCTTGCCCAAGCGCTGATCCCGCACACGCTGCAGCATCGGCAGCTTGACCAGGGCCTGCACCCCGCTCATGAAGGCATGGCCGTAGTCCAGTGCGTATTTGTCATCCAGCGTGACGGTTTGAAGCGCTTTCAGGACGTGATCGGGAAGCGGTGCATTCATGGCGGTTGTGTCTCCGGGGCCGGTGTTTTATGTTGGGGATCAGTGTAGGGAGTTCTCGCTGATATGTCTTTGCGTTCTGTGCCCGCTCAAGGCGGTTCTGCGAAAGGATATTGCTGCAAAATAGCGAAATATGGAACATTTAGACAAATTCGACCTTGCAATCCTGCACGAGCTGCAAAACGATGGCCGTCTGAGCAACACCGAACTGGCGGCTCGCGTCGGCCTCTCAACCGCCCCCTGCTGGCGCCGCGTTCGGGCGCTGGAGAACAGTGGCGTCATCAAGGGCTACCGCGCAGAATTGGACCGCCAAAAAATCGGCCTGGGTGTGCTGGCCTTTGTGCGGCTGGACGCGGAGCGCAACACCGGGGATTCGACCCGTGCGCTGGAAGAAGCCATCCAGAAGCTGCCAGAGATCGTCAGTTGCCATTACATCAGCGGGTCGGGTACGTTCGAACTGCAGGTCATCAGCCAGGACCTGGACAGTTTTTCGCGCTTTGCACGCGAGAGCCTGATCAACCTGCCGCACGTCAAGGACCTGCACACCAGCTTCTCGCTGGGCGAGGTCAAGGCCAGCAGCGCGTTGCCGCTGGATCACCTCTAGCCCTCGTCGTTATTGCGTTTGCAGCTATTGGTTTTATAGCAATCTGCTGTGAGCACATCGGTTGCAGGGTTGGTGGATGGTGTTTTTGTATTCCCCCACTCCCCCCAACCCCCTCGCCCCGCCGGGCGAGGGGGAGCTAAACAGCCCTATTTGGTTGCTTCGCGCCGGCTACAGAATTACTGGCGGTGCGCTGCCACCGCTGTTTGGACTCGAAGATTCCACGCGTCGGAGTTCCGAGCGCCGGAGCCGCGTTGGGGGAGTTTGTGTTTGCCTATTTGGCCGCTAGCCCTCGTAGAATGGGCGCGAACAGCTACCGAATACATAGCAAAAAATATTCGCCCGGTGCTCGGAACTGCGACTGCTGAACTCTGCGCGTGAAAAAGCAGTGGCAACCTCACGCCTGTCATTCCGTAGCCGGCGCAACACCATCAAATCGGCTGTTAAAGCTCCCCCTCGCCCGACGGGGGCGAGGGGGTTGGGGGGAGTGGGGAGTCAGGAGCCGGAAGTTGGGTATGACGAACCGCTAGCCTTAGCGCGACAACACCTGCCGAATCGTGGCACCCAACTCTTCGGCCACAAACTTGGCAATGTAGGCATCCGCGCCCACGCTCTTCACATGGCCTTCGTTGGCGGTGCCGGTCAATGACGAGTGGATGATGACGGGGATGCCCTTGAAGCGGCCATCCTGCTTGATGTTGCGGGTCAACGTGAAGCCGTCCATGACCGGCATTTCCAGGTCGGTCAGCACCACAGCCACCTTGTCCTGGATCGTCTTGCCTTCGGCTACTGCCTTGGCGGTCATGGTTTCCAGCATGTCCCAGGCTTCCTTGCCGGTTTTGGTCATCACATACGGCACACCCATGGCCTTGAAGCCCTGCTCGATCATCATGCGGGCGACCGGCGAGTCATCCGCCGCTAGCACCACAGTGCCGGGCGGCAGCTTGACGGCCCCGACCTTGGAGTCGTCGATTTCCGAGGTGTGTTCGTTGGGCATGACGTCGCGCAGGATCTGCTCCACGTCCAGCACCTGGGCCAAACGGGTGTTCTCGGCATTGCCGTCCAGGCGCGCGATGCTGGTCACCAGGCCACCGCCGCTGCTCTCGGCCGACAGCACGTGCTTCCACTCCAGACGCACGATTTCGTTGACCTCTTCCACCGCAAACGCCTGCGTCGTGCGGGCAAACTCGGTGACCAGCAGAATACCCAGGCCCTTGGTCGGATTGCAGCCTACGACCTTGGGCAGGTTGATCACGGTAATCATCTGGCCGCGGATATTGGCCACGCCCATGACCGTGGGCGGCATGTTGACCATGGCGGTGATCTCGGGCATCACCAGAATCTCGCGCACCTTGAACACGTTGATGCCAAACAGCTCCCGTCTATCGGTGCCCGGCGCCTCACCCAGGCGGAACAACAACAACTCGAACATGCTGTTGGAAGCCAGATTGGTCCGCTCGTCGATGTCCCGCATGGTGCTCATGGCGTATTCCCCGGTGTTCGGTGGTTGTTAAAGGGCTGAAACGGTTACCGTGATCATAGTAGCGTTATCTGGCCATCTTGGGCCACAAAACCCACAACTGCAGGGGCTGGCGCAAACGCCCGGCCAGTTCACCGGCTGCAGCACCCCCGCCGACAAAATAGTCGGCCCGCACCGCACCGGTGATGGCACTGCCGGTATCCTGCGCCAGCACCAGTTTTTGCAGCGTGACCTGTTCTCCCGTAGAGGCCAGCCACAGCGGTGTGCCATAGGGAATGCTGGTCGGGTCCACGGCGATGGAGCGCCCCGGTGTCAGCGCCACGCCCTGGGCGCCGCGAGGCCCTTCGCTGGCGTCACGGGCTGCGATGGTTTCTTCGCGGAAAAACACCACGCGGGGGTTGATCCACAACAGTTCGCGCTGGCGCTGCGGGTTTTGTGCCAGCCAGGCCTTGATGCCGGGCCAGGAGGCGTCCTTCACCAGACCCTGGTCCAGCAGCCAGCGCCCGACGCTGCGGTAGGGTTGGTCGTTGGTACCGGCATAGGACAGGCGCACCCAGCGCTCGGACCCATCGGGCTGGCTGATGCGCACGCGGCCGGACCCCTGGATCTGCAACACCAGTGCATCCACCGGGTCCGCCACATACGCGATGGCACGACCTTGCAGGGCCGCCTGCGCCTCGGGCAGGGTGTCAATTTCCTGTCGCGTGTACCAGGGCTTGCGTTGGGCCAGCCCGGCCGGCGGCTGGTACAACGGCACGGCAAATGCCGCAGTGGGCAGGCGGCTGGCCTCCAGCACAGGCTCATAGTAGGCGGTCAGCAGACCGGTGGGCTCACCTTGCAGCGACTCCACCCGAAACGGCTGCAGCCGCTCTTGCATCCAGGCGCGCTGCTCCTGCGGGCTGCCAATGCTCAGACGCCGGATGTCACCACACAGGGGGGCAAACGGGCCGGTCGGCCGCGCACAGCCTTTGACCCAGGCGTTCCAGGCCTCGAACAGGGAGTCATCGGCAAACCCGGGCAAATCCGACCAGGCGGCCGGAACCCAGCGACTCCCGGCCTGGGTCCGGGTACCGGGCACATCCACGGGGCCCGGGCGTACCGTTTCGGCGCGCGGTACTTCCGTCCGCTGGGGCAGCGTCAGGGGCGCACTGCCGCAGGCGGCAAGAGTTCCTACAATCACCGCCAATCCACAACAGGCCAGGAGCCGGTTCATGACATTGCTATTGCTGGAAGCCCTGGGCGCAGGCTTGATACTGGTTGGAATCATCTGGTGGACCATGTTTTCAGGCCGCAAGAATGGTGAGTTGACCGACCGGAAATCCGCAGCGGATGCCGCAGCCCCGCCCGCGCAGACCCGTGCCGAGCCATCTTCCACCGAAAAGGGCTAAGCCAAAACTGTCTCTAGCCCTCGTGAAATAAACATATGTTGCTATATATTTTATAGCAATCATCAAACTGCATCGCGAAGGACTACAACACACGGTGCTGCAACGCCGGCAACTGGGAGCGCCGTTGCACCAGGGTATGCGGACTCAGCTCCGCGCACACCACACCGGGCTCCTGCGCCCGCTGCGCCAACACCAGCCCCCATGGGTCAATCACGATGGACTGGCCCCAGGTGCGCCGACCATTCGGGTGCGTGCCGCCCTGGGCTGCGGCGGCCACATAGGTCAGGTTTTCAATGGCGCGGGCACGCAGCAGCACCTCCCAATGCGCCTGGCCCGTGGTGTGGGTGAAGGCGCTGGGCACCAGAATCAGATCGACACCGTCGCGCGCGTAGCCCCGGTACAGCTCGGCAAAGCGCAGGTCGTAGCACACGCTCAGGCCAATGTTCCACAGATGGCCGTCCTTCGACGGCAACGCAAACCGGGTGGGCTGGCTGCCGCGCTCCAGCACCCGCGACTCGTCATAGGACTCGGCGCCGTTGTCAAACCGGAACAGGTGGATCTTGTCGTAGCGCGCAACACAGTCACCCTGGGGGTTGAACACCAGCGAACTGTTGTAGACCCGATCAGGCTGCGGTGCCGACAGGGGCAAGGTGCCGCCCACGATCCACAGCCCCAGGCTGCGCGCCGTGTCGGCCAGGAACCGCTGGATGGGGCCTGCACCAAACGGCTCCCGGATGGCGAGTTTGTCGCTGTCGTGCTGGCCGATCAGGCAGAAATATTCTGGCAGCACAGCGAGCTCGGCGCCCTGCTGCGCGGCCTGCTCCAGCAGTGCGCGGGCCTGCAACAGGTTTTCGGACAGGATGCCGGTGGACACCATCTGGATGGCTGCAAGCTTCATTTGGACTCCGGAGTTTTGGTGGGCGCGCTGGCCGGCTTGTGTTCGACCTTGGTGACGCGGGGATCGACCCAGGTGCCATCGACCAGGAACTCCTGGGTGGCCGCCTCGATCAGGGGCTTGCGCAAAATGAGCTGGGCGAGAAAGGTGCTCAGACCGATCACCGGGTTGATATAGGACGCCAGCAGCGAAGCACTGCCGGCATTGATTTCCGGCACCACCACGACCTTGATGCTCTGCGTTTCCCGGGCAATATCGGCCTGGCCTTCCATCAGCACCGCGGCATTGACGCCCTTCATCTGCAGGTTGTTGGTGCGGGCAATGCCCTGCTCAATGACCACATCGCCGCGCAGGAAGTCGAAGGAAAAGCCTTCGCTGAAGACGTCGCGAAAATCCAGTGCCAATCGCCGTGGCAGCGATTGCAGGCTGAGCACGCCCAGCAATTTCGCGATACCCGGATCGGCCTTCAGGAACTGCCCGTTTTCCACGTTGATGCTGAAGCTGCCGCCCATGCTCGGGTAGTCCAGTGTGATCGGCGAGCCCAGCCAGGCCACCTGGCCCTCGACCTTTCCCTGGCCCTTGCGCACGACGTCTTTCATGCCAAAACGGTTGAGCAATTCACCCGAGTCATTGATGTCGAGCTTGAAGTTCATCACCGTGCGACGGCGCTCCTTGATGCTGCGCCCGGTCGCCGGGCCGGCTTGCGCGGCGATGTTGGTCCAGTTGCCGCTGGCCGTCAGCATCGCCTCGGGGGTGGTGATGTTGAACCGGTTCAGTCGCCACTCACGGGGCACATCGCGGGCCGTAGCGGCAGCCGAAGCCCCCAGGTTTACGGCGTCAATTTCAATGCGTCCGAGCTTCTTGCCGCGCAGCTCCAGGTCTTCCACGACGATGTCCAGGGCAGGAATGCTGGCGGGCTGTTCATCCAGCACGCTCTCCACATCCTGGGCCGTGCTTTGCGCCACGGCCAGACGCGCCAGACGACCGTACAGCCGCCCGCCCAGCGCACCCGACGACTGGCGGTACTCCACATAGCCGTTGAGTTCGCCTGCATCCAGGTTGGCGCGCCACAATGTGCCTTCGCGTCCACCGCCCACCACGACGTTGTGGAGCTTGCGCCCACTGACCGTCAAATCGCGGGCGCGCACCGCGAGACTGGTCGGCAAATAGCCGGTGCTGGCGGACGCGCCAGGATTTGCAACACTGCTGGCCGTCAGGTCGGCTCCCGCCGAGCGCGACAGCACCTCGGACCAGGCATCCATATCGATCGTGGGCAGGTTGATGTTGGCCACCACACCCTCCGCGGGCAACGGGGCCGTCTCGTCGGCGGCAAGGCCGACGCCAATGGAGCCCCGCAAGACCCGGGCCTCGGCACCCGACACATCGCGGACGTACACAATGTTCGCCAGCTTGCCCACATCGAGCTGCAGTTGGTCCTGGATACGAACGACACCATCGGACCCGGCCAGCAGTGACCCACGGACCACCGACGTCTCCAGCCGCAGCGGCAGCAAGGCCTCGGGCGCTTTGGAAAAAGGCGCGGGCAGCGTCAAACCCATACCCGCCAGATTGCTGTTGACTAACAACTCTGCCACGCCATTGCGCACGCCCAGCGTCGCGGTATAGGCCGCGGAGCCATTTGCGTATTGGGCCAACTTGCCGGCAAACCCCAATTCACT
>ERZ724523.690-NODE-690-length-19744-cov-5.673066_pt1 | contig 19744 bp, 15 predicted proteins | sample MGYA00376056_ERZ724523 | MGnify/ENA primary metagenome ERZ724523 (study PRJEB28724, sample SAMN07190888) | wastewater metagenome | isolation source: influent of sewage treatment plant in Hong Hong | place: USA: Christiansburg, Virginia | collected 2016-03-01 ... | reverse complement strand
CGTTTGAAATCGGCCCGCAGATCGATTTGACCTTCTGGCGTTCGGAAAATCGCGCGCGCTTTGTCAAACTGCTGATGCCCCTGCGTGCTGCGGTGACAGTTGAAGGTTCACCGCAGAGCGTCGGCTGGGTTTTCCATCCCAAGCTCAATATGGATATTACCGATCTGCCCGGCATGCCGGGCTGGAATCTTGGCTTGTTGGCCGGGCCGGTCTTCGGTAACCAGCGCCAGAATGCCTACTATTACAGTGTTGCGCCACAATATGCGACCACAGCGCGCCCGGTCTACGAGGCAAATGCTGGCTATGCGGGTATGCAATACACAATGGGGTTTTCCAAGCGCTTCCCGAAATTCTGGGTTGGTACTTTCCTGCGTTATGACAACCTTTCTGGTGCCACTTTCGAGGATAGCCCCCTGGTCAAGCAGAAGGACTATTTTGCCGGTGGCGTTGCCATCACCTGGGTTCTGGGCGAATCGTCGACGCGTGTGCAAGTGAATGATTGAGTCGCAGCGCCCGAGCGGCCTGCTCTGGGCAGCCTATGAATATGTTGTCATGGTCTTTGGTCTGGGCCTGTTGGCGTTTATTTGTCTGCTCTGGCTGCCTTTTGCGATGATTCTCTATCCACTTTTGCCACGCAAATGGGGCGAGTATGTCGGGCGGCGCTTTATCACCTACGGTTTCCGTTTTTATCTGCGTTGTCTGGAAATTGTTTGTGCATTTCATCTTGATCTGGCAGATCTGGATCAACTGCGCAATGAAGGGCCGCTGATACTGGCGGCTAATCACCCTTCCCTGATGGATGCCGGGATGTTGACTTCACGTCTGCCCAATACCGTTTGCGTGATGAAAGCAGCGTTGTTGGATAACCTGTTGTTTGGTGCTGCGGCCCGGCTTGCCCGCTACATTCGCAATAACGCACCGCTGGAAACCATCCTCAGCGCCCGAGAGGAACTGCGTGGTGGCGCGCATTTGGTAATTTTTCCCGAAGGTACGCGGACCGAACATTTTCCTGTTGGCCCCTGCCAAAAAAGCACCGGCCTGATTTCTAGCCGGACGGGAACGCCGGTACAAACCCTGTTGATCGAATTTAGTACGCCTTATCTGGGCAAGGACTGGCCGCTTTTCAAACGACCAGCCCTGCCCTTGCGGGTGCGCGTCCGACTTGGCCGGCGTTTTGCACCACCGAAGGATGTCAGTGCCTTTACTCGTGAGCTGGATGCTTATTTCAGTCAGGAATTAGGTAAAAATTCCGGGGTAATTTCGTCGTCGACCGTAACAGATGAAGTTCAGTCGCCATTGGGCAATGCGCATTGAGAATCCATGTCCCACACCTCGACTAGTCACCTCGTCCTGATCCCCAGTTACAACCCCGGCCCGAAAGTGCTGGCCACGATTCGTGCTGCCCGTGCCCAGTGGGCGCCGGTCTGGGTAGTGGTTGATGGCAGCAATGACGGTAGTGCCGAGCAATTGCAGGCGCTGGCCGCCGGTGACCCGGGCATGAAGGTGATTGTCCTGCCGGAAAATCGCGGCAAGGGTTCAGCCGTGCTTGAAGGCATGCAGCAGGCTGCGGCGCAGGGTTTCACACATGCCTTGACGATGGATTCTGATGGCCAGCATCCAGCCGACCTGATCCCTGCATTCATGGCGGCTTCGCAAGCCGAGCGCCAAAAAATGGTACTCGGCAAGCCGGTGTTTGATGCCGATGCGCCTGCGCTGCGCGTCAATGGGCGCAAGGTCTCGAATGGGTGGGCCAATCTTGAAACCCTGTGGATGGGCATTGGCGATTCGCTCTATGGCTTTCGGGTTTATCCGATTGCGCCACTGATCAAAATCATGCGCGCCAACCGCTTCATGCGGCGCTTTGATTTCGACCCGGAAGCGGTTGTTCGCCTCTGTTGGGCTGGTGTCAAACCGCTCAATATCGATGCGCCGGTGCGCTATTTTCGGGCCGATGAAGGCGGTGTTTCGCATTTTCGCTACCTGCGTGACAACAGCTTGCTGACCTGGATGCACACCCGACTTTTCCTTGGTTTTCTGTTGCGTTTGCCGCAGCTGATCTGGCGTCGCCTAAGCACGCTCTCCGGAAAGAAATGTTGAATGCCTGAATCGACTTCCCGCAATGCTGCGCTAAAAACTGATCCGCGACTTCAGCCCTATTTTTCTTCGGAGGATGAGCGGCGGCAGGTAACCCAAGCCATGTTCAATCAGGCTGCTGCTGGTTATGACCGCGCTGAAAACTTGACGGCCTTGGGCAGCGGCTCCTGGTACCGGCGTGATGTTTTGCGTCGCAATGGTTTGAAAACCGGGATGACCTTGCTTGATGTGGCCGCTGGCACAGGGCTGGTTGCGGTTGAAGGGCAGCGATTGATCGGGCCAAGCGGCAAGCTGCTGGCGCTGGATCCTTCGCCCGGCATGCTCGCTGAATTGCGCAAAAAACTTGATGTCGAGACCATTGAAGCCTACGCCGAAGCCATACCGCTGCCGGATGGTCATGTCGATTTCGTTTCAATGGGTTACGCGCTGCGCCATGTCGGCGATCTGGATCAGGCTTTTTCGGAATATTTTCGCGTGCTGCGCCCGGCCGGGCGTGTTTGCATCATGGAAATCAGCCGTCCGCAAAGCAGCATTGCCCAACTTTTGTTGCGTGGCTACATTGGTGGCGTCGTACCGCTGCTTGCCCGCCTGACCCCCAGCCATACCGATGTGACCCAGCTTTGGGCGTATTACGGCGAAACCATTCAAGCGGCGGTCGACCCTGAGCCCATTCTCGATTCGCTGCGTCGGGCCGGTTTTAGCGAGGTCAAATGTGCCGTGACTTTTGGTATCTTCCGGGAATACACCGGCTATAAGGCCTAAAATTTTGGCCATTTTTGGCAGTTGACCGTAACAAATGAGTCAATTTGAGCTGATCTACGCTGATTCGACCTTAGTAGTCGTTAACAAGGCCCCCGGAATGCTTTCTGTACCTGGTCGCGGCCCGGACAAGCAGGATTGTCTGATTCACCGGGTGCAGGCCGTCTATCCCGATGCGTTGGCAGTTCATCGCCTCGACATGGGTACTTCCGGCTTGCTGCTGATGGCGCGTGGCCCGGAAATGCACCGCGCGCTGTCCCGTCTGTTTGAGCAACGTCAGGTCGCCAAACGCTACATTGCTGTCGTAGCTGGAGAGTTGTTGCCGGAGAGTGGCGAGGTCAATTTACCGCTGATTTGTGATTGGCCGAATCGACCACGGCAAATGGTTGATTTTGAAATTGGCAAACCTTCGCTGACGCGCTATCGCCGGCTAGCCTACGATGCACAAAAAAATTGCAGTCGTGTTGAGCTGGAACCGATTACTGGTCGCTCGCATCAACTCAGGGTTCATATGATGGCTTTGGGCTATTCGATACTGGGTGATGAGCTATATGGCTCTTCAATTTCAGCTCCACGGTTACTGCTGCACGCAACTCAAATTGAATTTCCGGTGCCGGGAAGCGATCAAATTCATCATTTTGAATCGCCCCCTGCTTTTTGATCCGGGTTCAACCTGATTTGCATACTATGATTTTAGTTATATATTCGCTAAATCAGTAAGCTAACGAAGGGCTTTGAGTGCTGGCGAAACATGCTAACCCGATATGCAATCGTCGCCAGGAGGTGAGCCGGTGTTACGTGCCTTGATCCTTGCTTTGCTATTGCTGGTTTTTGCCTTGCCGATCAGCAGTAATGCGCAAGGAATTCATGACCATGAACATCCCAAGGTGCTTGTCCTTCACTCTTACCATGTTGGCTTGCCGTGGACCGACAGCCTGCAGGAAGGTCTGCTCAGCGGGCTGGGTGAGCAGGTAGCGCACACCAATCTCTACATTGAATATCTTGACGCATTACGTTTTCCCAAAAACAGTGAAAGCGAAGAAAACGCCTTTGCCCACGAACTAAAAAAACGTTTTGGCAGTGTTGATATCGACATTTTGGTGGCAACGGATGACCCGGCATACAATTTTCTATTGGTCCACCGTGATCGATTATGGCCCGGTAAGCCTTTGCTATTTGCCGGGGTTAACAACATTCGGCCAGAGAATCTTGAAGGTCTGCCACTTGTTGCCGGCGTTGCCGAATCACCTGATTTTCTCGCCAACCTGCGCTTGATGCAAAAACTGCATCCGGCGATCGAGCGTCTTGTAGTGGTTGGCGACGCGACCAAAACCTTTACCTCCAATCTGGAAGCCCTGCAAAAGGCCAACGATCAGCTAGTTAAACCATTTGTACTGGAACCAATTACCCGCCGAACTGTTTCTGAGGTGTTGTCTGCCTTGAGGTTGGCACAAGGTGATTTTCTGGTATTTTTGATGGGTCGCCCACGGGATGATAGAGGTAACTTCCTTGATGGGCCAAGTATGGCTAAATACCTGAGTCAGCAAACGGATAAACCGATTTATTCCGCCTGGAGTTTCTTCCTCGGGCGCGGCATTGTTGGTGGCAAGGTTGTTTCTGGGCACGAGCAAGGGAGCGAGTTGGCCGGTTTGATTACCCGTCTGCTCAACAAAGAGCCTTTTACTCAATTGCCGCGTTTGATCGAAAGCCCCAATCGCTACATTTTTGATGCCAGGGAATTAAGTCGTTTCAGGCTTAGTGAGCGCGCACTTCCGGCTGACAGGCTGATTTTGAATCGCTCTCCTGAACTATGGGAAGCCTACCCAAAAATATTTGTCTCGGCGATTGCCCTGCTGATCATTTTGCTCATTCTGATTTCACTTCAGGCCAGTCTGATGCGTACCAAGCGACGTTCAGCGCAAGCGGTTGAGCGCGAACTGATTTTGATGCAAACGTTTATGAATGCCATCCCGTTCCCGGTTTTCTACAAAGGGATGGATTTCGTTTACAAGCGCCTCAATTCGGCATTTACCCATTTTGCTGGTAAGTCAGAACAAGAAATACTGGGGCAAACCGTATCAGCAGTTGCTGCTGGGCCAATTGCCGAATTGTGTTCGGGCAAAGATGTCGAGTTATTGGCGCATGGTGGCCAGCAGGTTTATGAAACCAAATTGCGTGATGCCGCAGGTGTTATGCACGAAGTCGTTTTCCACAAGGCGCTGGTGCGCCTGGCTGACGGTCAGGTGGATGGGATTGTTGGTGCAATTGTTGATATATCGGAAAGTCGGGCGCAAATCGTTCGCCTTGGCCTTTACGAAAGCATGTTTGAACACGCTGCAGCTGCGATTGTCGTGACTGATGCCGAGAACCGGATCGTGGTTTCCAATCCGGCTATGTTGCGCATGAGCGGCTATAGTTTGTCCGAACTGGTTGGTCAGAATCCACGAATTCTGGCCTCTGGTCAGACGACACCGGCTACGTATGAAGCCATGTGGAAGGAATTGCTGGTGCAAGGTGTCTGGCAGGGTGAGTTGATTGAACGGCGCAAGGATGGTAGTACTTATCCTAAATACACGGTTATTTCCGTTGTGCGTGACGCTGATAACGATATCGTCAATTTCATTGCCACTTACACCGACATCACCCAACAAAAAGTGGCGGAAGATGGTTTCCGTTACCTTGCCATGCACGACTCGCTCACCGGCCTGCCCAATCGTGGCAATCTGGGGAATCATCTGGAGCAGGTTTGTGCGCAAGCACGACGTAGCGGTAAGCGTGCGGCAGTACTGTTCATCGACCTGGACCGCTTCAAAATGGTCAATGACAGTCTTGGTCATCATATCGGCGATGCCATGCTGGTTGAGGTTGCCCGGCGTATTCGCAGTGTGTTGCGTGAGAGTGATTTCGTGGCGCGCCTCGGTGGTGATGAGTTTATTGCGGTACTGACTGAACTTGATTCAGCAATTGATGCAACACCCGCAGCACAGAAGATTTTGCGTAGCATCAGCGAGCCTTTTCACTTGCACGGTAACTTGCTGCACAGTAGTCCGAGCATTGGCATCAGTGTCTATCCTGACGATAGCGACAATGCACAGGACATGCTCAAGCACTCGGATATCGCCATGTATGCCGCCAAGGAGAAGGGGCGCAACATGGTGCAATTCTTCACCCCGGCGATGAACCAGGCGGCGCAATCGCGCATTGCTCTGGAACACGATCTACGGATGGCGATCAGCAAGCGTCAGTTTGTTCTAGTTTATCAACCCAAGGTGGAGTCATGTGGCGGACGCGTGATTGGTGCCGAGGCGCTGATTCGCTGGCCGACTTCTCCGCAGGGCAACATCTCGCCCGCGATTTTCATCCCGCTGGTTGAAGACATGGGTCTGATCGGTGCCCTGGGTGCTTGGGTGCTTGAGGAGGCTTGCCGCCAGCTGGCGCTCTGGAACCGTCGTGGCGGCCCGGCGTTGAACATGGCGATCAATCTCTCGGCACAACAGCTGCACGACGACAAACTGGCCGATTTCGTCGCTGCCTTGCTGCAAACTCATGGTTTGCCAGCATCGCAAATCGAGTTGGAAATTACCGAATCAACAGCCATGTCCGATCCGATGCGGGCCATTGAGCAGCTTGGACGCTTGCGTAATGTAGGCGTCACCCTGGCGATTGACGATTTTGGCACAGGCTATTCCTCTCTAGCCTATCTCAAAGACCTGCCGATTCAGACCCTCAAGCTGGATCGTTCTTTTGTGCAAAATATCGAAACCAATCAAAGTGATGCGGCGATCAGCCTGGCTACGCTGGCGCTGGCTCATAGTCTCAAACTCAAGGTGGTTGCCGAAGGCATTGAAACCGTTGGCCAAGCCAATTTCCTGCGCGAGAATGGTTGCGATCTGATGCAGGGCTATTATTTTGGCCGACCGGAAAGCGCCGAGAAATGGCCCGAGCATTGGTTGAATGGCAGCTAAAGCCTTACGGTCGACGGCTGTAAAAGCATTAATTTTTAGCAGAAAAGTATAATTCGCATTATCTCAACCCCTTAAGCGGCCAGCGCGGTCATGCTCATCTGGTTTGTTGTCATCTACCTGCTGGTTTCCATTGGCATCGGCCTTTACGCCGCCACACGTGTCCATAACGCCAAGGATTTTGCCGTGGCCGGGCGCAGCCTGCCGATGCCGGTCGTCACGGCGACCGTTTTTGCCACCTGGTTCGGCGCTGAAGCGGTGTTTGGCGTTTCCGCCACTTTCGTCAAGGATGGCTTGCGCGGGGTGGTTGCCGACCCGTTTGGGGCCAGCATGTGCCTGATCATCGCCGGTATTTTTTACGGCACCAAACTCTACAAACTCAATGTATTGACCCTCGGCGACTTCTTCCGCATGCGCTATAACCGCACGGTTGAGGTGCTGACCACGCTTTGTATCGTTATTTCCTATCTGGGTTGGGTCTCGGCGCAAATCAAGGCGCTTGGCCTGGTGTTCAGTGTCGTCACCGATGGTGCCATTTCGCCCACCGCCGGCATGATCCTCGGCGCGGCCATCGTCCTCACCTACACCACCTTTGGCGGCATGCTTTCGGTCGCCATCCTCGATTTCGTCCAGATGGGCGTCGTCATGGGCGGCATGCTCTACATCGGCTATCTGGTTTCAGGCATGACCGGCGGCGTTGACGCCGTCATCAGCCACGCCTCAGCGGCCGGCAAACTGGACTTCTTCCCTTCAGCCAGTGCGGTTGAATGGCTGACTTTCCTTGGTGCCTGGCTGACCATGATGCTCGGCTCGATTCCGCAGCAGGACGTTTTCCAGCGTGTGACTTCGGCGCGCAGTGCGCGCATCGCCATCACTGCCTCCATTCTTGGTGGCGTGTTGTACTTTTGTTTCACCTTCATTCCGATGTTCATCGCCTATTCGGCCACGCTGATCGAACCTGAAAAATTCAATGCACTGATCCAGAGTGATTCGCAACTGGTGTTGCCAACGCTGGTGCTACAACACACCCCGGTTTTCGCCCAAGCCATTTTCTTTGGCGCCGTGCTCGCTGCGATCATGAGTTGTTCGTCGGCCACGTTGCTCGCGCCGTCGGTGGCCTTTTCCGAAAACATCCTGCGCGGCTTCTTCCCCGGCCTTGGTGACCATGCTTTCCTGCGCATGATGCGCATCACCATCGTCTGCTTCACCGTCGTTGTGCTGCTCTTCGCCCTGAACACCAATGCTTCGATCTTCAAGATGGTCGAAAACGCCTACAAGGTGACGCTGGCCGGTGCCTTTATTCCGCTTTTCTTCGGTGCCTACTGGTCGCGCGCGACAACACAGGGTGCCTTGGCCGCAACTATTGGCGGCTTGATCTCATGGTTGCTGGTTGAGGTATTGCTCGGTGAGGCCAGCCTTGTGCCGCCGCAATTGATCGGCCTGGCCGCCAGCTTGTTTGGCATGATTGCCGGTTCGCTGCTACCGCAATGGATAGGTCGGACTACGCCGCAAGAAGACCTGCACCACGTGCTGCACCACCGCGCAGCGGCGGAAACACATCACGTTGGCGAGCATCCGCACCGGCATTAGCTTATTTGAAAAGCCGGTCCATATAAGCAATTACATGCGCCGGACGTAGTGGTTTGATGATGTAGCCACTCGCCCCGTGGCTGGCGGCGACAGCGACCACGGTTTTGTCGGCGTTGCCGGTGACCATGACTACCGCTGTATGCGGGCTGGCGGCGCGAATTAACGGCAGGGCTTCGAGGCCGCCCATTTCCGGCATATTCACATCAAGGCAGAGCACTTGCGGCTGGTGGTTGCGCGCAGCAATCACGGCATCGCCACCATTGGCGACGGTCTGCACAACATGCAAGCCGCATTCCTGCAAAATGCCTTTGAGAACGAGGCGCACCGAACCGCTGTCGTCAGCGATGACGGCGGTGCCCCGGCGGCTTTTTGGCCCATCAAGATTTGGCATTGGCGTCACTGTTTTGGCATTTGTTTCACTGCTTGCCGGTGCGGCATGCTTACGTGTTTCGCAGACGACGCCGAGTTCGCGGACGATTTGAGCCTGGCCAAAGGGTTTGCGGATAAAACCTGAGGCGCCGGCATCGGCTGCACGTTTGGCGATGTCGCTTTCATCCGAAGCGGTCATGAACAGGACATCGATTTGCGGCGCGAAAGTCTGGATCGATTGCAGGATGGCAAGGCCATCGCGCCCCGGCAGGTTGTAATCGAGGCAGATGATGTCGGGCTGGGTGCGTTTGATCTCGGCTTCAACCCGCTCACTACCATCTTCAAGCAAGGCGACGACTTCGTGCCCGGCATCGGTAAATAGGGAGGCGAGTAGCTGGCGCAGTGAGGCGTTGTCGTCGACGATCAATATACGCATGATTGCGCTTTCTATTACTTAATGGGTATCTATTTTGGAGAGTCGAGGTGTATACTGACTCGCCTTTGATTTTAGCGGCTAAGCCTTGGTTGCAACGGGTCGAGCCAGTAATTTACATTGTGATGGATGCGTAATGAAGATTCTATTGGTCGAAGACTCTCGTGCAACAGCGATGGTGACCACTGCGCGACTGGAGTCGTTCGGCCATGAGGTGGAGCATGCGATCAGCGGCCAGGCAGCGTTGGATCACTTCCAGAAAACCATCTTTGATCTGATCCTGATGGATATCGAAATGCCGGGCATGAACGGCTTCGAGACGACGACCCGCATTCGTGCTCTGGAGGGCAATGAAGCGTGGGCGTGGACGCCGATTATTTTTGTCACGGCAACCGATACGCCAACCAATGTGGTGACGGCGATTGAGGCGGGTGGCGACGATTTCATTTCCAAAATGGCACCAGAAAGCGTCTTGCAGGCCAAGATGAAGGCGATGTCGCGGATTGCTGCCTTGCGTACGCGCCTCGCCCATGCCAACCGAAAATTGCAAGATCAGGCCAATCGCGATGGTTTGACCGGTCTTTTCAATCGTCGGGCGATGGATATGCAGATCGATAGCCTGTGGGATTTGGCGCTGAATGCAAAAAAGCCATTTAGTCTGCTGATGATCGATGTCGATAATTTTAAAAAATACAACGATCACTACGGGCACCTGGCGGGTGATGATTGTTTGCGGGCGGTGGCAAATTGCCTTGCGCAAACGGTTCAACAAGCCAACCTGGACAAGGCGACTCACGGTGCCTTTGTGGCGCGCTATGGTGGTGAGGAATTCGCCGTGGTGATTCCGGATGTACCGAGTGGCACGCATTGTGGGCTGGCAATTTCCATTGTCGAGGCGGTGGCGGCCATGCGCTTGCCGCATGAGAAAAATGCCGAATTCGGCATTGTGACGATTTCGCTTGGTGGTGTTTGTGCCGACCCGGCACAGGGTCAGGTTGGGCGGTTGTTCCAGCAAGCCGATACCCTGCTTTACAAGGCCAAGGAAGCCGGGCGCAATCGCGCGGAAGTGGTCTGAGGCTGTTCCTCCGCGCGAACAGAGGGCTTCTCGACTAGAATCAAAGCCATGTCTCACAATGTTCGCGGCCCCATCCTGCTTGCCCGCTACCTTGCCCTTGCCTGGCTTGGGCTGGTTATCTACGGCAGCTTGCACCCGTTTTCCGGCTGGCGTGACTCCGGCATTTCCCCGATAGCTTTTCTCGAAGGCGGCTGGCCGCGTTACTGGACGGCGTTCGATCTGGTGGCAAATGTTACGGTCTACCTGCCTTTAGGCTTCTTTTTTACGTTGGCCCTGAGTTCATTGCCCTGGCGCTTTACCGGCCTGGTGCTGGCGGTGATTCTGGTCGGGGCGACCAGCTTTTCGCTGGAAACAATACAGACCTGGTTACCGTCACGGGTTCCTTCCAACCTTGATCTCGCCTGCAATACATTGGGCGGTTTGCTTGGTGCGCTGTGGGCGCAGCATGTCGGGCCGCGCGTATTTAACCGGATCAGCCATTTGCAGCATCAGTTGATCGCTCCGGTGCCGCATGCTGAACTGGGTCTGACGCTACTGGGTTTATGGCTGCTGGTACCGCTATCGCCGGAAACCCTCCTTTTTGGTGCGGGCGATTTGCGGCAGACACTCGGTTTGATGGGCGCGGTGCCCTTTGCGGCAGAAAGTTTTGTCCTCATTGAAGCCAGTATTACCGCCTTCAATACCATTGCTGTCGGGCTGATCTTGCGCTGGCTGATTGTCCGTACGCGTTGGGCTTACTTTCTGGTCCCGCTATTTCTTCTGCTCGGGCTGGCGGTGCGGACTTTGGCCACGGTCATCCTGATCGGCCCGCAAGACGCCTTGAGCTGGATGACACCCGGTGCCGAGTTGGGTCTGGCGCTTGGCTTGCTGATTCTTGCCCTGGCCCTGCCGCTGCCGGCAACCGCTCGCCTTGTGCTGGCCGGCATGGCACTGATGGCCGGTACGGTACTGGTCAATCTGGCACCGCCCAACCCCTATTCACAGGCGGCACTCACCGCCTGGCGGCAGGGGCACTTTCTGAATTTCAACGGTTTAACCCGATTGGTGGCTACGCTTTGGCCCTTCCTGACCCTGCCCTTCCTGCTCCTGACGACACGCCGAACGTAAGCTGGCACGCCCTATCGGCTGAAGTGGCGGCGCAGCAATTGGTTGTCGACAGCGCAACGGGCTTGAGCGCAGAAGAGGTCGTTTCGCGTCAGGCGCGGCATGGCCTCAATCTGATGACTGAAAAACCGGCGACGCCGGGTTGGCGACGATTCGTTCAGCAATTGGCGCAACCTCTGGTGCTTGTCCTGCTGGCCGCTGGTGCAATTACCGCTGCGCTCGGTGAATGGACTGATGCCAGCGTGATTCTCGGTGTCGTGCTGGTCAATGCATTTATAGGTTACTGGCAGGAAGCCAAGGCCGAAGGTGCGCTGGCCGCATTGGCGCGGACCATCGCCACGCCGGTGACGGTACGCCGTGGTGGCCACCGGCAGAAGCTTGACGCCAGCCAGTTGGTGCCGGGCGATGTCGTCATACTGACGGCGGGTGATCGGGTTCCGGCTGACTTGCGTCTGCTCCAGCAAACTGAAATGCAGATTGATGAGTCGATGCTGACCGGAGAGTCCTTGCCGGTCAGCAAACAGACAGCAGCAATGGCGGCCGATACCCTGCTTGCCGAACGCCTGTGTATGGCTTACGCCGGGAGTGCAGTAGTTGCCGGACAAGCTGTTGGGCTGGTTGTTGCCACTGGCAATGCCAGCGAAACCGGGCGTATTGCCGGTTTGATTGCCGCCGCGCCGCAATTGGCGACACCGCTGACACGCAAGATGGCACGCTTCTCGAACTGGTTGCTGTGGGCAATAGGTGGGCTGGCGCTGCTGACTTTTGGCGTTGGGCTGGCGCGTGGCGAATCAGTGTTTGCGATGTTCATGGCGGCTGTTGCGCTGGCGGTTGGTGCAATTCCTGAAGGGCTGCCGGCGGCGGTGACAGTCACGCTGGCCATTGGCGTGGCGCGCATGGCCAAGCGGCGCGCCATCATCCGCCATCTGCCGGCGGTTGAAACACTAGGAAGCACGACTGTGATCTGCTCCGACAAAACCGGCACGCTGACTGAAAATGCGATGACGGTGCGTGCGTTGTGGTGTGCCGGGCAAGCATTCACCGTCAGTGGCCACGGCTACAACCCGGAAGGTGTTATCAGCCATGAAACACAGCCGGCCGAGATCGCTGGTGCGTTGCGTGAATGTCTGGTCGCTGGTGCGCTATGCAACGACGCCAGCCTCGCCCGCGAGGGGCGGCGCTGGAAAATTACGGGCGATCCGACCGAGGCAGCCCTGCTGGTTGCGGCGCGTAAAGGCAGCTTGGACGAACATACCTTGCGCACCTTGTTGCCGCGCAGTAGCGAATTGCCCTTTGATGCCAACCGGCAGTACATGGTGACAGCCCATGTCAGTGGCAGTGAGCAGATTATTTACCTGAAGGGTGCGCTCGAACGCCTGTTGCCGCTTTGTGTCGATCAACTTCAGATCAACGGCCAGCCCGGCCCGCTTGATGCGGCGGCCGTCGAGGCGCTTACTCATGGTTATGCCGAGCAAGGTCTGCGCGTGTTGCTGCTGGCGCGGAAAATTTCTGAGCCAAATTCGCCGTTGACCGCGTCCGGAACGAAGCACTCTTGGGGTGTAACAAATCTGGAAAAACTGACCCTGATCGGCCTGGTCGGCATGATCGACCCGCCACGCAAGGCGGCGATCAGCGCCATCCGCAATTGTCACAGTGCCGGCATCCGGGTCAAGATGATTACCGGCGATCACGCCGTGACCGCCCTCGCCATTGCTCGCCAAATCGGTTTGACGGCAGAGCGGGCAATGACGGGCCGCGAACTGGCCGCGCTCGACGATGACGCCTTGTCGCTGGCGGCACATGAAATTGATGTTTTTGCCCGGGTCGAACCTGAGCAGAAATTGCGCTTGGTGCGCGCCCTGCAGGCACGCGGCGAAGTGGTGGCGATGACCGGCGATGGTGTCAATGATGCACCAGCGTTGAAGCAGGCCGATATCGGCATCGCCATGGGCCTGGGTGGCACCGAGGTGGCCAAGGAGGCGTCGGCGATGGTGCTGACCGACGACAACTTTGCCAGCATCGAGGCAGCGGTCGAGGAAGGGCGCGGCGTCTGGGATAACCTGATCAAGTTCATCACCTGGACCCTGCCGACCAATTTTGGCGAGGGTTTGGTTATCGTCGCCGCCATTCTGTTTGGTGCGACGCTGCCGATCACGCCGTTGCAGATTCTCTGGATCAACATGACGACAGCTGTCCTGCTCGGCCTGACGCTGGCTTTTGAACCGATAGAGCGCGGCATCATGCAGCGCAAGCCGCGTCGGCTCGACATGCCGGTGCTCGATGGCGATTTGATCCGCCGTATAGCGCTGGTTTCCCTGTTGCTGCTCGGCGGGGTTTTCGGCTTTTTCCTGCGCGAACTGGAGCAGGGTCATAGCCTGGCAGAGGCGCGAACTGTGGCGGTCAACGTCTTCGTCATGGTCGAAATTTTCTACCTGTTCAACTGCCGCTCACTGACCGGCAGCTTCTGGAAACTTGGCCTGTGCTCCAACCTCTGGGTTTGGGGTGGTATTGCCGTGATGCTGGTGCTGCAACTGCTATTGACTTACTGGCCACCGCTGTCCAAATTGTTCCAGACGGCGCCGATAGGCTGGCGCGCATGGGCTGAAATTACTGTCTTTGCCGGTCTCTGTTCCTTACTGATTGGTCTTGAAAAACATTGGGCAATGCGCCGGCGTTCCACGTGAAACCGGACCGCCTATAATTGGCCACCCCAAAGGAGAGCCCAATGAGCCATTTCAAACACCACGTCTTTTTCTGCTGCAACCAGCGCGAGCCTGGCGAAAGCTGTTGCAACGCGCTCGGCGCCACCGAAATGCAGACTTACGCTAAAGACCGCATCTCACAACTCAAGTTGAAAGGCCCCGGCAAGGTGCGGATCAACAAGGCTGGTTGTCTGGATCGTTGCGATCAAGGGCCGGTAATGGTCATCTATCCGGAAGCTGTCTGGTACACCTATGTCGACAAGGAAGATGTTGAAGAAATCATTCAGGAACATCTGGTCAATGGCCGCGTTGTGGAGCGTTTGAAAATATGAGAGCCCCGGAAGAGAAAATTGTCGTTGATGGCCCGGTCGGCAAGATCGACGTCATCATGGAGCGTCCGGATGCGCCACGTGGCATCGCGCTGATTGCCCACCCGCATCCGATTGGTGGTGGCGCTTACACCAACAAGGTCGCCTACACACTGGCGCGCACTTTCGTCAGCCTCGGCTACGCAGCCTTCCGCCCGAACTTCCGGGGCGTGGGCGGCACCGAAGGTGAGCACGATGAAGGCGTTGGTGAAACGGAAGATCTGCTCGCTGTGCTTGAAGATGCAAAATGCCGCTGCGGCAACCTGCCCGTCGCGCTGGCCGGCTTTTCCTTCGGTGCCTATTGCCAGACGCGGGTTGCAAAACGCTTGGTCGAAGCCGGTCACCCGGCGCAGCGGCTGGTGCTGGTTGGCACTGCCGCAGGTTTTGTCGAAGGGACGCGCCAGTATGATACCGAAGCCGTGCCGCACGACACTATCGTCATTCACGGTTCGGCGGATGAAACGGTGCCGATGAGCAATGTCTTCGATTGGGCGCTACCGCTCGATCTGCCGGTAGTGATCGTACCGGGCGCTGATCACTTCTTCCACCGTCGCCTGCATCAGATTCGCGATATTGTGACGCGTGCATGGCGGCATTAAGCGTCAGTGCGCTGCGCAAGACTTACGGCAACACGGAAGTGGTTGCCGGCTTGTCGTTTGCCGTTGAACCCGGCACCTGTTTCGGCCTGCTTGGCCCGAATGGAGCCGGCAAGACGACGACTCTGCGCCTTTGTCTGGGCTTGACCGCGCCCGATAGCGGCGAGATTACGCTGAACGGCCATCAAATCCCTGACGATGCCCAAAAAGCGCGGGCGCGGGTTGGCGTCGTGCCGCAATTTGATAATCTTGACCCGGATTTCACGGCCAGCGAGAACCTGCTGGTTTTTGGCCGGTACTTTGGCTTGAGCGATGCCGAAGTCAAAGCGCGCATTCCTGAACTGCTCGAATTCGCCAGCCTGGGCAGCAAGGCCGATGCCCGCATCGCCACACTTTCCGGCGGCATGAAGCGGCGCCTGACCTTGGCCCGTGCGCTGGTCAATAACCCGGATATCGTCTTTCTCGATGAACCAACGACTGGCCTTGATCCGCAAGCCCGCCATCTGATCTGGGAGCGCTTGAAGCAACTCAAATCAGCCGGCAAGACACTGATTCTTACCACCCACTTCATGGACGAAGCCGAGCGCCTGTGTGACCGCCTGATCGTTATTGACCACGGAAAAAAGATCACTGAAGGCAGCCCGCGCCAATTAATTGCCGAGCACATTGAGCCACAGGTGATCGAGGTTTTCGACGAAGCCAGCCGCAACCTGCCGGCCTTTGTTGAAGCCAATCGCCATCTGGCGGAGCGCGTTGAACTGAGTGGCGAAACGGCCTTCTTCTATTGCCGCGAACCGCAGGCCCTGCTGGCCAAACTGGCCGCTGCCGAAGGCTTGCGCTACGTACATCGCGCCTCGAATCTGGAAGACGTATTTATCAAATTGACCGGGCGTGAACTGCGCGACTGAACCATTCACGCTGCCTTGTGAGCAGCGCGATTTTGTCGAGTGGCGCAAAGGGCGCAGCGAATTTGCCGTCTGGGCGATTGATCTCAATCAGCCGGATTTGGTCGCGCTCAGCGCGCAATACCGGAATCACTTACAGCATTTTCTGCTCGCCGATTATGTACGCCAGCCGCACATCACCGTGCAGATTGCCGGCTTTCCTGGTGTCACCGCCAACCTTGCAGACGAATTTACCCCGCAGCAAATGCAGGCGCAGATCGCACGTCTGATGGCGATCAAACAAGCGCCATTTACTATCGAGGTGGCCGGTGTAGACAGTTTTACATCGGCGGCTTATTTCACGGTAAATGATAGCTCTGGCGGCATTGCCAGAGTTCGGCAGGCTTTGGCCTGTGCTGGCGATGACGACTTTCCCTATACCCCGCATGTCACCATTGGCCTTTATCGGTCGGTTTTTTCAATGGCTAAGGTGATGCGTGATTTGTCGGCGGGTCCGACCTTTCCCCCACTGCAACTGACGATCAGCAAAATTTCACTACTGACATATCAGGCTGCAGTGATTGGTGGGGTGCTTTCGCCACTGATTGAGTTTGATTTGACCAAACAGCAACTTGTTACGGTCAACCGCCAAAATCAGCCAAAAAATTAACCGGAATTGTGCCGTGCCTGTCTTTGCACCAATCCACTTGAATTGGTCGCCCCCGGTTTATCACGTCCCTGCAACAACCCTTGCAGACAAGCGGGATTAGCCCGCGCACCACTCGCTAAATAATCGGCGAGCAAGGACTGGCGGACGCTTTCTACTTCCTGCCCGATTTCGCTCAGATAGGCGAATAGCTGATCGACTAGATTTTCCGGCGTCAGGCCACTGGTTTTACCGGTCCTTTGCCAGAGCCAGTCGGTAAAGGCGAGAAATGCGGCAAAGGGTGAAGGGCCGACGAGGAATAGTGGCAGCGTTTGTTTGAACCGTCCGGAGTTGGCCAGCAGATCCCAATAGCGCGCCAGCCGTGTGAAGCGTTGCATTGTGGCCGCATCGACGGCATCGGTTTGCTGTACGGTATAAGGTGCCTGTGCGTCGTAAAGCATGCCGTAATTTTCGCTATGACGCGCAATCGGTGTGCCGCGCAAACGCTTGAGAACACCGAGTTGAATTTCATCAGCGCCCAAGGCATAAAGCCGGTCAAACCCTTCGCCGAAACTGGCCAACGTTTCACCGGGTAGGCCGAAAATCAGGTCGGTGTGCAGGTGGGCGTGGCTGTGTTTGACCAGCCAATCGACATTCGCACAACTTTTCTCGTTGTCCTGACGCCGCGAAATCCGTTGTTGCACCTCGGGATTGAAGGTCTGGATGCCGATTTCAAACTGTAACAAGCCGGGCGGAAAGCGGGAGATCATCTCCTTCAGGCGATCCGGCAAATGATCGGGGATGACCTCGAAATGCAGGAATAAATCAGCGGTCAGGCGCTCAAGGAAAAATTCTAGAATTTGCAGCGAACTGTCGATTTTCAAATTGAAGGTACGGTCGACAAACTTGAAATTACGCGCCCCGCGTTGATATAGCCCATCCAGTGCAGCGAGAAATTGTGTCAGATCGAAGGCCCAGGCGGTCTTGTCGAGCGCACTCAGACAAAACTCGCATTTGAACGGGCAACCGCGCGATGCTTCGACATAAAGCAGCCGATGCGCCAGATCGTCGGCGCTGTATTCAGCGTAGGGCAAATTGATTTCATCCAGCCCCGCCTGCTCGCCGGGGATCACCTTCATCAGGGGTTGCGGCCCGTGCAGCAAGGCGCGGCAGAGTTTGGGGAAACTCACATCGCCCCAGCCGGTGATCAGATGATCGGCTAGTCGGACGATTTCCTGATTTTCCCATTCGTAGCTGACTTCCGGCCCGCCGAGAATAATTCTCAGACTCGGGCGAATCTCCTTGAGCAGGCGTACCAGCTCGGTAGTCGGCCCGGTATTCCAGATATAAACGCCAAAACCGATGATTTGCGTCGCTCCGGCGACTGGTACTCCGAGTTCGGCGAGCAGCGCCTCGGCAATCTCGTGCACCGGACGGGCAATGGTGAACTCGCGCAGGGCGGTTTGCGAACGCAAATCCTCCCCGCCGTGGCGTGCCATGTTGGCGAGCAAATAGCGCAAGCCAAGCGAAGCGTGAATGTATTTGGCGTTAAGCGTGCAGAGAATGATGGCGGGTGTCGTCAGCGGCATCCCGCTATTTTGACACCCTCCCGGCACTTGCCGTTTAAATCACCAGTTGCGTACCGAGTTCGACGACGCGATTGGTCGGAATCTTGAAGAACTCCGTTGCGCTGGTTGCATTCTTCGACATCAACCCAAACAGGCGCGCACGCCAGGGTGCGATCTTGCGTGTGAAAGTTGGGACGATGGTTTCGCGCGAGAGATAAAAGGTGGTTTCCATGATGTCAAAACTCTCGCCGAAGCGGTCGCAGTGCTCCAGCGCTCGCGGAATGTCCGGATCTTCCATGAAGCCATAGCGGATCACCAGACGCAGAAAGCCCTTGCCCATGTGGTGCAAGTACATGCGGTCCAGTTCGTTGACATAGGGCGTGTCGGTGGTTTGCACGGTGACCAGGGCGACTCGTTCATGCAGTACCTGATTGTGTTTCAGGTTGTGCAGCAGCGCGGCGGGGACGCCTTCTTTCGAGCCGGTCATGAAGACAGCAGTGCCATTGACGCGGTGTACGTCGTCAATGGCCATCAGGAAATCGTCCATCGGAATGCTTTGCTTGGTCATTTCATCGCTGACCAGACGGCGGCCGAGGCGCCAGGTGGTGAGTACGGTAAAGGAAACCAGCGCCATCGCTATCGGGAACCAGCCGCCTTCAGGAATTTTGATCGCGTTGGCCGAGAAGAAGGCAATATCGACGATCAGCAGTGAGCCGGCGACAAGCGCCACGGTCAGTTTGCTCCAGCGCCACATCAGGGCCATGACGAAAGCAACCAGGATGGTGTCGATAAGCATCGTGCCGGTGACGGCAATACCGTAGGCGGCGGCAAGGTTGGAGGAGTTCTTGAAGCCGATCACCAGCGCGACGACCGCCAGATACAGGGTCCAGTTGGTGAAGGGTACGTAAATTTGCCCTTGTTCCTTGCCCGAGGTATGCACAATCAGCATGCGCGGCAAAAAGCCCATTTGTACGGACTGGCGGGCGACAGAGAAGGCGCCGGATATTACTGCCTGTGAGGCGATGACGGTGGCCAGGGTGGCCAGAATCAGCATCGGAATCAAGGCCCAGTCAGGCCCAAGATGGAAGAAAGGATTTTGGATCGATGCAGGTTCGTGCAAAAGCAGCGCACCTTGTCCAAAGTAATTAAGAACCAGCGCCGGCATGACAAAACCAAACCAGGCCAGGCGGATCGGCAGGCGGCCAAAATGGCCCATATCGGTATAAAGCGCTTCGCCACCGGTTACTGCCAGCACGACTGAACCAAGCGCCAAAAAGGCTAATCCGGTGTGCGAGAGTATGAAATCAATAGCGTAGATCGGGTTGAGCGCGAGCAACACACTGGGGTTTTTTGCTATTTCGAGTGTCCCGAGTATGCCCAGCACCGCGAACCAACCAATCATGACCGGACCAAAAAACATGCCAACCGCACTGGTGCCGCGCTTCTGAATGAAGAACAGGCCGGTCAGTACGACCAGAGTGATTGGCACAACATAGGGTTTGAGTGCCGGGGTGATCAGTTCCAGCCCCTCAACGGCGGAAAGCACCGAGAGGGCCGGGGAGAGCATGCTCTCCCCATAGAACAGCGCAGCAGG
>ERZ724523.686-NODE-686-length-19801-cov-6.554138_pt1 | contig 19801 bp, 24 predicted proteins | sample MGYA00376056_ERZ724523 | MGnify/ENA primary metagenome ERZ724523 (study PRJEB28724, sample SAMN07190888) | wastewater metagenome | isolation source: influent of sewage treatment plant in Hong Hong | place: USA: Christiansburg, Virginia | collected 2016-03-01 ... | reverse complement strand
CGGCGGATTCTGGAGCGGATCGCGAAGGGGGATTTGCAGCGGGAGGGCTTCGGGAGTCGGGACGTATGGCGGCCGGGCTGGGCAGGCTTGGCCGATCAAAAGCGAGTGGCCGATGGTCTGGAGCTACTGACGGAACTGGGGCACTTGGAGAACTGGCAGGAGCCGACCCGCACCAAGCCGAAAACTCTGTACGTGGTCAATCCGAAGGCCTTACCGCTCACCAGTGCCAAGCATTGAGCCGGGAAAATTTCCGGGCATATACCCCCTGAACCGAACTGCCAAAACTGTCTTTTCTCAATTTGGCAGTTTTGGCAGTGACCCCGAGGGGGTGCATGGGGGAAATTTCCGGCCACGCGCCGCCAAGTGAAAGACCTGATCTTGTTGGCGAGATTTCTAACTCCGGAGATTCCCGGAGTTGCGATCCGACCGACTCCAAGGCAGGTCGCTACGGCGGCACCTACGTCTACAAGGAACTGGCCACGCGCCGGGGTTCTCATTCGTGGGGTGGTATTTCGCCACCCCACGGCAATGCCTTCTGGCCGGCAGCCTTCACGGCTTCGACCGTGCCGCCGGTGCCCGCCCAGTCATCGGCGATTAGCTTGAGGTGGAAGACTTCGGTTTCGCCGGTGGCGGTGGTGGCACGCCATTGGCTGGTTCTGGACGGCTCGGAGATCGGATCCATAGAGTTATCAGCGAAAAACAGGAGCCGCAATCCTAAGGCACGTGGAGATTGCGGGCTATGAAGTAGTTCATTCGGATTGGGTGCCGTTTCTGCGAACGAGGCCCTGCCGACGTGGTCCACGCCGTGCTCACTGCGGAGGAGGGAAAACCGGGCTCCCTTGCCCGGCTGGGGCGGATTTTCGCTGAATGTTGTTCCTGAGAAAGCCTAATAAGATCAACGCATTCCGACCGCGACCCCCTGTAGGGTTGGAAGGCGAATTTGCGAATGTGAAAAATGCATCCCATGTGTTCCGGGCAGTTCCGGGCTTTTCCGGGCTGTTCAGAGAACGTTCATCAAGGAACGAACATGGCCATGCCCGCACAAGCCCAAGCCGCCCCGGTGATCCTTCGCCGCCCCCAAGTCCAAGCCCGCATCGGGCTTTCCCGCTCCGCCCTGTACGACCGCATCAAGGCCGGCACCTTCCCGGCGCCGATCTCGCTCGGCGGTAAGGCCGTCGGCTGGATCGAAAGCGAAATCGACACCTGGCTGAACGCCCAGATCGCAAAGAGCCGCAAGGCTGCCTGACGGGAGCGGGCACCATGACAACCAAACGCCACACTCCCGGCGCGGATTCGCACATCCAAAAAGAAAGGGGCGCGCCCCCTTGCGAGAACGCACCCCACGGCACAACTGACACCGCCGATTCTACCAAGCCATTCAACCCGCTGCGCAACGTCTTTGCCTTCCTGCACGACCTGACGACCGACGCCCTCGTGCGGGTGATGGCGGATTGCCGAGCCGCCACGCACGACCGCCGGCAGCCTTGGGGGAGGTGACGCAATGGGCGAGATTTTCAGCATCGTCCCGCTTGAGGTTTGGGCCGACAAGCGCCTGACGCTCAAACAAATGCGAGTTCTGGGCGTGCTGTTTTCGTTCCGCGGGAAGAACACCGACACCGTGTGGCCGTCACGCGCCCAGATCGCCGAACGCAGCGGAATGAGCGTCTGCCACGTCTCGACGGCCACCACCGAACTTGAACGCCTTGGATGGCTGCGCAAGGACGGCAAGGGCGGGCACTCGAAATCGACCCGCTACACCATCACCGTACCCGAACCGCATGACCTTGAAACCGTACCTGATTCCGGAACCGTTCCGGAAGTAGGAACCGTTCCGGAATCGGGAACGGGAGGGGTTCCGGAATCGGGTACACGCTTGCGGGTTCCGGAATCGGGAACGGGCAAAGAACAGACCATAGAACAGACCAGTGAACAAACCACTATGAGGGACACGCCCCCTGTCAGCAGCAAAGCTGCCGACCCTTGCCCACATCAGGCGATCATCTATTTGTACCACCAGACACTTCCAGCAAGCCCCCCAGTGAAGGCATGGAACGACACCAGGAAGGCGAAACTTCGGGCGAGGTGGAAGGAAGATTCCCGGCGCCAGTCCCTCGACTGGTGGGGCAGGTTCTTCAGCTACATCGCCGAGTCGGAATTTCTGACCGGCAAGACCTCGACGCCTAGCCGGAGACCTTTCACGCCGAACCTGGAATGGATCGTCACCCCGGCCAACTTCGTGAAGATCATCGAGGGGAATTACCACGAAGGGGTCGCAGCATGACCGCCCGCGACCTCCCCCACCTGCCGCCCCACTCCCTGGAAGCGGAGCAAGGCCTGCTTGGCGCGATCCTGACCAACGGCGGCCACGTCCTTGACCGCATCGAGGGCACCGTCAGTGCTGCCGACCTGTACCGCGACGACCACCGCCGGATCTTCACCGCGGCTAAGGCTCTGCACGATGCGGGCAAAGCGGTGGACGTGCTGACCGTCTCGGACGCCCTGACCGCTCGGGGCGAATATGACCAAGCCGGCGGACTCGCTTACCTGGGCGAGCTGGGCAACGGCGCCTTCTCGGCATCCAGCGCCCGGCGCTACGCCGAGATCGTCCGGGAGCGGGCCACCCGCCGCGGCATGCTGCAGATCGCTGCCGATCTGTACGACGCATGCACCACCCCCAGCGGCCGAGTGCCGGCCGAGATCGCCGCCGAAGCCGAAGCCGGCATGCTGGCGCTGCTCGACCACACCGACACCGACCCGGTACGGCTGCAGGACGCCCTGTGCGATGTGCTGGCCGACGTGGAAGACCGCCGGGAGCGTGGCGGCAACCTCGCCGGCCTCTCGACCGGCTTCCGCCAGCTCGACCAGATGACCGGCGGACTTGAACCGGGCCAACTGGTGATCGTTGCGGCTCGCCCGTCGGTCGGCAAGACGGTAGCCGGCTGCAACATCGCCGCCCATGCTGCCGGTGGCGGTGTGCCGGTCCTGTTCTTCACCATGGAAATGAGCCGCCGAGAGATCGCCCAGCGAATCCTCGCCGCCCGCTCAGGCGTCACCGTGCAGGCCATGCGCAGCGGCACCAGCGACCGGCGCGACTGGGACCAGATGACGGAGATGGTTGCAGCATCCGCCGGCTGGCAGCTGTTCATCGATGACACCCCGGCCGTCACCGTGGCCTATGTCCGCGCCAAAGCCCGCCGCATCCAGCGTGCCCGAGGCCTCGGACTGGTCGTTGTCGATTACTTGGGACTGATGCGCGGCATCGGTGACAACCGGGCGCAGGAAGTCGGCTCGATCTCCCGCGGGCTGAAGGCCCTGGCCAAGGAACTGAAGGTGCCGGTGATCGCCCTCGCCCAACTCAACCGGGCGAGCGAGGGGCGCCCCAATCGCCAGCCCACCCTGGCCGATCTGCGCGACTCCGGCGAGATCGAGCAGGACGCGGACATCGTGGCGATGCTCCACCGGGAGGACATGCACCGGACGGCGCCCGAGTGGGAAGGCCTCGCCCAACTGCTGATCCGCAAGAACCGCAACGGCCCGACCGGGGAATGCCTGCTGGCGCTCGACGGCCCCCGGATGCGCTTCACCGATTACGACGGCCCGCACCCCATTTCAGCCACATCCGAGAAACCGAGGGGAAGAAAAGGTTTTGAAGCATGACCAGACCGACGAGAGCGGGCCACCATTAGATTTTCTGGGGGGCGGACATGGGCATGCCGCACCCACCCCCAAAAAATGCAGCCACGGCCCTATTTTCACCAGAGCACGATCCAAGCAATGCACCACGGTGCGACAGACCCAGAAGGAAAAGTAATGGCAGCGATTCAGCGAACAACGAAACAGCAGATCCTCGATGCCGTCCAAGATCTGCACAACGCCGAACAGATGGTGACCCGGGAGGCGTTGCGGGAGATCACGGGATTGACCCTTACGATCATCGACGACCGGCTGGCCGCGCTGGTGGACGATGGCGGGCTGATCCGGAAAAGCCGTGGCGTGTTCCTCCCGGCCGTCCTGCATCCGCCGGCACGCCCGATCAGCAAAACGGTGATGCCCGACGGCATGGTCAAGATCGAGATCGGGGATTGTGTGCTGGATCTGACCCCTCGGGAAGATCGGCTGCTGGCGGGCGTTCAGGCGGGGGCCGCCCTGCAGTTCATCGGAATCGACACCGAACAGCACTTGACCCAGATTGTGGCCGATCTGCGCCTTCGTATCCGCGAGGTGGAGGCACAGCAAAGGGAGGCTTCCCGCGCGCCCATGGCCGACGATTCGCGGCACTCCCCTGATTGAGGAACGAAAACATGGACAAGACCTTTCCGCCGGAATTTAGCGCCTTGATGGCGCAATACCGTGACACCGCCGCAGGGCTGGGCGAGAACCACCCGACGGCCCGCCGCCTGTGGCTGCTCGTGGAGACAACCGCACCCGAGTGGTTCCGCGCCGAAATGAACGCCGTTGCCAAAGAAATGGGGCTGCTGCCTGCCACCTACGGGTATGACGACGACGGGCAGCGGATGTACTCGCTCGACGACATAGCCGCCAATCTGGGGATCACGCCGGACGAGGCGCGGCAGGCGGTTGAGAAAATGAAGGCCGACAGAGAAGCGCTAGGGCTTCCGACTGACGGCATCATCAGCGACGGGCGCACCATTCACCGGGTGCAGTGACGTGGCACGAGCAGTACGCATCGACCCAGACATGACGCATGAAGCACCCGCGCAATTCTGGTTGAGCTGCACGGCGAAGGGGGTGTGCTCAGTTTTGAGGATACCCACACCAACCAGCAAAACGGCCAGGCTGGCGGGCCTGCCTCTCGGCACCGTGAAGGCGCCGCCCGGGATTGGTTCGTGTTCGGGATGCTGGCGGAGATCCGGCCACGCACGAAGGAAGAAGCCGTCGCGGTGCTGCGGTACCTGGGGGAAGAGGAGCGAATGGACATGCAGGAAACGAACGCCATCCTGATGAATCTGGTGGGGGGAGCATGACCAAGGATCCAGACCGAGAACGGCGCAAGCGGCTGAAGGCGTACTACCAAGCCCGTGCGGAGATCACCGCCGCATGGAAAGCGCGCGGCTACTCGCACCCGCCGCCGGCCTTCCCTCCGCTCCCCGACGATCTGCAGGGGCTCACCTGCGGCGCGAAGACCCGGGCCGGAACATCGTGCAAGCGGACGGACCTCTGGGAGAACGGCCGGTGCAAGTTCCATGGTGGGCTCAGCACCGGCCCCACTTCCGATGTGGGCAAGGCCAGGGCTGCCATGAACGGGTTTCTGCCGAAGGCGAAGCGAAGCCCATGAGGGGCTGACAAAAGTTAGCTTTCATTCAGGACTGATTCCGCTCCTGAGTCGGCACGAAATCGGAGCGGATCAGGTACGCAAGACGGTGGTACGCAGCCCGGTACGCAGGGAAACCCGGGGTTACCAAGGAGTGGTACCACGTCGGTTACCAGCGAAACCCATGGTTACAGAGGCCATGGTTGCGGGCACGTTTCGCATCCCGGGTACTTCAGAAAACTTCAGGTAGAACACCGTCGAAGTGGAACACCGGCACCACACAAGATGCGCAAGGCCGCATCAGGTGACAGGCAGCCATGCACAGCAAAACCTAGCCTAGCCCCCTTCTGGGGTTTGGGGCTTCGGGGTTGCCGCCGAAGAATTGGCAACAGCGCCACTTCCCGGAGACACCCCATGTACGGATTTCAGAAACGTTCCGATAGACCTCAGCCCCAGAAGCTCGCCGACGGCGGCGAGGTCACGAGACTCGGATTCAAGAGCAAGGCGCAGCAAGAGCGCGAGCAGGCCACACAAGCGGGCTCCGGCCCAGTTCGCGGCCCCGGTACCGGAACGTCGGACGCCATCAAGGCGACAGTTCCGCCAGGCACCTACATCATGCCGGCGGATTCGACCCGGGCGATGGGTGTCGAGAGCCTTTCCGGGCTGGGCTTCCATCCGAAGGCGCGGGCTATGGCGCCGCAAGGCGAAGGCCCGAAACTGGGCTTCAAGCCCGGCGGCAAGGTGCCGGTGAACCTGAGCAACGGGGAGTTTCAGCTATCGCCCGAGCAGGTGCATGCCATTGGCGCCCAGGTGTTGGACCAAATGAAGGGTGCCACCCACAAGCAGGTGGAGCAGGACGACGAGCAGGTGGCGACCGATGCGCTCTACTTTGCCAACGGCGGACTTGTTGAAGACCCGAAGAAGGGCAGCTTGGCCACCAGCCCGACCAGCACCTACCCTGGCAACCAGGCTGAGGCCGCCGGAAATATCTACGCGAAGTCGAACGCGGACATGGCCAGCGCCGCCAAGGGATTTGTTGCCAACAACTTCCCGGCAAGTAGCGCGTACATCAGCGACCGCGAAAAGGAGATGAAGGGGCAGATCGACAGCGGAAACTATGCAGGCGCTGCAGGAACAGCCATTCGGACCGGCGTTCAGGGTGCCGGCATATACGGCGCAGAGGCTGTTGATCGCGCCGTGTCACCTTGGCTGAATGCGGGGGCGCGTCTCGCGGGCGGCGTGTTCGGTGCGGGAGATGCACAAGCTTCGCCCGTGAGCGCTTCGACCAAGCCGACACCCGCCGCGCCCGCGATCCCTGGCACCCCGGCAGCCGCGGCAGCATCGAACCCGATCGACAAGCCCGGTACCGCAGCGCCGGCCGTGGCATCGCCGACCGCTTCCGCAGCGACGGCCGCCCAGACCACGGCAGCGCCGTCGAACAACGTCACCCGCGAGGGGAACAGCTTCAGCGGCCAGAACATCGGCGCGGGGTTCACTATCAACGGGCAGCAGCCGCGCACCGGCGGCTATGTGGCGCCAGCCGAATACGGCGCTGCACCGGCGTCGTCCGGGCTGGATTTTCAGCCTGCCAGCCTGCGAGGCGGTGGTTCGTCGCCGGACGTGATGGGCATTCTGCAGCGCGAGAGCCAGATTCGGCAGAGCATGGCCGGCCTGCAAGATCAGGTGGCGTTCAACGAAGGCACAGGTGGCAGCTTCCGCAAGACCACGAACGAGGAGATCGTCCGCGACATGCTGGTGAATGGCAATTCGCGGGACCGTGCGTCTGCCCTTGGCTTCATGGCCGGAAATCGGGATGCCGCCCAGCGAGGCACCCAGACCGAGCAGGAACTGGCCCTGCGGCAGCAGGATCTTCAGGGGCGGCAAGGCATCGCAAACGAAGACTTGGGCCTGCGTCGCGAGGCTCAGGTATTTCAGACCGCCGCTCAGCGGCAAGTCCAGGCGCTGCAGCAGCAGATGCTTGCCGAGCAAGATCCCACCAAGCGCAACGAACTGGCGCGGCAGCTGACGGTCATGCAGGGCAAGGCGCCCCCGAAGCCGGATAACGAATTGGCAAAGGCACGGGTGAATCTGATCGCCGAACTGGGCAAGCAGTACGGCGCATCCACGCCCTACGGCAAAGACAATAAGCCGATTCCGTTTGAAACATGGGCAGAGCCGATGCTGCGGGCTGCTGGCATGGTGCCCACGGACCCGAGGCAGCGGGAGGGGGTGATGTTGCGCGGGAAGGATGGAAAGATGTACCGCGTGCAGAACGGCGAGCCGGTGCTGGTGGATGCTCTTTCCGGCGGTGCAGCATGAGCACGCTTGATCTGCGAGGCGCGGCCGCCTTGATGAAAATCCATCCGGTCACCCTGGGGCGGATGATCAACGATGGCAAAATCCCGGCCGCGAGGATCGGCCGCGCCTATGTGCTGCTTGAACGGGATGTGCTGGACTACCTGAAGCAGCAGATTGCAGCCCAGACCGCGAGGAAGGCCGGGCGCAAGCCAGCCCCGAGCGCTGCAATGGGGATCATGGCTGGCGGACATGCGCTGCGGTGATGGGCGGCCATCGAATCGCACCCGCGCCGGCACGCCCAAAGTGATGGCTCAAATCTGAGCCAAGGCCGCTCAGGGGGTAGCCTTCACTTTCTGGGGGTACATTTGGGGGTATATCCAAAAATCGGAAAAGCGAAACCCGCTCCAGCAAAGGCTTTCCGGGAATAGTTTGATAGCCCCCGGCCCACCAGAATCGATTCCGGATTGTTCCGGGGAAGGCCGGAAACCTAAGCTACACAAGGGTTTCCGGCCTTTTTTACGTCTATCGAAGCACCAACCGTATCATTGCGAACCGCCATATTCTTGGGGGTAGCGTTGGAAAACAGGTATCAAAATCAAAGGCCGTCAGTAACACTCGGGTTATGGAAGCGACGGCTGAGGAATTCCGCGATGTAATTTTCAGCCGTACTATCGTCGGTCAGGCGCAGGTACTCGCTATTCCCTGTTTTGCTGACGGGCTTGAGGCTCTTCTGCTGCGGAAGGAGAGAAGCCACCATACAACCGGAATCTCCGACATTCGCCATGTGCCAAAGCATGCAGGCAAGCGCCTGTTGGTTGAGCGGTGAAGAAAACTGCTGGACTTCAATGAGGAGGAAGCTGTCTGCGCCCTCTTGCCAAGTACTGGCATCGAGTTCCCACTGCATGCCGCTTGCCCCCTCAGGCCTCTGCTTGCCCCCGGCAGTGGCAATAGCGAGCACCTCTCGCATATCGGCGATGACTTTCCGTGCAGCCCCCTCGTAAGCTATCCATTTCTTCCGCATTCTGTCTCAATCCTTTCTACGTCGATCATTCACTACCGTGGCGGTTTGAACGCCTAGCCTGTTAATTGCCCTCCACTATCGCACGAGGTCACAGAATCGTGCATGGCAAACAAGCTGCAGGCTAAAATCATCGAGACTCTTGCAGGAGAGTCGTTGCAGATACGGATTCGACGAATACCGCAGCCCGAGTGATCGGGGCCTCTCCCCCACTGGTTGAAAGCAATTGATGCTGTGGCAAGCAATCGGCGCCGTCCGCGATCTGGGCCGCCTGCATGAAATCGCTGGCGTTCTGATCCGCTATGGCTTTGGCGATCTGGTCCGCCGGATCGGCATGGCACGAACACTGGAACGCGCCGGCAAGGCCTTGCACTGGCGGGAGCCGGAGGAACTGGCACGGCTTGAGCCACCCGCACGGGTTCGCCGCGCGCTTGAAGAACTGGGCCCAAGCTTCATCAAGCTGGGCCAGATTCTGGCCACGCGTGTAGACCTTTTCCCGGCCGAATGGATCGCTGAGTTCAGCAAGCTGCAGGACGACGCTCCCGCGCTTCCCTTCGCGGAAATTCACGCACAACTGACCGAGGACCTGGGCGAGGCACCGGAAAACATCTTCACAGAACTGGATGTCCGCCCGCTGGCAGCCGCTTCCCTGGCCCAGGTGCACCGAGCCCGGCTCGCGGATGGCTGCGCGGTCGTACTCAAGATACGGCGACCGGGCATTCGGCCTACCGTCGAGGCTGATCTACGCCTGCTCGCTCGCCTCGCCGAGATCGTCGAAGCCGAAACACCCGACCTGCGCCGCTACCGCCCCCAGGAGGTGGTCCGTCAGTTCACGCTGTCCTTGCGCAGGGAGCTGGATTTTGCTGCCGAATGCCGCAACGCGGAACGCGTGGCGAACCAGTTCAAGGCGCATCCAGAAATCATTGTTCCGCGTATTCACTGGCAGTGGTGCGGTGAGCGACTCAATGTGCAGGACTTCGTCGAGGGCATCTCCGGCCGCAATCTGACCGCCGCCGACGCAGCAGGCCTTGATCGCAAGTTGCTCGCCCGCAGGGGAGCGCAGGCTGTACTGAAAATGATGCTGGAGGACGGCTTTTTCCATGCAGACCCTCACCCGGGGAATGTCTTTTACCTACCTGAGAATCGGATCGCCTTCATCGATTTTGGGATGGTCGGACGCTTGCCCGAGGAACGGCGGGTTCAGGTTGCGCACCTGCTGCATGGCCTGGTGACACGCGATACAGAAACGGTTGCCGGCGTGCTGCTCGACTGGGGAAGCGAGGGGGAAAGCAGCTGCGACGTGGAACTGACACGTTTGAATAGCGAGATCGGTGCTTTCGTCGATATGTATCACGGCGTCCCCCTGCACCGGCTCGATCTGGGGGTCATGCTCTCCGATCTGGTGAGCATCCTGCGCGAACACGGCTTGAGCCTGCCGCCGGATCTGGCACTGATGCTCAAAGCCTTCATCACACTGGAAGGAATGGGTCGCCAGCTTGACCCCAACTTCGACATGGCAGCGGAGGCCACGCCTTTTCTGAAGAACATCCTGCTCGCTCAAACGACCCCTGATGCCCTTGCACGAAGGGGCTGGCGCGCCCTGAGCGACGCCATTGGCCTCGTTACCAGCCTGCCGAAAGACTTGCGCCAGTTTCTGCGAGCCGCCCGCCGTGGCAAATTACAGGTACAGGTCGAAGTGCTTCCGCTCAAACAGTTCGGTCAGCAGATCGACCGAGCGGCCAGCCGGCTGGCGCTGTCCATTGCAATTGCGGCCCTGATCGTTGGATCGGCAATCGTGATGACCGTAGAGAGGGCGCCTGCGCTAGCGGGTCTACCCTCCTTCGGAATGCTCGGCTTCATTGCAGCCGTCATCGGCGGACTGTGGCTGCTGGTATCCATCTGGCGCAGCGGGCGATCAGAGTAATCCTGGAGCACCAGACGGAAGACGCTACTCGCTGGAAGCGCTATCTTCGCTACCAGACTCATCGCTGAAGTTTCGGGCGATCGCAGCAAAATCGCCTGCCACCAGCATCAGCGCGTCAACAATATCCGGATCAAAGTGGCTGCCCTTCTCGGCGAACATCATTTCAATCGCCTGCTCATGGGGAAACGGCGGCTTGTAAACCCGTCGGGAAATGAGCGCATCGTAAACATCCGCAACAGCCATCAACCGCGCAGAAACGGGGATCGCCTCCCCGGCCAGCCCCTCGGGGTAGCCATTGCCATCCCAGCGTTCATGGTGACCATAGGCAATTTCAGCGGCGTAACGCAAAAAGGAGGCATCGACCGCCCCGCCAAGGGCGTTCTCCGCCTGAACAATGGCATTGCGGCCATATTCGCAATGCAGCTTCATGATCACCCATTCCTCGGGAGTGAGCTTGCCCTGCTTCAGCAGGATGGCATCCGGCGTGGCGACCTTGCCGACATCGTGAAGTGGCGCAGACTTGAAAAGCAACTGGATAATCTCTTCGTTCAACTCCCCGCGAAAGCGCGGGTGATCCTGCAGCTTCTCCGCAAGAATCCGCACGTAATGCTGGGTGCGCCGAATGTGATTGCCGGTTTCGTTGTCACGGGCTTCAGCAAGAGCACAAAACGCGGTGATGGTTGCAGCCTGGGCCGCAATCACCTCCTGCTTGCTGGTAACCAGCCGCCGGGTTTGTTCACTGATCTCAGCCGTACGCTCGGCCACCAGGAGTTCCAGATCGGCATTGCGCCGCTGGAGCGCCCGAGTTGCACGGGACAAGGCTAGATGAGTTCGCACCCGGGCCCGAACGACGGGTGGAGAAATCGGCTTGTGAATGAAGTCTTCTGCGCCGAGCGAGAAGCCAAGCTCCTCGTCCTCGGGTCGATCGAGCCCAGTGAGGAACATAACGGGAATCGCCCGGGTCGACTCCGACGACTTGAGGCGTCGACAGACCTCAAAACCGTCAACATCCGGCATCATTACATCCAGCAGTATCAAGTCAGCGCGCCCACCCTTCGCCAGATAGTCAAGCGCCTCGATACCGTTCGTGGCGGGATGGACATCGTAGTGGTCCGACAGTACATCCTCGAGTATCAAGAGGTTGTCAGCCTGATCATCCACCACCAGCACGTGGGCACGCTGCTTCATTCCTTGCTCCTGAACCAATAATGCGTATGTGTATTGCTTGATAACGGCACTTCATGATGGACTCTTCAATCTCTTCCTGTGAAGTCCCTCACATTTGGCAGCATCCTTCAACAATCACTGCCGCTCCCACGAAGTCATGTCTCTAATTTACAGCTTCCCACCTGTTACAACCCCAGCGGCCCATACCTTGATCCTAGGCAGCATGCCGGGTAGCGCGTCGCTGCTTGCCGAACAATATTACGCGCACCCTCGCAATCTATTCTGGCCAATTCTCGGCGAACTGATTGGAGCCCGCCCGGACCTTTCCTACCCGCTGCGGCTACACAGACTCACTTCAGCAGGCATTGCGCTATGGGACGTACTCCAGCGCTGCGAACGCGAAGGCAGCCTGGACACCCGGATAGACTCACAAAGCATCGTGCCAAACGACTTCGCCACTTTTTTTGACCACCATCCGGCCATCCGGCGCGTGTTCTTCAACGGCACCATGGCCGAAACGGTTTTTCGACGGCATGTACTGCAAACGCTGCCTCCCCTGCCCCTCCGCTACCATCGGCTGCCCTCCACAAGCCCGGCCAATGCCGCATTCAGCTTTGCCCGCCGCCTTGAGGCCTGGCAACTCGTCGCAGCAGACGACAACAACAACGAGCATCAGGATTCCAGCACGTAAGTTCCTGGTGCGTCGGCCAGTGCCGGATAGGCGTCAGTGGCCACCGGTTCGGCATCAACCAACTCGCCACACTGAGGCTTGAGCCATGCCATCCAGTCATCCCACCAACTGCCTGGGAGTTCTTTCGCTCCACCATGCCAGCTGTCTGCAGAATCGCTCCTGCGCGCCTGCCCGACCCAGAACTTCCGCTTGGGCGGCTTGACCGGCGGATTGACGATACCGAGGATATGACCGGAACTTGAAAGCACGAAGCGCTTGGGGCCAGCGACGTAATTCATCGTCCGGAAAGTCTGCCGCCACGGAGCGATGTGGTCATCCTCGGCCGAAACTGCATACACCGGCTGGCTGATGGCGCCGAGATCAATCGGCTCGCCTGCCAGAGTCAGAGCGTCCTTCTCGATCAACTTGTTGTTGAGATAAAGCTCCCGCAAATACCAGGCATGCATCGCATAAGGCATGCGGGTCATATCCATGTTCCAGTAAAGGACATCGAAGGGCGGAGGCGTTTCGCCGTACAACCAGCCGTGCACCACGTAGTGCCAGATCAGGCTGTTGGAACGCAACAGACGGAACGAGGAAGCCATCTCGGCACCATCCAGATAGCCCTTGCGCTCCATGTTCTGGGTAATGAAGCGGATACTGCCTTCGTCTACAAAGACTTCAATATCGCCCGGCTTGTGAAAATCCACCAGCGTGGTGAACAGGGTCCAGTGCGCCACCGGAACATCCTCCGGCGCAAAGTGCTTGTTAGCCCATGCCATGTAGGCCGACAAGGCTGTTCCCCCGATGCAATAACCCACCGCATGAACCTTCGCTGCTCCGGTGACACCGCGGGCCGTATCAATCAACGCCTGCACACCTTCGGTAAGGTAGTCGTCAAAGCGGACGTCACGCATCTCCTCGCGGGGGTTCTTCCAGCTGGTGATGAACACATCGAGCCCCTGATCCAGCAGATACCGGATCATGCTCTTCTTTGGATTCAGGTCGAGGATGTAGAACTTGTTAATCCACGGCGTGACGATCACAACCGGCGTTCGATGCACCTGAGGACTGGTTGGTGTGTAATGGATTACCTCCAGTAACCTGTTACGGAACACCACCTTGCCAAGTGTAACCGCCAGATTCTGACCAACCTTGAAATCGCCCGGATCGGTCATGCGAATGTTGCCGGCTTCCATGTCGGCCAGGCAATTCCGGAAACCGCGCACCAAGCTTTCACCGTGGGTTTCCATCGCAATCCGCATCGCCACCGGGTTGGTCCAGAGAAAGTTGGACGGCGCCATCGCGTTGAGCCACTTCCGCCACCAGAACGCTGCCCGACGCCGCTCCTTCTGGGAAAGTCCAGGCGTGTCATAGAGCATGTCCTGCGTGTGGTGGGTCAGCACCAGATACCACTCTTTCACGATGTCCCAAGAGGGCGAGTCAGCCCAGACCGGATCTGCGAAGCGATTGTCGTCTTTGTGTGGCTTGACCGGGTCCTGACTGGGCAAACCGAGCAAACGTCGCCAGCTATGCCACTGCAGCGCCCACAAACTTCCGGACACTTTCACCATGGCATCAGCCAACTCCTGGGGATGGGATGCCCATGCAAGCTGCGCATGAACCAGCGGAGCCGCCATCCCGAGAGGATCGATCGACGACTCTACGGTGTCGTGGAACTGCTGCAGCGACTTTCGGGCGAAGTCGATCGGTGGTGCGGATTCGTGGCGTAACATGATCGAAAGCTCCTTCAATGCGGGCCACAAGAAACAGGCAAAACACTGAAGGATCTGCCCTGTGCCCAGTAGTAATCGTGATCCAGGCTCGTTGCGTTCCGATTGACATGCGTCAAGCCGAAGACGAAGAGAGCCCGCCGTATAATGATGTCACCCAGTTCCCTTCAGGAGCATCGTCATGTTCAAAAACATTCTGGTTCCCACCGATGGGTCAGAGCTCTCTGACTCCACGGTAGCAAGGGCTATTGTCTTTGCAAAAGAAGCCCAAGCAAAACTTACCTTCTTCTATTCACAGCCGGACTTCCCGATGCCGATCTATGGCGAGGGCGCGTTGATCGATCCGACCACGCCCGAACAGTTCAGCCGTGCAGCAGCAGCCGAAGCAGAAGCGATCTTGGCCCGGGCAAAAACGGAAGCCGCCCTTGCCGGGGTCGAAGCCAATGGCGATACGGTCATCAGTGAAGTACCGTACGAAGCCATTATTGAAGCGGCCGAGCGGAACCAATGCGATCTGATCTTCATGGCATCTCATGGCAGACGCGGCCTGAGCGGTCTACTGCTCGGCAGCGAAACCCAGAAAGTCCTGACCCACAGCAAGATTCCGGTACTCGTCTATCGCTAGATAGAAGGCCGCAGCTGTAAAAACAAAAAGCCCCGCAGTATTTCGCGGGGCTTTTTGTTTTTACAGCTTGTACAGGACTATCGAATTTAGCGACCCGCTTTTCTCATGCTCCGTCTACACGATTAATCTCGTCAGATGTTTGCTGAAAAAAGAGTGTCGCCAGGCTGGAGGCCGCACAAATGAGCCAGAACCCGAAGAAACCGATCGAGTACGTCGCGATGGTCGAAAAATGTACCGGCTGCCCCAGCAAGTAAAGCTCCTGCGGGTTCACTACGGTAAAAAAGACAATTTCGACGATTCCGGCCACCAGAAAAGAAGGCCACAAAACCTGAATCAGCTTCAACATGCTCTAGCTCCCTGGGAACGGGCCTTCATCAAACCCACAAGCGTCAACCGTGCGAATGCTTCTCGTCTTCCGCAATATGACTCTTGGCAAAACGATACATATACGTACCGATTACCAGCACAAAACCAATTGTGAGCAAGCTCAGAATCCCGACATCGGTACTGAACAACTCTTTCCAGGCCATGACATCCTCCTTGTCAATCTACAGGTTTGAGATCGGCTGAATCAATCCGGATCTCGGTCTCTGAGGGGAGGAACGCGGTCCCTGATAGCCTCCAGCTACGGGACTCGTCTTCTAGAAGTACTTTCCAGTGAGCACTGTTCAGCGCGGACTGAACAGTGCCTCGATAAGAGCCGGCATTGCCTTCAAGCACCAGCTTCTGATCGAGCCCACCCTTGGTCGGATGGGCAAGGGTAAGAAGCAGTTTGGGGGGTAGTTCAACCCCCTTCTTGGCCGCGAGAACAACTGCAACATCCTCGGCTGTAAAGCGCACCTGCGCCGTAAGCCCCAGATCCATAGCAGCAGTCGCCCGAGCCAGGGTCTGATTGATGGCCAGCCCCTGCTTGTAGTAATCGTCTGCAACCAATCCGTCAAAAGTCGTCACCGCCAACCACATCGTGATGCTGCCAGCAATGACTGCGGTAACGGGCATAAGCATCAGAAGCCATGTCCAGCGCTCCTTGTACCAGGGGTTCGGGCTGTGTTTAGGTTGGGTCGCAGTCATATTCATAGGGTTGAATCTTTATCGGGGCAACAGGAAAGCCGTTTTTTCACGAACAGAAACTGTCTCGTCATCCATCGCCTTGACCTCGATATAAACAGTGTTCGACCCTGGTTTCCCCGACTCCGGCGGAACCGCAACCTCTACGGTTACAGCCTTGAGACCGGCCGCATCCACTTCAAAAGGCTGGGCCGGCGTGATCCGGACACCCTCAAGACCGCTCACCGACAAGGAAAAACGACGAGACTTTTCAGTCATGTTCATGACCTGAAGATTGTACACGTTGGCGATCAAGCCTCCCTCGACTTCGCGGCTAAGGGTTGACCGGTCCTTGATGACATCCACACGAAGTGTAGACCGGGTTGCCAGCCCCCATACGAACGCAGCACAGATTGCAACCAGCACGCCCGCGTAAATCATGATTCGCGGCCGCATGACATGCCCGACGATCTCCTTGCGACCCCAGTGACGCTTCATGGCATTTTCAGTGGTGTACCGAATGAGCCCCTTCGGGTAACTCATCTTGTCCATGACCTGATCGCAGGCATCAATACAGGCAGCACAGCCGATGCATTCGTATTGCATTCCGTTGCGGATATCGATACCCGTCGGGCAAACCTGCACGCAAATACCGCAATCGACACAATCCCCTTTGGATACAGCCTTCGGCTCCACTCCTTTTTTCCTCGGACCACGCGGCTCACCACGATCGGGGTCATAAGTAATGACCAGGGTATCGGGGTCGAACATGACAGCCTGGAAGCGGGCATACGGGCACATGTATTTACAGACCTGCTCCCGCATCACACCGGCAAACAGGTAGGTAAACCCACCGTAAAAACAGATCCAGAACAGCTCCCAGGGGCCAAAACTGAAGCTTAGCGCCTCTCCGACCAGCTCCCGGATCGGCGTGAAATAACCGACCAACGTAAACCCTGTCCAGAGCGAAAACGCGCCCCAGGCACCGAACTTGGCCGCCTTGAGTCCAATTTTTCGGATGCTCAAGGGTGACTCATCCAGCTTCATGCGCTGATTGCGATTACCCTCGATCTTCTCCTCGATCCACATGAATATCTCGGTATAAACCGTTTGGGGACATGCATAGCCACACCACAAGCGCCCCGCAACGGCCGTGAAGAAAAACAGCGAATAGGCACTGATAATCAGCAGAATGGCGAGAAAAAAGACATCTTGAGGCCAAAAAACCCAACCAAATATATAGAATTTACGCTCCACCACGTCAAGCAGAACAGCCTGACGATCCCCCCACGGCAACCAGCACAAACCATAAAAAATAAGTTGGGTCGCCCACACCAGGATCCAGCGCCAGGTAGCAAATATCCCGGTAACCGCACGGGGATAGACCTTTTGCCGGACGGCATACAAAGTGTCTTCCGCTTCTCCGCCGGCCTTCGCTTGCGGGTCGGGCTTTTTTGGGGCTTGGGTGTCTGGCTGGTTCATGATCGCCAAATAATAATATTCTAATATTTAATCTCAAAAACTCCCCGGGACCGGCCCGGGGAGTTTTTTTACCAGGAGCAATGCTACTCCTTGTACGGTCTTACTTCTTTTCTTCGGCCGGCGCAGCAACGTTCTTGGACAAGCTCAAAACGTAGCCAGCCAGCAGATGCACCTTGTCTTCGCCAAGGAATTCCTGGAAGGCAGGCATCTTGTTGGTGCGACCGTTGGTAACAGTCTCAATGATCGTCGCTTCAGCAGAACTATACAGCCAGGTCTTGTCAGTCAGGTTCGGTGCGCCAAGAGCCGGCGTCCCCTTCCCTTCCGGACCATGACAAGCCACGCAGTTCTGGGTGAAGAGTTCCTTGCCACGCTGAGCCCGCAGGGAATCATGGGCCAGACCGGAAAGGGAGCGCACGAAGTTAGCCACGTCCTTCACACCATCTGCACCAAGCGCCGGACCAAACGGCGGCATCATGCCCTGACGGCCACCGAGCAGCGTCGTCTTGATCGTCTCCGGCTCACCACCATACAGCCAATCGGCGTCAGTCAGGTTCGGGAACCCCTTGGCGCCCTTGGCATCGGCACCATGACACTGAGCGCAGTAAGTCACGAACAAACGTTGCCCCATGGCATTGGCTTCCTTGTCGCCAGCCACTGCATTGAGGTCCATGGTGCGGAACTTCGCAAAGATCGGGCCATACTTCTCAGCTGCCGCCTTCTGCTCAGCTTCCCATTGCCCCACAGCAGACCAGCCGAGCTTGCCCTGATTGTTGCCAAAGCCCGGATACATGCTCAGATAGGCGATCGCAAAAATGATCGTAATCCAGAACATGTACATCCACCAACGCGGCAGCGGATTGTTGTACTCCTGCAGGGTTTCATCCCATACGTGGTCATGCAGCCCCACCGGACCGGAAGTCCGCTTGGTCGTATTGGAGACCAGCACGAACACGCAGAAACCGATGCTCAGAAACACCAGCACCATCACGTAGGCGTTCCAGAAACCGCTAACAAAGTCAGCCATTTTTATTTCCTTCTTTGGTTTGCCGCCCCGCGCCGGGGGCAGGCAATTCGTCCTCGCTGAACGGCAGGAGCGCTGCCTCGTCAAATCCCTTTCGCGCGCGGCCACTGTAAGCCCAGATGGTGATGCCTAGAAAACACACCAAAGCCAGAACCGTCAGCACCACACGTGCATCATTGATATCCAAGATGTCGCTCCTTCGTTCTCCGAATGATCTACTGTTTTTCCGGAGCGGCCGCAGGAGCCGGAGCTTCTGCAGATGCTTCAGATGCCGCCGGAACCTGGGAAACCGCCGCCACCGCGGTCTTGCCGGCGTTCAGCGCAGTACCCATCCCCTGCAAGTAGGCGATCAAGGCGTCAAGCTCCGTCTTCCCCTCAAGTTCCTTGCGGGCACCCTTGATCTCATCATCGGAGTAAGGAACGCCGACCCTGCGCAGCGCAATCATCTTCGCTTCGATGTCATCGGCCTTTGCCGGACGATCCAGCCATGCAAAGGCGGGCATGTTCGACTCGGGTACGACGTCACGCGGATTCAGCAGGTGAATGCGGTGCCACTGGTCAGAGTAACGACCGCCAACGCGAGCCAGATCGGGACCCGTACGCTTGGAGCCCCAAAGAAAGGGATGGTCATAGACGTACTCACCAGCTACGGAGTAATGGCCGTAGCGCTCGGTTTCCGCACGGAAGGGACGAATCATCTGTGAGTGGCAGTTGTTGCAGCCCTCACGAATGTAGATGTCACGACCGACGAGACGTACGGGATCGTAAGGCTTGAGGCCTTCCACCGGGATGGTGGTGGACTTCATGTGGAACAGCGGAACGATTTCCACCAGACCGCCGATGCTCACCGTCAGCAGCGTCAGGACGATCAGCCAGCCAACCTTGCGTTCAATAAAGTCGTGATTCGATTGAGCCATGATTATATTTCCTCCCGATCAGGCGTGAGCGCCGGCAGGTGCCAGCACCGGAGCGTCGTAGGCCTTCTGACCCGAGATCGTCTTCACCATGTTGTAGAACATGATCAGCATGCCGGTCAGGAACAAGCTCCCGCCGATCACGCGGATGGTCCAGAACGGATAACTGGCCTTCACGGACTCGACAAAGGAGTAGGTCAGGGTGCCATCCGGGTTGGTGGCGCGCCACATAAGGCCCTGCATCACGCCGGAAATCCACAGGGAAGCGATGTACAGCACGATGCCGATGGTCGCGATCCAGAAGTGGGTGGTGATGAGCTTGGTGGAATACATCTCGGTCTTGCCGTACATGCGCGGGATCAGGTAATACATGGCGCCAATCGACACCATCGCGACCCAGCCCAGAGCGCCGGAGTGCACATGACCGACGGTCCAGTCGGTGTAGTGAGACAGGGCATTCACGGTCTTGATCGACATCATCGGACCTTCAAAGGTCGACATGCCGTAGAAAGACAGGGAGGTGACCAGGAACTTCAGGATCGGGTCGGTGCGCAGCTTATGCCAGGCGCCAGACAGGGTCATGATGCCGTTGATCATGCCACCCCAGGACGGAGCCAGCAGAATCAGCGA
>ERZ724523.685-NODE-685-length-19856-cov-5.491339_pt1 | contig 19856 bp, 15 predicted proteins | sample MGYA00376056_ERZ724523 | MGnify/ENA primary metagenome ERZ724523 (study PRJEB28724, sample SAMN07190888) | wastewater metagenome | isolation source: influent of sewage treatment plant in Hong Hong | place: USA: Christiansburg, Virginia | collected 2016-03-01 ... | reverse complement strand
GAGTGAGGATCTCACGCTGCTCTGACCACCCGGAGCGAGTTCATAACACGCTCTAGGAGCCGCCAACGCCGCGATAGCTGTTGAGGTACTGCCGAATGCATTGATGTTGGCGGCATCCCAGTAGTTGTGAACCGTGGCCTTGGTCTGCCCCAAGATGGGATTGAGCTGCCCCGTCCCAGTGGGATTGATGTTGTAGCCGTTGGCACTTTGGCGCACCCGCCCATCGGTGTCTGGGTAGGTGCTGACCACTGTGCGTGGGTCATTTGAGTAAAAGATGCCCGTGTCGGCGTAGACCTCACTGAACCGCCCATTGCAGTTGGCGGTGGTAAAGCCCGCAGCCGTGCAAGCACTGACAGTCGCGGAATCAATGGACAAACCGGTCCAGTTGGTGTTGTAGCTGGCTTGACCCCGACGCCCCCACCCCGGTGCCATGAGCGCAGGCTGCGGCGCGTTGATTTGGGTGTAATCACCCGCACCATCAGGCTGTACAAACCAAGCACCCACCACCTTGGCACCACTGGGAATGTAGTCAGTGATGTAGCCGCCCGCACCAATCGTGGCGCCATTGGGCACGGGCGTGAACTGAATGATGTAGCTGGCATAGTCGCCCACAGCCAGTCCAGGCGTGCCGCTGGTGGCCCGTGACTTGAGCAAATTCACCGTTTCTGGGGCAAAGAACTTGGTCGTCTGCACCTGTCCCACGCTGTCGCTGTGCGCAGGAATCACCATGGCCAGCATCAGCATGACAGCCAGCCAGCGCAACCATGACTGGCAAGCGGCCATGAGCACGACGGCGAAAGACTTCAAGAAACGTGGGAACTGCATAGCTGAGTTTTAGTACTGAACAGCGCGCATATCATCGCGCCGTTTATTCAAACCGAAGGTGTCTTGATCGAATTTGGCACGCAAGCTGATGTACAAGCCCTTGGCCCGATAACCCGCCCCAGAAAAGTCAGGATCTTTGAAACCGGCTTGGTTGTACCCCAGCACGAACCACATGTTGTCCGCAACCTTGTAACCCGTCGAAACCCCAAACTGGTACTGCTTGGAAGAATTGAGCCAGGTGTGCAAGATGCTGGCGCTCAGTCCGACATCCCAGCAGCGGCTCAGGTCATAGCGGCTTTCCACCCCCATCAGATCGGTGTAGCCCTTGTAGCCCGCGCCATCAATGGTGCTGAACACATACTTTGCACCGTATTGAAAAGCAACCTGCGTGCGGCGATTGGGCTGCCAGTTGGCATTGAAGTTATTGATGAGCTTGCGCGTCGTCGAGTGGCTGCTGGTTGACTTTTCCACATCGTCAGCGTATTCGAGCCGATCCAGCCACATCCAATCTTGGTTCAGCACATCCAGCGGACGGTAGGCATAGCTCAACCGGGCATCGAACTTACGGCTGCGCGATTCGCTGGCGTTGACGGTGCTGATGGTCAAGCCGCCGCCCAATACGCGCCCATCGTCGAGCTTGCGCTCGGCAGACAGCAAGATGTTGAACTTGTCCGAGAGTTGCCCATTGCGCCATTCAATGCGGCCACTGCCGCCCCAGATGGTGTCTTTGTAGGCCAATCCGGCGTAGAGCGAGGTGTAGTCCATCGAGCCGTTTTCGCTGTCCGAGCTGCTGGCGCTACCCGAGCCCGAACCGGTGATGGTGCCGCTGTCCAAGCTGGCTGCCGCAGGGGCAGCACCGCGCAAGGTTTGCATGCGGTTGATGCCAAAGTCAGCGCTCCACTCTTCATCGATCTTGAGCTTTTGCACCAGCCCCAGATCGGCATACAAACGCCCGCTGTCCAGCGCGTTTTGCGTACCGACAGAGCTGGTCACCATCGCCCCCATCCAGGGCTGCATGCGCATGCCCATGCGGGTGCTGGTGTAGCGAGACTCGTCATTCCATGACAGGTTTTGAGTGGCAAACAAGGTGGTCTGCGTGGTCAAGCGGTAGTCGGCTCCGACTTGCAACCGATTGGGGAAGGCGGAAACACCTGTGCTGCTGCTGGTCAGGCTGGTGCCGGTGGCATCGAGTGTGGTGGAGCGGGAGCTGAGGTCAATTTCGGCGCTGGCACGCAAGGTGAGTTGCTGATCCAGCATTTCCCGCGAAGCGGTCGCCACCAATTGACGTGACTCGCTGCTTTGCCCTGTGGTGTCGCTTTCGTTGATGGCACGCAAGCCAACGCCAATCTTGCCCCATTGCAACTTGGCTTCAGCCAAAGTGCGGTCGGCGGTGGATTCGGTGGTCTCTTTTTGTTCGCGAGACAGTGTCCCTTGCAAGGTCATGTCCTCGTTCAGCTTGACCTGGCCTTCAACGCCCATCTTTTGCGTCCCCGTGGCCGATGTAGATTGCTGACCCAAACCAAAACCCATGTCTTGTTTGCGCGCATAAGCCTTGAGCGAATGATCGGTCTCGTTTTGGGTCAATTCGACGATGTAGGCACCGCCCGAACTGCTGTCATCCACGCCATGACGCTGGCTGCGCGCCACCTCGGCATGCAGCTTGGTGGTTTCGTTGAAGTTCACCGTGGTGTCCACTCCGGTGAGATTGGCTTCGCGCCCTGCATTACCTTCGTGGACATGGCTGACACCCACTTCGGTTTTGCTGTCGAGCTTGGTCGCCACACGGCCACCGTAGGTCAGCTTGGCTTCGCCCTTGCTGTCTGACTCGTACTCGGCAACGATGTACACCGGGTTCAAATTGGCATCGTAGGCCGGGATCGGTTCGCGAAAGAACAGGGTGCCATCGGTGTAGTCGATCTGGTAGTCCACATACCGGGCGTAGTCCTGGGTCTGAATGATTTTCTCGGGATGGAGTCGATCACGTGTCTCCACCCGCACCTTGTCGGTGTTGACCACGATGTTGCCCTGGCCCAAACGGTACAGACCCGAGATGTCTTGCCCCTGGATTTCCTTCTTGCCGTAGCTTTGCGTGGTCATGCTGGCAAAGCCGACATAGCTGGTGGTGTCGCCCTTGTACTCGGTCTTGGCACCGTTGAGCGTGCGGCTGTAGCGCCCCAGTTCGGTCACGCTCATGCCCGTGTCGTAGTCGCCGAACATGGCGTAGTACTGGGCTTTTTCGATCTTGACGTACAGCTTGCTGACGCTGGCCGCGTCGTACTGGGCCTGCGTGCTGTCGGCATACAAGGTGTAGTACTTGGTGGGATCGACCGCTTGGCGCAAAGCTACCGTGGATCCGGCACTGCCGCGCTCTTTGGCTGTGTCATAGGCCGCTGTCAGCAGGTACTCGCCTTTGATCTGACCCTTGGCATAGAAGGCAATGCGGTTTTGATCAAACAGTTCATGCTCGACACTGGTGCCGCCCAAGCTTTCGACGTTACCGCTCAGGCTTTTGTGCCCGACCGTGCCTTGGGCAAAACCCACCAGCACCCACTCGCGCAGATCAGGGGTCAGCCAAACACGGACTTCACGGGTCTTGGCTTCGCCAAAATCAAAGTTCAAGACCACTTCGCCTGCTTGAGTGGTCGGCTGTAAGCGAATCAAAGCAATGCCGTCTTCGCCGATTTCGTAATGGGCTTTGCCGCCCAAATTGCCCGTCAGCGGCTCGTTTTGCAGGCTTTCCTTTTGGCTGTAGGCTTGGTACGGTGCGTTGATGGAGACATCGCCGCCCGCACCGCGACGCACGGGCTTGTCGTTCTTGTCCAGCATGCGCAAGGCAATCACTGGCGCAGTACGGCCATCCGCCGCAAGCTGCGATTTGGTGCTGTCATAACTAACCTTGGCCGGGGCGACGATGTAGTGAATCTCACGGCGCTCTTGCAGCAGCACTTTGCCGTCTGGGTCTTGCACGGTCAATTCGAGCAAGTTAGTCCCGTCCTTCAAATCCACGGAACGCCAGTTCGACAGAGCCACCGTCCCAGCAGGGTTGGACACCGTGCCCTCATAGCGCATCGGATTGACAGGCGCGCCGTTCACGCTGAGCAACACCTTGTCTTTGGGCCCGTGCTTGACGGCCACCTTCACCAAAGGCAGCGCGGGGGAGAAACCAAGCTGCGGATGCAACCATTCCACACCAGGATCAGCGGCAGCCACCCACTTCTCGTCATACGGCAGTTGTTCAATCAATTGCAACTGCGCCGCCAATGTTTGAGCTTGCGCTGCGGCCTTGGAGTCTGCCTCGTTCTTGGCCGCAGCCGCAGCCACAGCGGCACTGGGTAACTCAATGGGCGAACACTGCTGGACATCAGCTTGTCCGGGTGTCCACACCATGCCGGGCATGCGCTGCGTAGGTTGGTTGACCGGCTGCACCTGCACAGCCAGCTTCAGTTTGTCTGAAGGCGCAGCGTCAAACTCCCATGTCAGCTGATGTGACCACTGCTTGGGATGACGCCCGAGGCGCAGCACCATGTAACCTTCGTTGAGATCGACTTGCGCGGGCTTGCCGTCGAGCAACACGCTGTGAGGCAGCACTTTGAGCCCGGCAGGCCAACCGACGACGACGCTCATCCCTTGATTGGAGACTGGAGCCTCCAACTCCACACTCACCGCCCGATCTTGGACGTGAATCTTTTGGCGCATGCAGCTGGCAACGCGCATGTAGCGGAAATCTGCACGCCACAGCGAGCCCGGCCGAACATTGACGAACTGCGAAAAGTTGCGCCCTCCCGTGCGGGTGTTTTGCTCACAAGCTTCGTACAAAGACTCTTGCGGCATGGAGGTTTCGTCGAGCTGCACCACGTGCGTGCCCGCGCGCAGGTTGTCGATGTGCCAGCGCCCTTCTTTGTCTGTCACCACATAGGTGCCGTCTTCCAGCATCACCCGGATATTGGCCAAAGGCTGCGGCGGCGTGGTCTTCGAATCTTTTTCATCGTCGCGGCAAGATTCGACCAAGGTCACGCGGCCCGCCAAGATCACACGCTCACGATTGAGGTCATCCTTGACCAAAACACTGGCCTGCGCCGTGTTGGAGGTCACATTGCCAGCGACCCACGCTGTGTTGTTCGCCTGCCCCAGCGGCACACCGGCCACAACGGCCACCACGTAGTTGAGCACCACTTCGGGCTTGACATCGGTGCTGCTGGGCAAGGTGCCCACCGTGAAATCGAGATCACGCCCATCGCTGCCGATGGTGGGGTCGGCGATTTGAACGTCGCCGATACGTGCCGAACCCTTTTGGTAACGGAACCCAGGCGGGAGTCGATCCTTGACATGAACACTCGTCAAGGCATAGGTGTTGTTGTTGCGAATGTTCAGCGTATAGGGCAAGAAATCACCCGCTGACACTTCAGATTTACCTGCCGTTTTTTTGATCGTGACGCTGGTGTTGCTGGCACTGCTGGGATCGACCGGAATGTCAATCACCAAGGCTGGCCCCGGCAAAACGGTGAATTTGTCGCTGTAAGAACCTGCTGTGATCACAAAGGTATCTGTGCCGAAACGCTTGCGAATGTCGTCCGCAGACACTTTGGATGGAGCGGAATGCCCCACGGGCACGGCGACCTGTAGTTTGTAGTCACCGGGATTGATCCGAGGAAACTGAAAGCGCCCGCTGCCCATGACATAGCGGGTGCCGCCACTGTCCACCATGGTCGAACCGGTCACCACTTTAGAGGGGTAAATGCTTTTGCCGTCATTGCCGTGAACCAGCGCGGGATTCCCTGTTGAGACATCAATCAAGGTCACTTCAGCACCATCAATAGGGTTGCCGGTGGTCGAGTCGAACACGACCCCCAACGGATCCACCAGCGCCGCTGCCGTGATGGCCACGCTGGATTCAGACTGGTCGATGTACGTGGCCACCAGCTTTTGATTGCCGCCGATGTTGAAGACGCAATCTCCTGCGGTGGCAGCGCCAGACGCAGAGGGGATGTAACCCACAAACACACCCGTCGATGGGCCGGTTTCCGTCAAACGCAGTTGTTCGCTATCGCCGCCACTGGCTGTCAAAGTGACATCCAAGGTTTCCATGACGTTGGGGTTGACGTTTTGGTCATAGTCAGTGACCCGGACAAACACCACATCACCGCTGGCATAGAGGCTGGAACTTGCCAAGGCTTGCACACCCGACAACACCAAGGTCGACTGCCCTGGGGGTGTAGGTGCGGCCAACGGCACATAGCCACCGCCCGATTTGTTGCACTGGGTGGTTGAAACCTTGTACTGATTGATCAGCGTATCCGGCACTCCGCTGGTGCCGCCGACATAGGACAGGAAATCAATTGCGGCTGGCGTTTTGACGGAGGTCACCAGCGTGACCGATCCGGTCACGGTCACGGTCGTGCCAGAAAGGGTGTACGAAGCACTCGCCACATTGGTGATGGGCACACCTGCTGCCGTCACCGCTTGAGCCGATGTGGCACCCAGCCCCAGCAGTACACAACACGCCAGAATTTTGAAGAAAAGAGCGTAGACCAACGACAAGACGTCAAATCCAGTCTGGGCATGGGCGCAATCACGTGCACCCATGCCCAGACTCACTGAAGCATGCTTCAGTGAGCCTTGGGCGCAGCTCTCTGCGCGGCGAACCACACCAGAGAGCTTGCGCAGGAACGGACCATATTGAAACAGCATGTTCCTGAGTCGATCAATTACTTGATAGCAGCGTTGAAGACGACAGTTGCGGTTTCACCGGCTTGCAGTTCGCCCACAGCGTGGCCGCTGCCTGCGGTCAAAGCAGTGGTCAACGGGATGGTCAGGTTGTCAGCATCAACAGCTGTCACGCTCACGTCGATGGCCGCAGACACGGCAGGAGTACGGGCCGTGGTGGTCAGGCCAGCTGCACCCGTCTTAGTACCGATAGCGGTGGTGGTCACACCTGCGCAGGTGCCAGCAGTGACGCCTGTACCAGCGATGCCACCCAAGAAGCCAGCGTCGAAGTCAAGGTTGACATCCAACAAGTCACCCACGTTGGTCAGTACGGCGGGCTTCACGCGAGTGATGTCCGTCACGCCAGACGTTTCATTCTTGATCGTGATGGTGTATCGCACCAGCGCGCCAGGAATGTTCTTGGGGTTGGTAGTGCCGTTCACCGGATCGCACAGCACAGCGACAGCCTTGGTGATTTGCAGACGCGAGGTGTCGATGTGGAAAGCATCGTAAGCAGAAGCAGCGGCATCAGCGGCGGCGTCGTTGGCACCAGCTGCATCAGCAAACACCACGTTCACAGTCTTACCGGTCACGCCCATGTAGTTGGTCAGCGTGCCGCCATTGGTCAAGGCAACGCCTTCAGGGCAATGACAGCTTGCTGGTCAAACAGCGAGGTGGTGGGGAAAGTACAAGCCACGAACACGACCTTGGATGCGCCTGCGGCCAATTCGTCAATGTAGGTTGCAGCGACATCGGTACCAGCTTCGTAGGTACCGTTGTTGTTGGTGTCCACATAGGTGGTGCAAGCTGTGGGATCCAGGTTATCCGCCACATTGGTGGTGCCCCAGACGTTGTTGACGGTGCCAGTGGCGTAGTCAATCTTGGTGGTCAAGGCAAAGTCTTGAGTGCCGTTACCGGTGTTGGTCACGGTGAACTTGGCCGCAGTGGATTGGCCCGTAGCAGCCACAGGCAGCGCTGACACATAGGTGGTGTCAGAAGTTGTCACAGTGACGTTGACTTTCAAGTCAACCGTGAACGTGGTGGGCGTACCGGTGGTGTCGGTACAAGCCGTGGTGCAAGACTTCAACTGGGGTTGGTCAGTGCCACCCACTTTGTAGTCCAAAGAAGCCGTGTTGGACACGGTTTGACCGGCAGGAGTCGCAGTCGTAGCCGCATGAGCCACAGAAGTGAGACCGCTGATCGCCAGCAAGGCGGCGCTGGCAATCAGGGAAGAGCGAAAGTTTGCTTTCATGATGTTTCCTAAAAATTAACGAGAGAAAGAGTGGGTGGGTGGATGGGTGGGTGGAAATCAGACGGCGGCGCCAAAATAGGCGGCCCTTGCGGGAATGGATGGGGTCGGTTGCTCATGGTCTCGCTCGCCTTAGTTGACGATCACGCGAAAGCCCACTTCACCCAGCTTGCCTGGGGCCAAATCGTTGCGCAGACTCCAGCGAACGTGAGTCAACTCACTCAGCGCGGCGGGGCGCTCTTTGCCGGTGCTTGCATCTTTGATGCGGATCTTGTCCACGGCGGACCAAGTCTTGCCGCCATCAGCGGAGTAAGTGATATCAACCCCTTCGCCCCAAGGGCTGCCCGCCATCAGCGTGGTGTTCGCGGGAATAGGATTTTTGATATTGATGCTGCCAGCAGGCTTGGCTCCAATATTGCGGAAAGTCGTGGTGTAGATCACCTCGGTACCCGGCGTGGTTTTATCAGCCACCATCCGTTTTTTGGTGATGACGCCATCAGCACCTTTCACGGCGACTTCAACTTCCGCCACATTTTGCAACTCAATCGTGCCTTGGGCATGAGCCACAAATGGAAGATTTAACGCAACACACAAGAGTGCCGACAAAATAGACATATAACGCATAAAAACTCCTATTCAATTAACAACTGCTTTAAATTCAACGGTATGGGTAAATGGAGCCAAGACCGTTCCGAGGCTCAACTTCACGACACCCGACACCACAGAGGACGCATCACTGTCTTCCGCATCTGTCTGCGGATTGCTGTCAACGCGCAAGCTTCCAGAGACATACGTCAGCTCGGCAGGCAAGGGATCTGTGAACACAAAGTTATCCACAGAGCCTGCACCCACCATCGCCAGCACGATGCGATAGGTCACCACAGACCCTGGCATCAGCAAGGTGCCTTTGTTTCCCGGTGCCATCACGGACAACACCGTCTTGGTCACGGTCAGCGACAGGTTCGACACCACATAGCCAGCCTGACTGGCGGCCTGTCCGACGCTTGGGCCCAGCACGGCATCAGAACCTTTGTCACCCTTGCCAGGCAACGTCGTACCAGCAACCGCCCCCAAAGCACCTGCATCCAAGACTGTGGTAGAAACGACTTTCAAATTAACCCGCCCCACCCCGCCTTGCGCAGAACTCGCTGCAATCGAACTGGGCAAATAAACGATTTGACTTGGCGGTCTCCAAAGTGAAGTGCAACACCTCCCCGATGAGGTAAGTTGCCACTATGAGTTCTCGATACCAACACTTGCAACCCGAAGAGCGCCTGACGCTGGCTTCTTTGCTCCAACAAGGCTGGAGCCTGCGCCGCATCGCTGGGCAGTTGGGGCGCAGTCCCAGCACCTTGAGCCGAGAAGTGGGGCGCAACCGCTGCTGCGAAGGTTACTGGTCAGCTCCCGCCCAAGCGCGCTGCCAGCAGCGGCGCATCGACTCTCGCCCTGTGCCCAAGCTCCACGCTGATGGGGCTTTGTGGCACATCGTCACTGACTTTTTGCTGCGCCGCTGGTCGCCTCAGCAAATTGCCCGCACACTGCGGCGTATGTATTCTGATGATTCTTCTTGCCTGCATGTGGGTCACGAGACGATCTACAACGCGATCTATGCCTACCCCCGAGGGGAGCTGCGCAGCCAGCTCATTGCGCTATTGCGCCAAGGCAAGAGCACGCGCCGCCCGCGCAGTGGCGGCGAAGACCGCCGGGGCAAGCTGCCCGATATGCTCAGCATCCATGTGCGCCCGCCCGAGGTGGATGATCGCCTGATGCCCGGCCACTGGGAGGGCGATCTCATCAAGGGTGAGGGCAACCGCTCGGCTGTGGGTGTCCTTGTGGAGCGCAGCTCCCGTCTGGTGCTGCTGTGCAAGATGCCCGATGCCACCGCAGCATCGGCTTTGGCCGCCTTCAGCGCCAAGCTCAACCAAGTTGCCCAGCCCTTGCGCCAGACCCTCACCTACGACCAAGGCAAGGAGCTCGCTTGTCACCGTGAGTTGGCTCAGGCCACCGGGGTGAAGATCTACTTTTGCGATCCCCACAGCCCTTGGCAGCGCGGCTCGTGCGAGAACACCAATGGCTTGCTGCGCCAGTTCCTGCCCAAGGGCACGGATCTGTCGGTGCATGACCAAGATGCGCTGGACTCTATTGCGGACTTGATGAACAACCGGCCCAGGCAAACCCTAGACTGGAATTCGCCCTACCAAACCTTCAGGCAGTTCATGAAGGACATCGCTCAAGCCAAGCTGGCTACCATTCACTGACTGCGCTCACACTGACCGCAGGAACCCTGTTTCACCCAAGGTGTTGCACTTCACTTTGGAGACCGCCCTTTGATCTGGCTTCAACACCGGGTCATTAACCCCTGAAACATAAGCAACATCTGCATTAGCCCCAGAAGTTTGCAAACCAGGTTCCAGACCATTTTCAAAGTAAATCGAATCACCAATCGGATTGAATTGATTACTCGGGACTTTGTTATCACGGGTGACGCGGAAAGCCTCTGAACCATTGCCCGCATTTGTGAGCGCAAAGGTCAGTGGCTTATCCACATCAGCCGGACGAATAGAAACCAAGCCACTGTCTCGTGACACAAGCAACACGTCGATCAACTCCGCCACCGTCACAACAGGAGCCGTGGCAGAAGCTGTCAATGCCTTGCCGTCATAAACGTAGCTCAAGGTTGCTGTGTTCGGAATGAGCGTGCCTGCTGCCGTCCCCTTGGCATGCGCAGTCGAGGCCAGCAAACCCGCAGCGACAAACCACAAGCAAGCCAACGCGAAACGCGAACAAAACCAACGGGAACACATACAAAACTTTCAAATTTGTGAGCAAGAACCCCAAAAATAAACATCATCGCGAAGATGTTGCAACTTCTTACATATGCAATTGTAGAGAAACAGACCAAAAACAACGAGTACTTTAGTTGTCACATCAAGGCATCAGACGTGACATTTCACCGGAATCAGCAACACAATTGGGGCAATCTATCCCCGCCGAGCATCATGACCGCCATCCACCTCACTGACCTCGAAGCAGCTATCAACTACTGGCGCGAACGCGAGCCCTCGCCTGACGGCGTGACGCTCACCCCTGCCGTGCGAGCCCTCGCCGAGGTCTATGCGCGGATGGTGTTTCACCGTGTGGAGATGGTGGATGTAGCGCTGTTGTCCCCCACAGCCTGGACGGCTTGGGTATGTTGGTACGACACAACACCCGATGCGCCGTGCATCGCCATTTGCACAACCAGTCAAGGGGATGCGGTTTGCAAAGGCTGCGGCCGCACCGATGACGAGGTGCAGCACTGGACGGCTTATGGCCCGGTCGAAAAGCGTGCGGTCTGGCACCGCATCCAAGCCGATGGCACGGCTTGGCGTTTCAACCGCTACGCGGAGCGCGCACTGGAGTCCAGCATCAAAGTGCCGCCGTCCGCGCCGCGCTAAATGGTTTGCGCGAGGAAGGTCTTACTTCCAGCGCACGCACTCGATGTCGATGTGGTGCTTGTCATCCGACAGGCTGAGCACGCCTTCTTGCACCGTGGCTTGCAGTTGCATGCTGCGCTGCGCCAGCTTCACCAGCGCCTGTGAAGCTTCAGTCGGCACGCGCCAAACTTGTAACTTGTCCAAGCGGGTCAGTTTGGTTTCGATGCCGCGCCACCAGACTTCGGCGGCGTGGTTGAAGGCGTACAGCAACACCGCGTCCGCCTTTTGGCAGGCTTTGAGGAGCGGCTTGTCTTCGGGCTGACCGACTTCGACCCACAGCCGAGTCTGGCCGGTGTAGTCCTTGAGCGACAAGTCGGGGTCGTTGGGATCAGACAAGCCAGCGCCAAAGGCCAAGATGCCATCGCCGTTGCACACGCTCTCCAACTGGTAGGCATTCAGGGCCAAGGCGACCAGCCGAATCATCATGCGTTCGTCGGTCTCGCTGGGGTGGCGCGCCAGGGTCAGGGCATGGTCGGCGTAGTAGCTGTGGTCAATATCGGCCACCGCGAGGTTGGCCTTGTAGATGGTGGATTTGAGGGCCATAAGAAACGCCAGTCAGAACGCAGGTCAGGCTAAAGAAAACCGCCTGCTGCCCGTAGGGGCGGCAGGCGGCGAGGGTCGCGGCTAGGCGGACTTGAACGCGGTTAAACGCGACGGGCCAGCTCGGCAGCCTTGCCGACGTAGGTGCCGGGGGTCAGGGCCAGCAGGCGATCTTTTTCGGCTTGCGGGATGTCCAGCGAGCGGATCAGGCCGTGCAGCGCCTCAGCGGTGACGGTCTGGCCGCGCGTGACTTCCTTGAGCTTTTCGTAAGCCCCGGCCACGCCAAAGCGGCGCATCACGGTCTGGATCGGTTCGGCCAGCACTTCCCAGGCGGCGTCCAGGTCAGCGTCCAGCGCGTCGCGGTTGAGTTCCAGCTTGTTCAGGCCGGTCATCAGCGAAGCGTAGGCCAGCGTGGCGTAACCCATTGCCACGCCAATGTTGCGCAGCACGGTGGAATCGGTCAGGTCACGTTGCCAGCGGCTGATGGGTAGCTTTTCCGACAGGTGCTTGAGCAGCGCGTTGGCCAAGCCCAGGTTGCCTTCGGCGTTTTCGAAGTCAATCGGGTTGACCTTGTGCGGCATGGTGGACGAGCCGATTTCGCCCGCCTTCAAGCGCTGCTTGAAGTAGCCCACGCTGACGTAGCCCCAGATGTCGCGCGCCAAGTCGATCAGGATGGTGTTGGTGCGGGCGATGGCATCGAACAGCTCGGCCATGTAGTCGTGCGGCTCGATCTGAATGCTGTAGGGCTGGAAGGTCAGGCCCAGGCCCAGCGGCTCGGGCGTTTCAATGACCTTGCGGCTGAAAGCTTCCCAATCGAAGTCAGGCCAAGCGGACAGGTGGGCGTTGTAGTTGCCGACTGCACCGTTCATCTTGCCCATGATTTTGATCGCAGCAATGCGCTCGCGGGCACCGGCCAAACGCATCACCACGTTGGCGATTTCCTTGCCGACGGTGGTCGGGCTGGCGGTCTGGCCGTGGGTGCGGCTGAGCATGGGCACGTCAGCAAAGGCGTGGGCCATGTCGCGCAGCTTGGTGATGATGCCGTCCAAGGCGGGCAGCAGCACTTGGTCGCGGCCTGCACGCAGTTGCAGGGCGTGGCTGGTGTTGTTGATGTCTTCGCTGGTGCAAGCGAAGTGAACAAACTCGCTGGCGTGCATCAGTTCAGGACGCGCCTCGAACTTGGACTTGATCCAGTACTCCACGGCCTTCACGTCGTGGTTAGTGACTTTCTCGATTTCTTTGATGGCGCTGCCATCGGTCTCACTGAAGTTCTTCACCAGACCCAGCAAGTAAGTGCGGGCTCCGGGCGACAGGGGCTTGAACTCGTCAAAGCCAGCGTCGCTCAAGGCGATCAGCCAAGCGACTTCGACTTGCACGCGGCGGTGCATATAACCTTGCTCGCTCATGATGGGGCGCAAGGGGGCGAGTTTGGCGGCGTAGCGGCCGTCCAGCGGCGAAAGGGCGGAGATAGGGTTGAGGCTCATCCCTGAATTGTAGGCATCCAAGGCTGCTATAGCCGTTGGTAAGGCAAGACGGGGCATCCCCCTTAGAATGAAATCTCAAAAGGGACGTCAAAGACATCAGCCATGAAAATTATCGGATCTACTTCCAGCCCCTATGTCCGCAAGGTTCGCGTCGTCATGGCGGAAAAAAAGCTGGACTACCAATTTGTGACCGACGACGTGTGGTCGGCTACGACGAGCATTGGTCAATTCAACCCCCTAGGGAAAATTCCCTGCCTGATCATGGAGGGCGGCGACGCCATTTATGACTCGCGCGTGATCGTCGAGTACTTAGACACGCTCTCGCCCGTGGGCAAGCTGATTCCGCCTTTGGGCCGTGAGCGCGCCGAAGTCAAAACTTGGGAAGCCTTGGCTGACGGCCTGCTGGATGCCGCCATCTTGGCGCGACTCGAAGCCACTTGGCCCGGTCGCGCCGATCATGAGCGCAGCGCCGCATGGAGTGATCGGCAAATGGACAAAATCACCCAAAGCCTGCGAGTGATGAGCCGCAACTTGGGCGATAAGCCACTGTGCAGAGGCATTCATCTGACTTTGTCGGATATCGCGGTGGGCTGCGCTCTGGGCTACTTGGACTTTCGCTTCCCGCACCTGTCGTGGCGCGAGGATCACCCCAATTTGCACAAGCTGTATGACAAGCTGATGCTGCGCCAAAGCTTCATCGACACCCTGCCCGCCTGAACGATTTGGCGCTCAGTTCAGAGCGTCTTTCTGTAGCGAAGTAGTAGGGTATCGCTTGACATTCCCCTGCGCTGATCCATGTTGTCACAGGTTCTTGACGTGCCTTGCATAGAATGATCGCTGCAAACAAGGATCATCATGCTCTATCCCGAACTCTTTAAGCAGCTCGAAGCCGTCCGCTGGGACATGGACAAAGACATTCCCTGGGATCAGTTTGATGCCAGCCAGCTCTCCGATGAGCAGGCTCAAACGATCAAGATGAATGCCATCACCGAGTGGGCTGCACTGCCCGCCACCGAGATGTTTTTGCGCGACAACCGCGATGACTCGGACTTCTCGGCCTTCATGTCGATCTGGTTCTTCGAGGAACAAAAACACTCGCTGGCGCTGATGGAATACCTGCGTCGCTTCCGCCCAGAACTGGTGCCAACCGAAGAGGAGCTGCACGAAGTGCGCTTCGAGTTCGATGCCGCGCCGCCACTGGAAACCCTGATGCTGCACTTTTGCGGCGAAATCCGGCTCAACCACTGGTACCGTCGCGCCGCCGAATGGCACACCGAACCGGTCATCAAGCAAATTTACACCATCCTCAGCCAAGATGAAGCGCGCCACGGTGGTGCTTACCTGCGCTACATGAAGCGTGCCATCACCAAGTCGGGCGACGAGGCACGCGCCGCTTTTGCCAAAGTGGGAGTACTCATGGCCAGCGCTCGCCGCACAGCGCAAGCTCTGCACCCGACCAATTTGCACGTCAATAAGGCACTGTTCCCCAATGACACTGTGCAATCTCGTCTGCCTGATCCTGTGTGGCTGGAACACTGGCTGGACAAGCAAATCAACTTTGATGCCACCTGGGAAACCAAGGTGGTCGAGCGCATCTTGCACAACATGAGCCTGCTGATGGAGCGCAGCTTCAAGACCGTGCAGGAGCTCAACCGCTTCCGCAAAGAAATGAACCTTGCCACCGCCTCGGGTGCGGACGACGCGCCTCAAGCGGCCTGAGTATTGCCGTCTGCCGCTCGCTGTCAGCACTTGCAGTGAGCGGCAGAAAGCACACAATGGATCCATCGCAGGCTCGCTGCGACTTACCCGAGGAAGGATCCGCCATGCTGTACAAATTCAAATCTCAAGCTGCCGCCGACGTCATCATGCTGCGTGACAACGGGCTGCAAATGCTCAAGATCATTGGCAAGGACGATACCGCCCAAGGCATCGTGACCGTGGCACAAATCCCAGCCGCCATCGCCGCCTTGGAAGCCGCTGTGGCAGCCCACCAAGCAGCGATGGCATTGGCCGCTGCCGGTACAACCCCAGATGACGAAGAAATGCCCGAAGGTGATGGTGTGATGCTGCACCAACGCGCTGCGCCGTTTATCGAACTGCTGCGCCTGAGCGCCGCAGCGGGCAAGGATGTGGTTTGGGGCGTTTAACGGTCGTCTTGTTGCTGCTCGCGCAGCAACTGCTCCGCTTGGTGCAAGCGGGTGTCTATCACTGACAGCTCCATCATGTCGATCGGGTTGCCGGGGCGATCAGCCCAGTCACGGGCGGCTTTGTAGCGATCAACTGCGCCCGCGTAATCGAGGTGCGCCATTTGAACTTCGCCTTCGGCCCGAATGGAGCGCAGCACTTGGTGTTGCAGCGCCCATGCACTCGACAGCACCTGCCACGCCGAAGCATCACGCGGGTGCTCAACCACCCAAGGTTGGAGCAACGCTGCCGCCTGCACCGCCTGCCCACTTTGGTTGTAAAGCTCGGCCAGCAGCAACACGTCAGCCCGGTGGACAGGAGTCCCCTCTTGTAGCAAGCTGATGGCATGAGCCGTTTCGCCGGGTACGGCAGCACCAAGGGCCAAATCAGCAATCAATAAACGGGCTTGTCGCTCAGTTGGGCTGAGAGTGACTGAACGCGGCAAACCCATTCGAGTCAGTTGCAGCAACTGCTCGGCCCATTTGCGAGCCTCCAACCCGTCGCGCTGTTGCGCACAGGCCAGTGCGGCGGCGTACAAGGCAGCGGCACGCTGAGCAATGGGTCGCTGGGCGAAATCAGGCGCTTGGGGTTCTTGCCGCCAACTGCGCAGCACATCAGCGCCGGGATTGGTCAGCACGCGGGCGCGAGCGGCCATCATGGCGTGTGTCAAATCGACAGCCACTGGCGGCGCACTTGCCGCCACCAAAGGCAGACGCGCTCGCACATCGGCGATGCGCTCGGTGGTCAAGGGGTGGCTGCGCAAATAAGGGTAGGAGCCGTTGTCATTCAAGCGGGCCGCTTGCTGCAATTTTTCAAACATGCTGATGAAGCCTTGCGGCTCGAATCCAGCTTGCGTCATCACGCCCAAGCCGACGCGATCAGCCTCGCGCTCCATGTCGCGCGAGAAGCTGAGCTGGCTTTGCGCCGCCGCTGCTTGTCCGCCCACGATCATGGCATTGGCCGCTTCTGGATTCTTGCTGGCGGCCAGCGCAGCCAGCACGAGCGCTCCCAACAACCAAGGCGCTTGGCGACTTTGCTGCCCCATGATCCGCGAAATGTGCCGCTGCGTGACATGACTGAGTTCATGCGCCAGCACCGAAGCAAGCTCATCCGGGCGGCTGACCGCGCCAATCAATCCCAAGTGCAGACCCAAATAGCCGCCAGGCAACGCAAAAGCGTTGAGCGTGCGGTCACGGCCTAGCAAAATCTCCCAAGCAAAGCGCTCGTCCAAGTCAGCGGGCAGTTCGCCGCGCAAACGCGCCGCCGCCAGCAAGGGCTGCCAGATGCTTTGCACGTAGTCGGTCAGGATGGGGTCGTCAACGTAATCTGGATCGCGGTAGAGCTCACGCGCCACACGCTCGCCCAACTGGCGCTCTGCGCTGGTGGTCATCTCCGCCCCGTCACCCAATGCGGGCAACTGGGCGGGAACTGCTGGCGCAAGCAAGCTCACACCCAGCACCAACGCACCCCAACGATGTGCATAACGGCGCTGAAACAACGCTAGCCCACCCCGCCACAGGCTGTTGTGGTTCGCGCTGGGGAGACGTGTCAAAACGAATCCAAGGGCAAAAAGCCGACGACTTGGGCAGTTTTCGCATCGACCAACACACTCCAATCGAGTTTGCGTGCGGTCAAGGGCAAGCTGCGCAATTGATCTACCGAGCGCCCTGTGGCAGCCACAGCCCGGTCAATTTCCGCAGTTCGTGCGGGGTAGCGCTTCTGAAGAGCCGCCACAGGCTTGCCCGCCGCCAGCACACGCGCTTGGGCTTGCTCGTAGGGCTGCCACAAGTCAGGGCGCGCGCTGATCATCTCGCCATTCAACTCTGCCGAGGCCAATTCCAATCGTTCTGTACCGTGGTCGATCGGGCGAAGCGCCAATAACGTCGGGCCTGTGAACGGCATGGCGGTAATGCCTGCGGGGGTTTTATTCAGCGCTTCAGGGTCGATATCGACGACATGAACAACGCGGAAGCGATCAACCTCAAACACCAAATGCACAGGCCGAGCGAGCGATACCGTCCACAAGCCATAACTCAAACCTGCCAACTGGATCAAGCCCACAATGGCCAAATCCCGAATCAACTCAGTTTTTGGTTTGGCGCGATTGAACACAGCGAAAGTGATCAACGGCCCCAACACCACATCAACCGAAACGATCAAAAAGAACAGCTCGCGCCCGCCTGAGAGCTGATCATATGGTGCGGGATACCAAAGGCCAAAGACCAGCAGAGCAGAACCACCGGCCACCAGCAAGCTCAAGCCCAGATGTACAGCAGCAGCTTTGAAACGACTTTTCCAATCAGACATGATCGTATGATCCCTTAAAAGTTTGAATATTGTGTAAACCAGCCCTACCCTTCGCGCTCACGATGAACATGGACACTCCTCACGCCCTGACCCACTTCGATGCACAAGGGCAAGCCCACATGGTCGATGTGGCAGCCAAACCCGCCACCCACCGCATCGCCATAGCGGGCGGTCAAATTGAGATGCTGGCCAGTACCTTGGAATTGGTCCAGTCCGGGAACGCAAAAAAGGGAGATGTGCTGGGCATCGCGCGCATTGCCGGCATCATGGCAGCCAAGCGTACCAGTGATTTGATCCCGCTCTGCCATCCGCTGGCGCTGACGCGCGTGGCTTTAGAGTGGGAACTGCACCCCGAAAGTTCAAGCACTCCAGCCACTGTTTTTTGCACTGCTACCGTTGAAACCGTCGGCCCGACAGGGGTTGAAATGGAGGCTCTTACCGCAGTGCAAGTCGCACTGCTCACGGTGTATGACATGTGCAAAGCGGTGGATCGTGGCATGACCATCACCCATGTTCGACTGCATGAAAAACATGGTGGCAAGTCAGGCAGCTATGTCTTAACTTGAATCCATAAAAAAACCCCGCTGCATGAGCGGGGTTTTTTATCAGGCATATCACTCGGATCAAATCCGAGAATGTGCTTACTTGGCGTTGCGGTACTTGCGCAAGGCAGCGATTTGGGCCGCCAACACAGACAACTCCGATTGAGCCTTGGCCATGTCGATATCGCTTTTAGCGTTCTTCATGGCTTCCTCTGCGGCCTGCTTGGCAGCATTGGCTTTTTCTTCGTCCAAGTCCTTGCCACGAATGGCAGTGTCGGACAGCACGGTGACACAGTTGGGCTGCACTTCCAGAATGCCACCGGCGACGAAGACAAACTCTTCAGCGCCGTCGGCCATCTCGATGCGCACCGAACCCGCTTTGATGCGCGTGATCAGCGGTGTGTGGCGCGGGTAAATGCCCAATTCACCAGACTCACCAGGCAAAGCCACAAACTTGGCTTCACCCGAGAAGATGGACTCTTCGGCACTGACAACATCAACGTGGATGGTGCTCATAGATTCTCCTGTCAAAAGTCGTTGCTAAGTTGATGGTGGTGGATGGTGAAAAACCACCCACCGATCATCGGGACTTAAGCGACCTTCTTGGCCTTTTCAAAGGCTTCGTCGATGGTGCCAACCATGTAGAAGGCTTGTTCTGGCAGGTGATCGCACTCGCCAGCCACAATCATCTTGAAGCCACGGATGGTTTCAGACAGCGGCACGTACTTGCCGGGCGAGCCCGTGAACACTTCAGCGACGTGGAACGGTTGCGACAGGAAACGTTGAATTTTCCGTGCGCGGGCCACAGCCAGCTTATCTTCAGGAGCCAATTCGTCCATGCCCAGAATCGCGATGATGTCGCGCAATTCCTTGTAGCGTTGCAGCGTGCCTTGCACGGCGCGGGCGGTAGCGTAGTGCTCTTCACCCACAACCAGCGGATCCAGCTGACGGCTGGTGGAATCCAGCGGATCCACGGCGGGGTAGATACCCAGCGCAGCGATGTCACGAGACAACACAACGGTGGAGTCCAAGTGAGCGAAGGTGGTAGCAGGGGACGGGTCGGTCAAGTCATCGGCAGGCACATAAACGGCCTGGATGGAGGTGATCGAGCCAACCTTGGTGGAGGTAATACGCTCTTGCAGACGGCCCATTTCTTCGGCCAGCGTAGGTTGGTAACCCACAGCAGAAGGCATACGACCCAGCAAAGCGGACACTTCGGTACCGGCCAAGGTATAACGGTAGATGTTGTCCACGAAGAACAGCACGTCACGGCCTTCGTCACGGAAAGATTCCGCAATGGTCAGACCTGTCAAGGCCACGCGCAGACGGTTACCCGGGGGTTCGTTCATCTGACCGTAGACCATCGCCACTTTGGACTCAGGCAGGTTTTCCAAGTTCACCACGCCGGAATCAGCCATTTCATGGTAAAAGTCGTTCCCTTCACGGGTACGCTCGCCCACACCAGCGAACACCGACAGACCCGAGTGAGCCTTAGCGATGTTGTTGATGAGTTCCATCATGTTCACGGTCTTGCCCACACCGGCAC
>ERZ724523.681-NODE-681-length-19936-cov-4.973492_pt1 | contig 19936 bp, 21 predicted proteins | sample MGYA00376056_ERZ724523 | MGnify/ENA primary metagenome ERZ724523 (study PRJEB28724, sample SAMN07190888) | wastewater metagenome | isolation source: influent of sewage treatment plant in Hong Hong | place: USA: Christiansburg, Virginia | collected 2016-03-01 ... | reverse complement strand
GATCCAGTTTCCACACGACCAGTGTGTCGCCAGTTCGCAACGCCTTCAGGCAGCTGTGTCCTAGGAATAAAGGTTGTCACAAGCCCCCTTTTATTTCGAGGCCTCCAGCCAAAACCTGCGTGGCAAAAAATTAATAAACTCTGTCACAAATCTTGAATTTACAAAAAATGATGGGGTTTTTCGAAGAATAAAGATTGTCACAGCGGAGGATCAGAAGCCGAGGAGTCAGATGGGGCGGAAAAGCCCCCACTCAGTCATGATGTTATTTTTCTGACGGAAACGACCGCAACTGCATCAGTTGTGGTTTTAGAGTGCGGATTCCACAACACTTGGACACTCAGCCCACGATCATTTGGACACTCATTCCACGCTCACTTGGAGAGGCAGTCGGAGCGCAGCGACGCAGGTTCGCATTGTTAGTCTGAAGTCCCGGTTGCAGTCAATTTCGTTGCGCGCCTGCGCATCGATTTGCCCTTCAGTTCGATGCGGTAAGCGTTGTGCACCAGCCGGTCTAGGATCGCATCGCCCAAGGTCGGATCACCGATCAGCGCATGCCACTTATTCACCGGCATCTGGCTGGTCACCAGCGTCGAGCGGTTTCCGTAACGGTCGTCCAGCAGTTCCAGCATGTCGCGCCGCTGCGCGGCGGTAAACGGTGCAAGGCCCCAGTCGTCCAGGATCAGCAGATCGGTCTTGGCATAACCCGCCATGAGTTTGGCGAAGCGACCGTCGCCGTGGGCCAGGCCCAGTTCTTCCATCAAGCGAGGCAGACGAAGATAACGCACGCTGTAACCGTCCCGGCAAGCCTTATGGGCCAGCGCGCAGGCGAGCCACGTTTTGCCTACGCCTGTCGGGCCGCCGATGATCAGGTTCAGGCCGTCACGCAGCCAACAGGATCAGTTGCGGCCCGATATCAGCTGCAGTTACACGCAGATGATCAACAAATTCCTCCACCACCAGATGGGCATTGACGCCGCCAAAACCATAACTGTTGATGCTCGCCCGACGTGGCAGCTCGTTGCCGTCGGCATCCTGCACCGCCGGCCATGGCAGGTTCCCGGACGCGAGCGACAGTTGCTGCGGATCGAGCGTGATCGCCGGGCTGAGTTGTTGATACCCAGGTATGCCCGGCAGTTGCTGCTGTTTTACCGCATCAATCACCTTGAACAACGCCGCCATGCCGGACGCCAACTCCTCACCAGTAACCACGTGCGCCACATAGATCACGCTGACACCTAAGGCGGCTTACTTGGTGGTACAGCCGCCATTGATAGGACGGCGCGCCCGTTGATCCACCCATCAAGCCGCACCAAGTCAGCAATATCAGTCAACCAAGACTTGCCGACCGCTGACAGCGCTTTTGAAGGGGGTCGTTAGTTGTTGCGCCGCATTCTTGACCAGTACCAGCGAACCGGCCAGCAGCACTAGGTGCTTTGATCAAAAACGCGCGGATGCCGGTCATGGTTGGAAAACCACCTGCCGAAGCCTCCAGCCACCTGGAACAGTCAAGAGTAGAGTGGAGGTTGTCAGGTAAAACAGACAGTAGCCGACGGCGGCTATCGGTGCGATCCTCGGTGACCAGGCACCAATAGCTAGACCCAGACCAGTAGTCCATTCAGCTCCGCCCAGTGCATAACTTGTGCCCTGAGTACCGAATACTCCGTGCATCTAAGAAAGGAGAGGACTGTTACTGATCAACGAGATCAGTCCCTGAGCGTTGTAGTCCAATTAAGAACTTTTAAACAAACTCCATAAAAACGCCACCAGACCACCCGCCGTGGCAATCGCCGCCAGCCAACTGAGTATCGGCAAGCCCGCCCACACGGGCCCCACTGCAGCGATCTGCGGACCGAAGGTAATCACCAAGGCACTGATCAGCAACGCTAAGGAAAGCCTTGTGGAGGCCAGGCGCAATGAGCGCTCCAGACGCTCTAGCCCAGGCAGATCCATGCGCACTTCCAGCACTCCGTGCTTGAGCCGGTTGACTAGCAGTCGCGCCAGTTGCGGCAAGTCACCCAGCAGGCCGCGTCCCAACTCAAGGCCATCGAGGCCCAGGCGCTTTGTCATCCTCCAACTCAATTGCTCCCGGAGCATTTTGACGATGGCCGGCTTGGCTGTGGCGATAAGGTCTAATTCCGGGTCCAGACGCGTCAGCACACCATCGGCAGTCACCAGGGCCTTGAACAGCACCAACAAATCAGGCGGTAAGAGCAATTGGTGCTCGCGCATCAAATCAAGAAAGTCTTCAATGAGCGCACTCATGTTCAGTGCCTTGCCACCATGGCGCGCTATGTATTCGCGGGCGGCCTGTTCAATGGCGGGTATGTTCTGCACACCATTGCCGCTCCAGTCGATTAGCACAGTCACCAGCGCATCACTATTGTTCTCGGTCAATGCGCGCATGAAGCTCATCACCTCAAGGCGTCGGCGCTCGTCGAGACGACCAACCATGCCAAAGTCAATAAAACCGACACGATTACCACTCATGGCCTTGAGGTTGCCTGGGTGCGGATCACCATGGAACACACCGTCCTCCAAGAGCATTTTTATAAATGCACGTGCGCCACGGCTGGCCAGCAGGCTCGGGTCCAAGCCTTGCTCGATCAGAGCTTGGCGCTCCAGCGGGGTATAGCTGGGAAGATATTCCTGTACAAGCAGCCGCTCGCTACTATGGGCCCAATAAATACGCGGGATGACAATGTGCGGCTGCTGCGAGAAATTAGCCGCTACGGCGTCACAGTTAAGGCCTTCCTGAGTAAAATCCAGCTCTTCCAACATCGCTCGAGCCAGTTGTCGGACCATCTTGCGCGGTTGGTACTGCGCCAAAGCGCCGTTGTCTTCAATCAGTAGGGCGACGCTTTCCAGCAGTTGCAGGTCGGCAGTCATTTTACGTCGCAACCCAGGGCGCTGAATTTTGACCACCACGTCCTCACCACTGAGCAGGCGCGCCCGATAGACCTGGGCAATCGATGCTGCCGCAAGAGGAGTGGTATTGAACTCGGCGAACACCTGATCAAGCTCAGCACCAAGGTCTTCAAGAACCTGGCCTTGCAACTGCTCCCAAGTCAACGTTGCCGCGCCGCTGTGCAGGTTTTCGAGTTCTTCGATCCACAATGCCGGCAAGATGTCGCCGCGACTTGCAAGGATCTGCCCAAGCTTGACAAACGTTGGCCCCAACGCCTCCAACGCTCGCCTCACGCGCTGTGGGGTGCCCTCGTCAGTTGGTTGGCTGCCGACGGGCTCAGCCCCCCCCACCAGCCGTCCCAGGCCCAGACGGAATAGCACATCCTGAGCCCCGAAACTGGCGAGGATAGTAACAATTTCACGCCCCCGTTGATGGTGCTTGAGTGCGGTCCAAGTTGATTCGAGCATAGCGAGTAGCCCCCAGGTTTTTCTATCGTGTCGTGCACACAGCGAAATTCCAGAACTCGATGCCTGGATGCACCTTTGGACACTGGCAGCTCATTTTCGATCAGTTGATTGACCGCTTGGGCTTTGAATTCTTTCGGGTAATACGGGGGGCTATTAGCTCCCCCTGATCGGCCTCATTTTAAGGCACAAAGTTTCTACTAATCTGGAGGGATTCAGACGTGAAATCACTGTAATTGGCTTTCAGCCTATGTAATCAGGCTGATTGTGAGGCTGCGCCTTTATAAAAGCTGGATGCTCCAAACACAATTGGTAAACCGTCAAAACCTGCTCAAACCGCTGAAGTTCGCAGCCCATGCGCAATGCATTGGCCACCTGAGGTACCAGACAACAATCGGCCAGGCTCGGGCTGTCGCCAAAACAGTAGCTGCCGCTGCCATGGCGGCTCAACATAGTTTCCAACGCCTTGATTCCCTCTTCGATCCAGTGCTTGTACCACGCCTCTTTCTGTTGATCGCTGATTGCCAGTTGTTTATTCAGGTAACCCAACACACGTAGGTTGTTCAGGGGATGAATGTCACAACCTATTAGATTCGCCACTTCCAATACGCGGGCGCGGGCCAGAGGCTCTAGCGGGATCAGTCGCGCGTGTGGACTGAGGTTGTCCAGATAATCAATGATTGCCAGGGATTGGCTGATCGGCTGACCATCATCCGTGATCAGCAAAGGTACGCTGTGTGACGGGTTTAGTTTCAAAAACGAGGCCGTTGCCTGCTCGCCGACGCGGATATTAATACCCTGGTGCTGGTAGTCAAAACCCTTGAGTGCCAGCGCTATGCGCACGCGCCATGAGGTGGAGCTGTTGAAAAAATTATACAATTGCACCGTATTCTCCTTTTATCTTGGGTAGGGCGCGATAACGCCGACCCATTAAAAAAACAGCAGTCGCTGCGAGTAGCGCTGGCACCATCAGCCAAAGAAAAATACCGTTCAAACCAATCCCGGCACTCAATAAGGTGCCGCCAGCCAAAGTGCCTGCAATCGAGCCGATGCGTCCGACCCCATGGCACCAAGCAACACCAGTGGCACGGCTGGTAGTCGGGTAGAAGTTCGCCGCCAGGGCGTTGGCTCCAACCTGGCTGCCGCTGATACAAAAGCCCATGGCGGCCACGCATGCCAATAGCACTGAGAAATGCTGATAGAACTGGCTGATGGCCAACAACGTCAACGTGCCGCCGATGTACGCCGTAGTCAGCACTTTCCAGGCATCAATGCGATCCATGGTTGCGCCAAGGATAATCGCCCCCAGCGTTCCACCGACCTGGAACATTGCACCAGCCAGCGCCGCGTCCGACATCGCCTGACCCGTCTCGCGGATCAGGGTCGGCAGCCAGTTGGTGAGCAGGTAGATGATCATGAACCCCGTAAAAAACGTCCCCCATAGCAGCAAGGTTCCGTATTTCAAATGCCCTTGAAGGATCTCTCGCACGGGTGAATCTTTAGCCTGTGGAGGCACCTCAAGTTGCACATTGGCTGGCAGTGGAGCAATGCGCCGCAAGATGTCCGTCACCCTGTCGGGCACCATGCGCCTGGCGATCAAAAACCGTACCGATTCGGGCAGCCACGCCATTAGCATGGGTAAAAACAACAACGGTAACAACCCGCCCAGCATCAACACTGCGCGCCAGCCTACAAGTGGCAGCAAATGGGCAACCAGTACCCCGCTCAAGGCTGAGCCAAGGGTGAATCCGCAGAACATCAGGGTGACCATTAACGAGCGGCGGCGCACTGGGCAATATTCGCTGACCAGGGTAATCGCATTGGGCATCGCTCCGCCCAGCCCCAGACCCGTGAGAAACCGCAATACCGTCAGTGTTTGCACATCACCCGCTGTCGCCGAGGCCAGACTCCAACCGGAAAAAAACAGCACCGAGACTAACAGCACCATCTTGCGCCCGAAGCGGTCAGCTAAGGGCCCGGCAGCAAAGGCCCCCAGCATCAATCCCAGTAATACCGCGCCCAGCAACGGATTAAGCTGCGCGGTCGTCAGCGCCCATTCCTCGCGCAGTACAGGTGCGATAAAGCCGCCGATAGCCGTGTCCAAACCGTCCAGCGTCGCAACCAGAAAGCACAGTATGAGGATGCGCCACTGAAAGCCTGACATCGGATGGCGATCGATAAACGCCTGCACGTCCACGCTCTTCTTATTATGAGTGGATGACATTACATCGCTCCTGCAACGAGTGGACGGGGGTTACCCATTGATAAACAGGCTCAAATCACCTGCACACGCAGCTGACCGAGACCGTCAATTCCGGCGGCTATCAGGTCGCCGGCTACCACCGGGCCCACGCCTTCGGGCGTACCGGTCATGATTAGGTCTCCGGGCTGCAATTCGAAGTAACGGGATAGGTAAGCGATGATTTCCGGCACGGACCAAATCAGTTGTGCAATGTCGCTGCGCTGTTTGTCTTCACCGTTGACCGTGAGCCACAATCCGGCCTGCTTCGGGTGGGCAACCAACGTAGCTGGCCACAAGGGTGCAATCGGCGCCGAGTGATCAAAAGCCTTACCGATTTCCCATGGACGCCCTGCCTTGCGCATCTCCAGTTGCAGGTCGCGACGGGTCATATCGAGACCAACGGCATAGCCCCAGACGTGCTCATTGGCCTGTTCCTGGGGAATGTTGCTGCCACCCTTGCCGATGGCGACAACCAGTTCGGCTTCGTAGTGGTAGTTACTGGTTTGCGTCGGATATTTCAGCGTCAGGACCTCATCCTCCGCCACGGGTACAACTGCATCGCTCGGCTTGCAAAAGAAAAACGGGGGTTCGCGGTCAGGGTCAAACCCCATTTCCCGTGCATGAGCGGCGTAATTGCGCCCCACACAATAGACACGGCGCACGGCAAACAGCTCGTCACGGCCTTGGATAAAAAGCGACGTCGGCTGCTGCGGTTGAAAAATGTAAGTCATGGTCATCTCCAGGTTTTAAAAAGACTCGCGAGATTCACGCAGCAACCCGCACCCCTGCTGCACGGGGCGGTCGGAAAAGCTGAAGAGCACGCACTCCTGATCCGCCGCCAAGCTGACTTGGGCCCAACTGGGGACCACGAATATGTCCTTGGGCTCAAAGTTCAGGCGTTGCCCGGCGATGCACACACTGCCACTGCCTTCCACCACAGAAAATACCGAGGCGTCGGTGCTGCGATACGGCTGGCCGCGAAAGCCTTTGGGTAATAGCTGCATGAACGCGGCGATGGTTGGGATCGGCCAGCCCCCCGTGAGCGGGTTGACGTAGCGCAACTTGATACCCTCCCAGCAATCCAGCGGTTCCTGGCGCATCAGGGTGTCGAGAGTTTCCCGGGTACGGGCGTAGGGATAATTGAAAATCGGCGAGGTGCGTGAGCTGGACTCATAGCGCATGGGTAATAAATTCATGCCATAGCGGGCCCCACTATTGCCCTCAGGCCGAGTCAGGGGCGGGACCGGAACTTGATGGTTTTCGGCGAAGCCGGCATCGAAGAAACGCACCATGGGTATGTCTAGGCCATCGAGCCACACCACGGGTTCACCACCTTCGTCGGCGGCTGGGTTGCCGTGGTCATGCCATGTCCAGGAGGGTGTGATGATGAAATCTCCGGGTGACATCGTGGTTCGCTCACCGTCTACCGAGGTAAATGCGCCTTGCCCGTCGACCACAAACCTCAGCGCTGATTGGCTGTGACGATGACTCGGAGCGGTCTCTCCGGGCAAAATCAGTTGCAGTCCAGCGTACAAGCTGGAAGTGATCGAAGCCTGCCCACGCAGAGCCGGGTTTTCCAGCACCAACACTCGGCGCACAGCCTCCTCGGCGCTGATCAGTTGCCCAGCTTCAGTCAGGAAAGGGCGCAGCTCGCGATAGCGCCACAGGGCCGGAACGCAGGCCGCGGCTGGCTCCGCAGGAACCAGATTGTGCAAGCGTTCCCAAAGCGGAAACAGACCCAGGCGATCAATACGCTGGTAAAAATCTTCCCGTACGGCAGTGATGTTGTTGTTCATGGATACACCTACAGGTTGAAACCGAGTCCTTAGGAGTATCCTGTGACTACCTATATGTGAATAATGCTATTTTAAGATAAACCCATACCAATCTACATATGGATACGCTCATGAGCTGGACTCGTCGCCTGCGTCTGCAACACCTTAAATGGTTGGTCAGCCTCGCCGAAACCGGGAGCATCAGCGAAGCTGCCCGAGCGTGTTTCAGTACCCAGCCTGCGTTATCCAAATGGCTTAAGGATCTCGAAGAAAGCATCGGCGCGCCTTTGTTCGAACGCCATGCTCGAGGCTTGAACCCCACTGCACACGGTTTGACTCTACTAGCCCATGCGCGGCGGGTACTCAGTGAAATGGAGCGTGCCCGTCACAACCTTGACACGCTACAAGGCACCAGCACCTTGCGGGTGGCTATTGGCACATCCGCCGCCTCGGCGCCCAACTTGGTACCGGCCGCCATCATGGAGTTTTTGCGGCGCCATCCCATGGCCCAGGTAGACCTGGAAGAAAACACCATGACGGCCTTGCTCGAACGACTGGAGCTCGGCCAGTTGGACCTGGTGGTCGGCCGTCTCGACAGTTACGTCCCATCCCACACGCTGCGTAGCGCGCGGCTATACGATGAAAAAATGCGTATCGTCTGCCGCGCAGACCACCCCTTGACTCAGCGAACAGGGCTGACCTGGGACGACTTGTACAACGTCAATTGGATTCTATGGCCGACCACCAGCCCCATCCGCAGCAAACTGGATATGGCCCTGGCCCACGCAGGGCGTCCGCCACTGCCATGTCGCATAGAATCCTCTTCACTGGTGGGCAACCTGTGGCTTTTGCAATACAGCGACTTACTGTCAGTAGCTTCCGAACGAGTAGCTGAACACTTCGCCCTGCGCGGCTTGTTGGTAAGCCTGGACTTTGAGCTGGATGCCACAGGCTCCCTGGGTATGTGCTGGCGTGACGAACCGTTCACTGACGTGGCCCTACCCGACCTTATGGCTAGCCTACGCCATGCCGCCGGCTGTCAACCCGGACGCTTGAATTCGTTTCTTACCACCGAAACCAGAAAGGGGCGTAATTGAAACCCGCTGAATACGCCTGACAGCTTAAAAGGTTAGATGTGTGCATGACGTTTCCCCGATAATGGCGATGCGCTCTGGAGCGTTATCGACTTCCCGCGAGACAGCGGCGAGTTGATCGAAGCATCCTTAAGTGACGTAATAGAGGCATCAGGATGACGTCCCGTTATGCCTGGTAACATCATTGATCCTGGCAAGTCGAACCTTAAGACCATCAAGGCATACAAGAACGCGGGCTTCGAAGCTGTTGGCGACTTCCTTGCAAGCACACGCGTTTTTGACGGGCTTGAGACGGTGCTGATGGTGGAAAAATTTTAACGGATGCCCGACATGGAAAGTTGCTGGCCATGTCGTCTACGCGGGCTCCCATCATCCAAATCAGCAGTGGCGCACGAACATGGTTTTCTCTTTACTGATGGCGTTGGTATTAGCATTCCTGATTGGCTGGATTTCGCAGCGCATGGGCATGTGCCTTGTCAAAGCGAGCGGACAATTGCTGGCTGGGCGCCCTACGTTGTTTCTGGCACTGACATCGTGTGGATTGTTTGGATTGATGCTGGCACCCCTCTATCGTTTCTCCGAGGCCAACCTGCCGCTGTACTCGCCCGGCATTTCCTATCCTTTGCTGGTTTTGGGAGGTTTGTTGTTCGGAGTGGCATCGGTGCTGAACAACGGTTGCAGCGTAGGCACGCTGACTAAGTTTGCCTGTGGCGATGTCAATAAAGCGTTCACGATGATCGGCTGGGTCCTGGGGATCGTGCTTTGGTACTACATGCACAAGACCCACGAACAGAAGGTCATTCTGGTGCCGGAAATTACCAGCCAGCATTACTGGCTTTTGATCGGGGTAGTAGCGCTGGTGCTGATGTTCCTGGTCCGCATACACGGTAATAAACACCTTGTGCTGTCCAGTATGCTACTGGGTGCGCTGACAAGTGCGCTCTACACGTTCGAGCCGTTATGGACACCCAGTGTGTTCTTTTACAATGTTTCGCAGATGTTCTGGGACGATACATCGGTTAGCGCTCGGCGTATTGCGGTGTTTGTTACGTTGCTGGCAGGCATGCTGAGTTTTACCTTGTATAGAAAAACGTTCCGCTTCGAGGCCTTTACCCCTCAAAAGGCGGGCGTTCATTTGTTGGCGGGTACTTTGATGGGGGCTGGGGCCTCGATGATGCTCGGTGGTAACGACTCGCAAATACTGTTGGTATTTCCAACACTAGTTGTTGAATCAAGCATTCCATTGGTGTCCATCGTCACAGGTATTATGGTGTCATTGTGGTGCAAAAAACGCGGTATGAGTTGATGCTGAGCGCAGCAGTTTCCACATAGTCCCGTGGTCCGCGTTTAGCGCATGAGTCAATGTGACAGGCGCAGGGCTTCACCGGCGATAACTTACTCAGTGCTGGTACGCGGATCTGCGAATTGAGTCAGGAGCGCGTGGGTAGCGAACTACCCTCGAGTATTGGTATCAGCGATTATTTGCTGTACTGGGGTATTTGCCCAAGCGATGAGTGTTGGGAGAATTTCGACTTGCAGCCGACGCGCGGCAAGTCGATCGGAGCATCCCTAAACGATCAGTCCGTAACAGCACTTAGCTACAGTCATAAAGAACATGCCGCTTAATGCAAGCCCGTGTGTTTTCAAACACGAGCCGCTACACCTAATAGCACCGAATCGATCAGGCGTTATCGGTAAACGCTCGTGCAGCAAGTGTGAATGAGTGACGGTGTGCGGCATGATCGAAGATAGTGCCGGAGAGCATCAGCTCGTCGGGACGGTGCTTGGCGGCGAATGCCATGATGCCCTCATGAACATCGGCCGCATCGCCGACTATCGCATACGACAGCGACTGCTCGACCATCGCCTTTTCCTGTGGTGTCCAGAACGCCTCGATGTCGTCGACTGGCGGCGGGATCAGGCCGGGATTACCACGTATCACGCTTACGAAGACTTGCTGCAGGGTCGTAAACAGGCGTCGTGCCTCGGCTCGGCTGTCGGCGGCCACGACATTGAGCGCTAAAATCACATAAGGCTCAGCCAGATATTTCGACGGTCGGAAATCTTGTCGATAACGGATCAAGGCCTCTTCAGTCATTGTTGGCGCGAAATGCGACGCGAATGCAAACGGCAAGCCCAGTGCCCCCGCAAGCTGTGCACTGAAAAGGCTTGAGCCCAATAGCCAGACCGGTACATCCAGACCAGCCCCCGGCACTGCCTGAACCGTTTGTCCCGGTTTCACCGGATGGAAGTAGTGCAGCAGTTCTTCCACATCGCTTGGGAAGGTATCGGCACCATCGAAGTAGCGGCGTAGCGCATGGGCCGTAGCCCCGTCGGTGCCTGGCGCTCGCCCGAGCCCCAAGTCTATGCGACCAGGATACAGCGAGGCCAGCGTGCCGAATTGTTCCGCAACCTGAAGCGGCGCGTGGTTGGGTAGCATCACTCCGCCTGCCCCGACCCTAATGGTCGATGTCCCGCCAGCAATATGCCCGATCAGCACCGCAGTCGCAGCACTGGCGATACCTGGCATGTTGTGGTGCTCTGCGAGCCAATAGCGCTTATAGCCAAGCGCTTCGGCATGTCGGGCGAGCTTGAGCGAGCGCTCGAAGGATTCGCTAGGTGTGCTGCCTTCGGTAACCGGTGCAGCGTCGAGAACTGAGTAGGGGATCATGGAGCAAGCCTCTTGAAATCATTACGAAGCGACGGCGCGCCTGGAGAGCGCATCGCTCCCCCGGCCCGTCAATTTTTGCATCTACCCTGCGGGTCGTCCCATAAACACCTCGATATAGGTGTTGCGACAACCGGTTGAATGCGCCTTGCGAGCCCTGATCCGAGTAAAACGGCAGCCCTTGAGGCCTGCCACGCTGCTCGTAAGCCATGTCCAACGCCTCAATGACTCGATTCGCATCCGGCTTGTTTGAAAGCGCCCAACGCAAAATTCGGCGTGCGTAGAGATCCAGAACGACAGCCAGCATGATCTTCAACCTGTTCGTACGCTGAAACCCGCAGTTCCGGTAAAGCGAGGTTATCCGGCCATCGAAGCTCCTGCTGAGCAGTATCAATGCTTTTCGATCTGTTGATTTTCGTATGTAGGTAGGCTGCCTCCCTAGTAACCACATGCGCCACATAGGCCACGCTGGCGCACCCGCTTATGAGCACCATGATTTTGACTAGCCTAATTCCTGCGGGTTTCATGCATTCCCTCTCCAAACGGATGCAAGCACCGACCCTCACTTGTGAGGACCGAAACAAGAAACCCAATCCTCAGCCCTGCCAGGCAACACCAAGGGCATTGATAGCGGCGGCGTTGGCCTAGGTTGCGTCGCTGTTGTAGCTGACAAGCGTGCTTTTCGGCCTAGATCGCAGCACCTTCCGCATCAGTCTGCTTGGTGCGGGCCGTCAGTTGCTGCGCCGCGTCCTTTACCAGCACAAGCGAACCGGCCAGCAATATTAGGTCTTTGATTAAAAATGCGCTGATATCGGTCATGGCCGGAAAACCACCAGCCGAAGCCTCCCAGCCACCTGGAGTACTTAAGACTAGAGTAGAGGTTGTCAGGTAGGTCAGGCAGGAGCCGGCGGCGGCAAGTAAAGCGATACTTGGCGACCAGGCACCAATAGCCAGACCGAGACCGATAGTCCATTCCGCAACGCCCAAGGCATAACTTGCGCCCTGAATACCGAACACGCCGTACATCCACGACAGGAGAGGACTATTACCAATCAGCGGGATCAATCCCTGAGCTTCATAATCAAACCATTTAGCGTAGCCAAACATAAAGAAAATCAAGACCAGGGCCCAGCGCATGAACTCAACTTCATACGGCCGGCGAAGAAAACGAGAATAAATTGATGAAGGCATGGGACTTCCTTGAAGGCAGTGAGATTTATAGACGTAGAGTTTGCTTAAAGTGATGCGTTACAGTTTTCGTAATTTTTTTAAACTCAGCAGGAAGGGGACGCTGCGCTCGCCTAGCGTCTCTACGAGCGCTGGCTATAATGCTCTGAGAAATGACGAGTCAGAGCTACACGACCAGGCTCGATCAGCTTTGGTCGGTTGCATCTAAGTAGTGGCAGTATCTGGCGATCAGTCAGGCGTCATGAGGACAGCCAGGGTCAGCTTGATGAACTCTTCGTTCCGGTCGAGGGTATCCGTTCTCGGTTACTTTGGCGTCGCCCTACTGCTCAACCCGATTGGTGAGTTCCATGATTGAAGCCTGCTCAATGGCGAGCAGGTTTCCATTCATTTTGGAAAGTAGGGAAAGCAGCAGGTCAGAGTTCGGCATCGATGTTCCTCCTTGGAGTGAACAGAGCAGCAGCTGGGTGATGCGAGCCCAGTCAAAGTCATTCTTTGCGGGCAAATAGGTCTACGGCCTGCGTTCTGAAGACTAAATAGCGCAATGGGCCAGCGGCATTAGCGGTTTAACTGAACCGCACCGCTGGCGCCGTTCAAGAAGATCGAGATGAGAAACTCAGGCCCCTGGCGTTTTCCCATCGACTCAGCGTCGATAAGGTCCGAAGTGGTTTCGCACAGTCCTTGAAACGCCCCCGTCATCCAGGCCGCCGGAAGGTCCTGGCGAAACAGCCCGGCCTGTTGACCACGCTCAAAAAATCCAACGAGCCGCGCATTAATGGTTTCGACCCGCACTGCCAGGTCGGACAGCAACGTTTCAATATGCGACCAGCCATAGCCCAGACCGTAGCCGCCCCCCCACACCTGCCCCAGCATCCTGAAATTCTCGGTCAGGCAGGAAAGACCCCGTACAAGGTCGCCATCTTCCAGCTTCGCTTGATCCAGCACCGCAGTGGCATCATTCAGCACACGATCAATGAGCGCTACAACCAAGTCCTCACGGGTGGGGAAATGGCGGACGAGCGTCGTACGACTAATGCCCGCCGAGGCAGCGATTTGCTGCATTGATGCGCTGCGGTCACGGGCATACACCGCTGCAGCAGCGTCCAGGACAGCGTCTCTCTTCTGATCGCGGGACATGAATCAAATATTTCCTTAATTACTTTTTATGATACGCGAATGTACCACTTGTTCTATTTATGTAATTTTAGCGTCGATCGCGTCAATCACGAGGCAACAATGATAACCCTTACTCGACCCCAGGGGTCGATCGCGCCCAGCGCGATGACCACCCCTCTTACAGGTGCAAACGCCAGCACGGCAAAAGACTCGAGCACAGACGCCAACCGCCTCAGGAAGGATTCGGTGCTGATTATCGGAGCCGGGATCTCAGGCCTCGCCGCTGCCCGAATGCTGTCCGACGCGGGCCATACGGTGATCGTGCTCGAGGCCAGGGACAGAGTCGGTGGCCGCATTTGGACGGAACGAACGTGGGGCGAGGTGCCAATAGATCTCGGCGCATCCTGGATTCACGGTGTCGATCAGAACCCGGTTGCCAGCCTGGCGCAAGAAATGGGCATCGAAACCACCGTGTTCCAGGCCGGCACTTTGCTGACCTGCCACGACGTGACGCGCTATGACCAGGCCGGTAAGCCTCTGTGCTTGGACGAAGCCATAGTCTGATCTCCTGCAACTGGGAAAGTCGTTATTGGCGGTTGCAACATTTAATCGTTTAAAGAGCGTCCGTAAAACAAGGGCGAGATCACAAATACGCTCTACCCCATAAACAACCACCCCCTAAAATGTCAGTTTCACGTTGTGTAATGACTTAACACCAGAAACCATCAAAGATTTGCGACGGCACTGAACAAAATCCAGCCCCCACACATAGAGCAAATCAAACCTAGCCCTCGCAAAATCTTGCCGCCGCCCTGGACGCGCATAAGGCCAAGTGCTCCAAATGCGCCGACTAAATGCAGGGTGGCGGTGGTGGCCAGAAAGCCGAGCGTGTAGCCAACCTTGTCGTCAATGACAGGCATTTCATAACCATGCGCATAACCATGCAGCATGCCGAACAGGCCGACCCCTAGCGCGGCAACCACGGTAGGCATACGTTGATGCAGTGCAATGGCCGCGCCCAAGGCAATGACCGACAGCGCAATGCCAACTTCCAGGCCTTGCAGATCTATCATCGACATGCCGAGAAGGCCGCCGCAGAACATGCACAGCACAAAAGCGCCGGGGACGAGCCAGATGGCGCGACCGCCGATTTGGGCACTCCAGGCCCCAACCGCCACCATCGCCAAAAAGTGATCCAGCCCAGTCAATGGGTGCAACCAGCCGGCATCTATGCCGCTGTGGGCTTGTGCGCTAAACGTGGTTAGTGCCAAGACGATGGCGACACAGACGCCCTCAAGTTGGTGTTGGCGAGTACTCATGGCGTAGGTATCTCAAAACTTAAGGAGGCCCAGATGCTTTCCCAGTCGGCCTGGTACTCGATCACCGAATGCATCTGGACTGCACTCAGAAACCACAATCCAGTCTTTTCCAAAGTAAGTTCCACTACACCGTCCTGGTCCGTTCTGACCTGTTGTTCATGCTTTGGATCATCCTTGGCCCAGGCCCTAACCAGCACCCCAGCCACAGGTTTGCCCTCGCGCAGCAAGCGGGCTTTGAACCGCCCGCCCGGCTTGAGCTGGAACGGGTCAGTGACAGCAACAAGTTCCAGCGGCAAATCCACCACCCGGTCAAAGCCAGCACTATCGCTATTGACCCGAACCAAAGTCTTGGCGCAACGCAAAAACTGCTCACGTCCCGGCGCATCGGCGATACCCAGTGTTTGCCGTTCGCTGCGCACCTGATCCAGCCCTTCTTCGACCAAATATTTGTCGAACTCAACACCGGGCAACGTGATGGCCTGAGCATGGGTAAGCATCGCCACAACAACGGTACCGGGCGTCCCGGCGCGAAAATGTCCCACCGGGGCCGCGCCGTCACGCCCCTTCACGGCGTGTTTACCTTGCGCGTCGTAAAGATCAAACGTCTCGATCATGCCGGGCAAACGCCCTACCCGCTCACCTGGCCAACTGACACCCACCCGCAGATCTATGGCCACCAGATCATCTTTGCTGACCAGCCCTTTGTGAGGAACCAGCCAGAAGGCATGGGCAAAACAGTTGCCGCTTAGTGTCGCCAGCAATACCCCAATCCAAATAGGCCGCCAAATCATCATGCTTTCCTCACTTCGCCCCAGCAGCTTTCACACCCCTAACTGCAACCGATCAAGGCGCTTTTTGTGTCGACAAATAGGCAATGATGTCCTCCCGCACCTGTGCGTTTTCAACACTGAACCCCATTGCCTGCCCCGGGATAAACTGTTCCGGCTCTGTCAACCATCGGTTCAGGTTGGCGGGCGTCCAGGTAACGTCGGACGCCCTTAGTGCCTCTGAATACGCAAAACCGTCTGCACTACCAGCATGCCTGCCCACAACGCCACGGTGCATCGGCCCGACCGAATTCACATCCAGTTGATGACACCGGCTGCAATTGAGCAACCAAGCCTTCTGGCCACGCACAACGTCACCCGTATCAGCCTGAACTATTGCGCTGGTCATCAATAGCAGTACGAAGCTCGCACCCACTGTGCCTAAGTGATTAGTGATCATGGTGTGCCTTTCCTTATGGTGCGGGCCTAGCCTCATGTTCAAGTTTGACCTCAGATCACTTTTTGTCTGACGGAATGACGTAGGGGAACTGATCGGTATACAACTTTGGATTGTCGATGGCCTGGTCGGTGGGTTTGCCTATGAGGAGGGTGAGCATGGCACTCATCGCATCATCATCAAGGTAACGTCCGTTACGCACATCGGCCGAATACCCTGCCTTGCTGCCAACCTCATAATTCAGCACATCGGGAATCAGCGCATCCGCCACTTTGTCGCCATAGGCGAATGGTTGAGCCTGCGTCTGTGCAATGCCTGAAGCGCGCGCAGTGCTCGCTGATACGAAGTTTTTCAGTACTGACTGTGTGTTGGGTCGGCTGCGATCATGCTCGACTCTGACAGCCTCGTCTTCGAAATACATAACGTGCGACAGCAAAGGATTGGCCGAGTATTGAACTTGGCTCCACTTGCCATTTTCCTTGAGCGCCGTCGTCATGAAGACCTTGATATTTTTGCCCAGCATTTCATTGGGAATTTCCAGCACAATTGCACCACATTCCTGGTCTTTGAAAATATTGGTGCCGGAGGCGGACTTCCAGACTTGAGGGTCATACTTGCCAGCCTTCAGTTGCGCCGAATACGCTCCCAGGCCAGACGAATTACCGTAGAACGGGTCTTTGATGATACCGGTCCAAAGTTCAATCTTGTCCTTCAGATTGACGCTGCCGCCGACCTTACCTTTACCAATGTCCACACCCGTTTCACCCACTCGCCCGTTTGGGTTGTCCGACAAGTAGGCCATGACCTGACCGTCGCGAAACTGGAACGAGAATGTGTGCCCCTCCTTGAACTTGTCATCCAAGGCAACATGAATGTTGTACAAGGCATTCGGCGAGAAGGTAGCACCATGACGCGGACTTGAATTCACATTCATGATAATGACCGTGCGCCCCGGTGAAGCCGCTTGAAACACGTAGTTGTCCAACTGGCTGATCGCCGTGTTGGTTCGTGCAATGGCAACCTCAAAATGGTGGCTCGCATGTGCCGGCAGCGTAGAACTGGCAAGAACAGCGGCAAGTACCGCTTTCATCAGCAAGCGATGGGGGGCAAATGCTTTATTATTCATAGAGGTGCTTCTCCCGGTAGGTGTCCAGTCCAGCTTCATTTCGAGGTATATATGTCCTGCACCCAGTTAGTACTGCGGACGTCTACTTAAACATTGCGTCGTAACCGGCCACGGGCAATGGCCTCAGTGTCATCTGCTTGTAGAACTCGCTACCAGCCTGAACAACCTCACTTAGACCACTATGCACGGTTTACGTAGCCTATTGCGCCGTTGGCAAATGCCGGAAGGTCCAGCAAAGCCGAGCTAGCGGCAGTTACGTATTAAAAATCATCAAACTGGAATATTACCAAAAAGTAACACCCAGCAAGCTACCACCTACTGCACAAAGGAGCAATAGGCAGTGATTGGCTGTTAGAGAAACGTTGAAGTGTCAGCCAGGGCTATTAGCACTGACCGAAAATCGGTGTAGCACTGAAGCCCTTAATGCGGCTCATGGGGGGCGATCAGTGTTTGTACCATTTGACGAAGCGATACTGCCAAACGATGAGTTCCGATATGGCGGCTTTCGTCTGCGCCCTTAAATACAATGAACAAATTGACAGCCAGTACCTCATGGCTCTTGAAGCCTATGGCACGGCACATCTCGATCAGATGATTGATGTGCACATGATTGATTTCCTCAATCGCCACCCGAGCTGGATGTTGAGCGTCCCGTACATCTATTGCCTTATCTATGAATTTGCAGCTCAGTTCTCCTGGCGACTGGATATAGGCGTACATCATTTCTAGCCAACCGTTGAGCTCTCCCCGCGGATCATTCGGATACGCCTCCTGTAATGCTTGCCATGCAGCTTCACTCGCTTTGTGCTGCTCTCGAATGGTGGCTGCAATTAACATCTCTTTAGAGGAAAAGTGTCGATACAAAGTCATTTTGTTGCTGTGCGCTGCTGCTGCAATCGCCTCAACCCCGACTGCGTGAATTCCATATTTATGGAACATCTCTCCTGCAGCACGCAAAATTCTCTCTCTCGGTGCAGTTGAGCGCTTCTCTTTTTCTGCAAGCGCTGTCTGGTCCGTTGGAGTATTAGTCATCACATAACACCTATTTTTTTATGTGGCACCCACTGCTCTTGACATGCTACTTGCCGGAAAGTAACATCCGGCGCAGGCGTTAGATTCTTGACGAGACTATACCAAAATCTGACAGGTTTTGCGTTGGAGGTGGGGGGGGTTGGATGGAGTGTTTACGGAAATTAGGTGAGAGGATTTTGGCAGTAGGTGCGACCGCGGATGCAAGCGGTAGCCTTTGTGTGGGGTAGGCCTACTTTCAGTAAAGGTACGTGAGTGTCGTTCAGGGGGGGCAGTTGCAGTGACTGAGCGCAATGCCGCACCACGTGGGTCGGTGCGCCTTGATGGGTACTATGTTGCTGACCTTTTCACTCCGGGGGACAGCGTGGCCGTCGGCCCGAGTGCCAGCACACAACATAGGCGGAAAGCATAACTAGATTCGTTTCCATACTACGTATAACAACTCTATGATATGTGATTGCTGTTAATCAGCAATGTCAGAGAGTTAGGCAGGGCGTGATTCAATCATTGTCATTTAAACACGACTATGTATGGTCCGTGAAGTTGAACCAGCCTGGCTTTCAACGGGAAGGTGATGCCGCAAAACTCAATCTCGAAGCCGCTTTCGCCGAATAGTCTTGGCGAACATTGCTTGTCCAACAGAGCAGCAACTTTTGCTATGTAAATGAACCTGCGGCTAAACCGGCGCAAATTTGACCGGGGACGTTTAGTCCCCTGCTATTTAGACGTTGTTTACGATTTTCACATAACCAAGTCGAAAAAAACGGCGCTCTAGTCGCCGACGATATCGTCATGGAACTCAACGGTGGCGCCTTCAGCATGCCTAACGGCGCGACTTTCAGCGAGCGCCAAGTGGTTATCCAAGCCACCGAGTTTTTACGTTCAATAGTGAAGGCATATTGGTCCACTTTAGAGATGCGAACAAACGATCTGGGTGCCCTCACCCAATTGACGAGCAAGTAGCTGGCCGGTCGCAATGCGCCGGATAAGGGCCGCAATAGGTTTGCTGTTGCCTGCCGAGGAGAGTGATATGGCCTACGATTTTGACCTTTATGTAATTGGTGCGGGCTCTGGCGGTATTCGGGCTGCGCGTTTCGCCGCAGGCTATGGTGCCAAGGTGGCCGTGGCTGAAAGCCGCTACCTAGGCGGTACCTGCGTCAACGTGGGTTGTGTGCCCAAAAAACTGCTGGTCTACGGCGCGCACTTTGCCGAAGATTTTGAGCAGGCCAGTGGTTTCGGCTGGTCGCTGGGTGAGGCGAACTTTGATTGGCCGACCTTGATTGCCAACAAAGACCGCGAGATCAATCGCCTCAATGGCATTTATCGCAACCTGCTGGTCAACAGTGGCGTGACCCTGCATGAAGGGCACGCGCGCCTGGTGGATCCGCACCAGGTGGAGATCAACGGTGAGCGCTTCACCGCCAAACATATCCTGATCGCCACCGGCGGCTGGCCGCAGATTCCGGACATTCCGGGACGCGAGCATGCCATCGGTTCCAACGAAGCGTTCTTCCTCAAAGCACTGCCCAAGCGCGTGCTGGTGGTGGGTGGCGGTTACATCGCGGTGGAGTTTGCCGGGATTTTCCATGGCCTTGGCACGCAAACAACGCTGTTGTATCGCGGCGATCTGTTCCTGCGCGGCTTTGATGGAGCGGTGCGCAAGCATCTGCAGGAAGAGCTGACCAAACGCGGGATGGACTTGCAGTTCAATGCTGATATCGAACGCATCGATAAACAGGCCGACGGCAGCCTCAAGCCCCTGCACACCAGCACCTTCGCCTACGACAAG
>ERZ724523.680-NODE-680-length-19941-cov-5.076436_pt1 | contig 19941 bp, 12 predicted proteins | sample MGYA00376056_ERZ724523 | MGnify/ENA primary metagenome ERZ724523 (study PRJEB28724, sample SAMN07190888) | wastewater metagenome | isolation source: influent of sewage treatment plant in Hong Hong | place: USA: Christiansburg, Virginia | collected 2016-03-01 ... | reverse complement strand
ATTGAATTTGAAGTTCATCCAATTTTTGGTATGTTAATTCCTAAACGTTGTCCTAATGTTCCAATAAATATTTTGAATCCAAGATATACTTGGGCCGATAGAGAAGCATACGATACAAGTACCAAAAACTTGGCTCAAAAATTCGTTAAAAACTTTGAAAAATATGCAACTGGTGTAAGCGATGAAATTTTAGCTGCTGCACCAAAAACAAAATAAAATAGCTCCATAAAAATCCCACTTTAAAAGTGGGATTTTTTAATAAAATGGTAATTAATTCTGTATAAATAATCATTAAAAGCAATGCTAAACTTTTGTTAGCATCACTTGCTTTTCATTACTTCGCAACATAAATTTTTTTCTATGCGTTTATTCAAAAACAGTTTATGGTTTTTATTTGCAATTCTTGTAAACAGTAGTTTTGCCCAGGATACAAAAATTCCCATAGACTCAAAAGTAAAAATTGGCAAATTGGCCAATGGATTAACTTATTATATTAGAACCAACAAGAAGCCTGAGAAAAAAGTAGAGCTAAGATTGGTAATAAATGCTGGCTCTCTTTTAGAAGATGATGATCAGCAAGGTTTGGCACATATGTGTGAACATATGGCTTTTAATGGCACAACCAACTTCAAGAAAAACGATATCGTATCTTACTTACAAAGTATTGGTGTTGGTTTTGGAAACGATTTAAATGCTTATACTAGTTTCGATGAAACAGTGTATATGCTACCAATTCCAACAGATAAACCAGGCAATATTGAAAAAGGTTTTCAAATTTTAGAAGATTGGGCACACAACGTTACTTATTTAGATGATGATATTGAAAATGAAAGGAACATTATTTTAGAAGAAAGCCGTTTGGGTAAAGGTGCAGAAGATAGAATGTTCAAAAAGGTTTATCCTATTTTATTTGAAGGTAGCAAATATGCAAACCGTTTACCAATTGGTAAAGAAGATATTATTAAAACACATAAATACGAAACCATTCGCCGTTTTTATAAAGATTGGTATCGTCCAAACTTAATGGCAGTTGTTGTGGTTGGAGATATTGATGCAGCAAGTGCAGAAGCATTAATTAAAAAACATTTTGCTGGTTTAACCAATCCTGCAAATGAGCGTATAAGAGAAATTCCAACTGTACCAGCCTATACAAGTAACAAAGGTTTGGTTCTTACAGATAAAGAAGCTACCAACTATACTGCTTTATTGGCTTACAGTGCAGCTCCTAAAAAAGAATCTACTACTTTAACGGAGTATAAGCATGATATTATTGAGCAAATGTTCACCACTATTTTAAACCAACGTTTAAGAGAGTTAACGCAAAAAGAAAATCCTCCATTTTTATTTGCAGGTGTAGGTTTTGATTCTTATGCAAGAGGTTATTCTTCTTTTCAAGCACAAGCTGTTGCAGGTTCTGGCGATATATCCAAAGCATTGTCTACAGTAGTTGAAGAAGTTGAGAAAGTAAAAAGATTTGGTTTTACACAATCCGAAGTTGATCGTGCAAAAACCAATTTATTAACAAGCATGGAGAGAAGTTTTAAAGAAAAAGATAAAACAGAATCTAGTAGCTATGTTGAAGAATATATTAGAAACTTTTTAACCAACGAACCAATTCCTGGGATAGAAGTAGAATACAACTTTTACAAAGAATTATTGCCAAAAATTTCTTTGCAAGATATTAATGCAATTGCTACAGAGTTAAAAGCAAACAACAACTTTACTACATTTATTACTGGTCCAGAATCTAACGATATTAAGTTGCCAAGTAATGAAGAATTGGTTGCATTAGTTACCAATACAACTGCTAAAAAAGATATTAAAGCATACGAAGAAAAAGCTGTTTCTACTACCTTATTTACAAGAGCTTTAAAGTCTGGTAAAATTGTATCTACTGCAAAAAATGCACAGTTGGGTACAACAACTTATACCTTAAGCAATGGTATTAAAGTAACCATTAAGAAAACAGATTTTAAGAATGATCAAATTTTAATGGGTGCAAGAAGATTTGGAGGAAGTAACAATTATGGAGTTGCTGATAAATACAATAGCAATTATGCAACTCAAGTAATTGCAGCAATGGGTATTGGTAATTTTTCTCCAACAGATTTACGCAAAGCCTTAACTGGTAAAACTGCCAGTGTAAACCCTGTTTTTTCTGCTACAACAGATGGTTTTAGTGGTTCTAGTTCTGTAAAAGATTTTGAAACAATGCTTCAGTTGTTAAACTTATATGTTTACGAACCAAGAAAAGATACAAGCTTGTTTAAAAGTTTTGTACAAAAAGCAAAATCGCAAACAGTATTTATGATGGCAAATCCACAAGTATCATTTATCGATACTTTGTATAAAACCATGTACAATAACAATCCATTGGCACCAATTGCAATTCCTAAAGCAGCATATTACGATAAAATTGATTTAGATAGAAGCATTGCAATATTTAAAGAGCGTTTTGGAGATATGACAGGAATGCACTTTACGTTTGTAGGTAGCTTACCAAAAGATACTACAGAGCAATTAATTTTAAAATATATAGCTAGTTTGCCAACTAGTAAAAAAGTGTACAATTATAAGGACAATGGTTTACGTCCTGCTAAAGGAGTTAAACATTTAACTGTACACAAAGGCAAAGAAGCCAAAGCATTAATATTGGCAATGTATAGTGGAGAAATTGCTTACACAGAAGATTTAGATTTAAAAGCAAGTGCCATTAGCGAAGTTTTAAACATAAAAATTATTGAAGATTTAAGAGAAAAAATTCAAGGTATTTATGGTGGTGGAATTTTCGGTGGATTAGAGCAATATCCTTATGGCAACTACACTTATTTTGCACAATTGCCATGTGGACCTGAAAAAGCTGACACATTAATTGTTGCTTTAAATAGCCAAATTGATAGTTTAAAACTTAAAGGGCCAGATGCTGAAACTTTAAATAAAGTGAAGCAACAATGGATTGAACAGGCAAAAACTGCCAATAAAGAAAATGGCACTTGGTTACAAAAAATTCAAGGAGTATTGGTAAATGGCGAAACTGCTGATCGTTTTTTAAACTACGAAAAGTATGTAAAAGCTTTAACTGCTGCTCAATTACAAGCAACTGCTAAATTATTATTTAATGGTAAAAATGTAATTACTGCAGTATTAAAACCAGAAGAAAAGAAAGTTGATTCTACAGAAGATAAGAAATAATTGATTGTTAGAATAGAAAAAAATGTGGCTCATTTTACTTGAGCCACATTTTTTTTAATCATCAATTTTTCAATACAAATGAATATGATTGATATCATAAAATCAACTCTATTCAACCATTATTTTTAATAACTTGTGAAGATGTTTATCTACAAATAAACCTTACTTAATTTTTATTCCTCTTAAACAATTGCTTATGTCAGATCAGCCCATGTATTATGGTGATTATTTACATCTAAATAAAATTTTAGATAGCCAACATCCAGTTAGCTTTCAAAACAACAACACTCCTGCTCACGATGAAATGTTGTTTATTGTAATTCATCAAGCTTATGAATTGTGGTTTAAACAAATTTTATTTGAGCTAGATTTCATATCTAAAACTTTTTCAAAAGAAGTCATCAACGACAATAGCGAAGATTTAAATTTAGTTCGTCATCGTTTTTCACGTATCATAAAAATTATGCAATTGCTAAACGAGCAAGTAAGTATTTTAGATACAATGACTCCTTTAGACTTTTTAGAATTTAGAAATTTGCTTACACCTTCTTCAGGTTTTCAAAGTGTTCAGTTTAGATTAATTGAAGCCAAATTGGGTTTACAATTAACCAATAGACATCATGCAGATTATTACAAACGAACCAATGAAGGTGGTTTTACAAAACCTGATTACAATCAAATTAACGATTCTGAAAAAGAAAAAAATGTACTGCAATTGGTTAATGGTTGGTTAGAAAGAATGCCTTTTTTTGAAGAACATTTTTGGAAAGATTATACACACAACACTGATCTTTCTTTTACAAATCATCCATTTTGGAATGATTATAGAAATGTGTACAATACCGGATTAACAGAAAGAGAGCAAAACAAAATTCATGATTTTGATTATGTATTTTTTGAACAAGCTCATCCAACATTAAACCAAGAACAATTAGAAGGTTTAAGAAGTGGTTTTTCGCCAAAAGCCTTGCAAGCAGCATTGTTTATTATGTTGTACAGAGATTTTCCTGTGTTTCAAACTTCCTATCAACTATTGGATAGCTTAATAGAAATTGATCATTTAATGAGCAATTGGAGACACAAACATTTGGTAATGGTTAGAAGAATGATAGGTATGAGAGTTGGAACTGGCAACACAAGTGGTTCAGGATATTTAGAAGGTGCTTTAAGCAAACATTATGTGTACAGAGATTTGTCTGGCTTATCTACTTATTTAATTGAAAGAAAAAAACTTCCAAAATTACCCAACTCGTTAATTACGCATTTAGGTTTTAATTGCTAATACGATATTAGATTTGAGATTATTAAAAAAGCTGTTGCAATGCAACAGCTTTTTTAATAATCTATTTTACAAGGAATTAAAACAATTTAATCCCAATTCCTACTTGAATTTGTTCACTCTTGTAATTATCAGCATTGCCCAATTCATTAATATCGCTTAAGCCAATATTGTATCTTGCATGAGCTCTAAATGTTTTTAAATTTAGTTGAAAGCCAGCAACAGCAGAAAAGTTTCCATTTTTAAAAGCATCTCCTGCATTGTTTACAAAAGTTTTTTCTTGACTCATTAAGATGCTGTATTCTGGTCCTAAGTTGATGGTAAAAACCTTTCCTAAATTTATTCTCAATAAAATTGGAATGGATAAGTAATTGAGTTTACTATCTTGTGTTGGCATTGGTGCAGCACTATTTCCAGAAATACTTACTTGACTTAACAAAACTTCTGGTTGAATGCCGATGGCTTTTGTAAAATCCCACTCAATTGAACCACCAACATGATAGCCTAAATTGTAGCCATCTTTAAAATTTTGGCCTTTAATTTTTCCATAGTTAACCCCACCTTTTGCAATTAAATGAAAGCCCTTTTGTGCCTGTGCAATTTGAAACATGGCAATAAAAGCCAATAGCAATATGGATATTTTTTTCATGTACATTTTTTGTAAAAATCTTAGATTAACGAACAAAAAAAAATACCCAATAATGAGTATTTTTTTCATTGAGCTTATAATTATAAAACTTTAAATGCAATACCTACTTGTATTTGTTGGCTTTTCCATTTATCGGTACTTGGTGCATCTTCAATAGAAGATAAACCAACATTGTATCTGCCATAAATATTAATGTTGCTCAAGTTTATTTGAACTCCACCAATCATAGAAAAGTTGCCACTTTTAAAAGCTTCTTTCCCATTTGTTAATAAATCTTCATCATTGTTTACTAAAATGCTATACTCTGGTCCAACATGTAACGAAAGTACTTTTGTTGCATTTATTTTAAGCAACAAAGGAATGGATAAGTAATTTAATTTTACTTCGTTGTTTACATTAAACCCTGGAGTTATTACACTATTAATTGATATAGTTTTTAACTCACTATAATACAATTCTGGTTGCAATGAAATGGATTTAGATATTCCAATTTCAACAGCTCCGCCCACATGAAAACCAGTTTTATACTCATCGTTAAATTCTTTACCATCGATCTTAGTAAAGTTGGCTCCAGCTTTTGCATAAACATGCAGCTTTTGTGCATTTACAGTAATTGCACTTGTTGCCAACAAACAAAACATTAAAATAGATTTCTTCATATTATTTATTTATAACAAAAATAACCGATAGGGCAACATCCACAAACAGTATCTAAAATTTTTAGAACATTTTAAGAAACAACTTGTTAAAGGTTCATGTTTAATAAAATTGAGCTTGATAGAATTATTGAAATGGCCTGGGAAGATAGAACTCCTTTTGAAGCCATAGAGTTTCAGTTTGGCATATCTGAAAAACAGGTAATTGAATTAATGAGAACCCACAGTAAAACCAGCAGTTTTAAAATGTGGCGTAAACGCATGAAAGGAAGAACAACTAAGCATGTTCAACTTAGAGCCAATGATATAACAAGATTCAAGTGTAGTTTACAAAAAAGTATTTCTATGAATAAAATTAGCAAAAGATAAAATACCCTTTTATACCAACTCTAGCAAAGTAATTTCAGGTAAAATACCTACTCTACCAGGATAACCTATAAATCCAAAACCACGATTTACATATAACTTTTGATTGCTCTGTTCGTATAAACCCGCCCATTGCTTATACATCCATTGAACAGGGCTCCATTTAAAATAAGGGTTTTCTATACCAAACTGCATTCCATGTGTATGCCCAGCCAGCATTAAATCAATATCTTTATAAGTTGTTCTCACTTCTGCATCCCAATGACTTGGGTCGTGGCTCATTAAAATTTTGAATGTATATTTTTCAGTTCCAGGATATGCTTCTTTCATTTTGCCATATTTAGGAAATCGGCCTTTTGCTCCCCAATTTTCAATGCCCAATAATGCAAAAGCAGCATTGTTTTTTTCAATTGCCACATGTTCATTCATTAACAATTTCCAACCCAATTTTGCATGAACTTGTTTTAATTTTTCCAAGTTTTCAGCTTTAGCTTGTACACTTGGCCAAGCAACATAATCGCCATAATCGTGATTGCCCAAAACACTGTAAACGCCATGCTTGGATTTTAATTGATTAAAAACATCTATAAATTCAAGCATTTCATCATGCCGATCATTTACCAAATCGCCAGTAAAAAGAATTAAATCTGGCTCTTGTTTATTAATTAAATCAATGCCTTTTTGGACAGCTTTTTTATCTTGCAAACTGCCACTATGAATATCACTTATATGAATGATTTTAAAGCCTTTAAATGCTGTAGGTAAATTATTAAATTGTAAAGGAATCTTCTTTAATTGATAATTGTATTTATTACCAAAACCATACAACAAACTACCAAATAAAGTTGCTCCTGCACCTAAACCCAACCAACTTAAAAATACACTTCTACTAATAGAATCTCCACCATCAGCAAAATGTGCACCACCAGATGGAGCAATTTTACTAACAATAAACATGATAATTCTTCTTATATCATCTATTAAAAAAAATACAACACCAATTAATTTAGCTATGAATAAACCCACTAAAATGGCAAAAATGTAATTTCTAAAAAACTTAGAACTCTGTAAAGATTGTATATAAGGAAAAGAAAGTAGCAATACAATCGTTAATCCACTAATTACCCAATATGTTCCAAAAACCAACAACCTTGTTCTCTCATTTAAAGATTGTGAAACAGATTTAATTGCCTGAAAAACATATAAATCTAACAAAAACATAATGCCTGCAATAATCCAAATAGTTCCAGTATTTCGCATGTATAATTTCTTTAAAGTCTGTTGACGACTGAATGAAAAAAATATTGTTTCTTCAAATTAATTCTATGAAAGTGAAACAAAATAAACAGATTATTGTTTCTTTATAAAATAATATAAGATTATGAAACTTACTTTTTATGGGCATTCATGTTTTTTAGTTGAGATTAATAACAAAAAAATACTGTTCGATCCATTTATTACTTACAATGAATTGGCAAAGGATATTGATGTAAATAAGATTGAAGCTGATTACATTTTCTTGAGTCATGGCCATGCTGATCATATTGCAGATTGCATAAGCATTGCAACAAGAACCAATGCCACAGTTGTGGCAATATTTGAAGTGCATGAATGGTTAAATAAAAATGGAGTTGCCAATACGCACCCTATGAATACAGGAGGAAAATGGAACTTTGATTTTGGTACTGTAAAATGTGTAGTTGCACAACATAGCAGTAGTTTACCTGATGGAACTTATGGTGGAAACCCGATAGGATTTGTATTTACCACAACTGATGGAAATTTTTATTATAGTGGAGATACAGCATTAACATTAGACATGCAATTAATACCATTGTGGGCCGAACTTAATTTTGCAGTTTTACCTATTGGCGACAATTTTACAATGGATGTTAACGATGCCATTAAGGCTGCTGAGTTTGTAAATACTACAACAGTTGTTGGTATACATTACGATACGTTTGGTTATATTAAAATAAATCATGAAAATGCAACTACAAGTTTTGAAGCAACGGGTAAAAAATTATTTTTACCTGCAATTGGCGAAACGATAGATGTATAATTGATAGTAAAATTCTTGAAGGGAATTGTGAAAGCAAAATCATCAATGATTTTGCTTTTTTTGTACAATGAACATTTAGGCAAAATCATTTACAACTTGTAATTTGCAACACTATTGTTTATAAAATATTTAAATGAAGTATTATATTATTGCAGGAGAAGCAAGTGGTGATTTACATGGAAGTAATTTAATTAAACAAATTCATGCAAAAGATGCTAATGCCAATATTTATTGTTGGGGTGGCAATTTAATGGAAACTGCAAATGCTACATTGAGAAAAAACTATAAAGACTTGGCTTTTATGGGCTTTATAGAAGTGGTTAAAAACTTACCCACCATATTTAAAAACTTACAATTTTGTAAACAAGATATTTTAAAATTTAAGCCAGATGTTTTAGTTTTAATAGATTATCCAGGTTTTAATTTACGCATTGCTGAATGGGCAAAAAAACAGGGATTTAAAATTGTATATTACATATCACCACAGGTTTGGGCATGGAAAGCCAATAGAGTAAAAAAAATGAAATTACACATCGATAAAATGTTGTGTATTTTACCTTTTGAAAAAGACTACTATAAAAATAATTGGAATTGGAATGTTGAATATGTTGGCCATCCTTTGGTTGAAGTAGTTGAAGAGTATAAAAAAAACCATACCAATAATCCCCAATTAGCAACAAAAGAAATTATTGCATTATTGCCAGGTAGTAGAAAACAAGAAATTGAAATAAAATTGCCCATTATGTTGGCTGTAGCAAAACATTTTAGCAATTATCAATTTGTAGTTGCCAAAGCTCCGGGGCAAGAAGATGATTTTTATGAACCATTTTTAAAGCCCTATGCAAATGTTTCAACTGTAAGAAACGATACTTATAATTTATTAATGCAAAGTAGAGCAGCATTGGTTACTAGTGGAACCGCCACTTTAGAAACTGCCTTGTTTGAAGTGCCAGAAATTGTTTGTTACAAAGGCAGCAATATTAGTTACCAAATTGCCAAACGATTGATAAAAATTAAATTCATTTCTCTGGTAAATTTAATTATGAATAAAGAAGTTGTAAAAGAACTAATTCAACAAGAATTAACAGTTCAAAATATTCAAAAAGAACTTGAATTACTACTTAGCAATCAACTTAGAATCAATGATTTAAAAAATGATTATTCAGCTCTAAAGAACATATTAAGTGTTGGTGGAAATGCATCTGAAAAAGCAGCAGAAATTATCGTTCAATTCACTACTTCTTCATAATTAATTTCACCAAAATAACAATTAAAGCTACTAAAAACATAATTAGCGAAATCCTGTTCATGCCGTGCATGTAACCCATCCATTTTGTTTTAGGCTCATTGGGATCTTTCTTCTTTATGTACAAATATTCTGCAAGTTGTTTCAAAATGCCCATAATAATTTTTTTAATACAACAAAGTAAACAACAATTGGTTGATTGTAAAAAGTGAATGTGGAAATCTTAAATTAAAGTTATAATAATGATGGTTAGTTTTTAATATATTCGTAAAAATTGTTTTGTGTATGAAAAAATATATACTATTTTTTGTCTTTCTTTTTATTGCTTTTGTAGGAAATACTCAACAAAACAATCAGTCGGTTGGTTATTATTATAAGGGCAAAAAGTTAAATTTACCCATTTCATACACAAAAATTACTGTTGGCGTTTCCGCTGAAAATTTCACAGAAAATACTCGTTCTAAAATTGCTACAATTTGTAATAAAAAAACTACAGATGTGCAAAACAGTTCAATTCCCAATCAATTTATAGTAGATTTTGGTGCAAACGAAAACAATGTAGCCATTGCATCTTTAAAACAACTAAACACAAACCCCACAGTAGCTTTTGCATTTGCAGGATATCTAAGTAGCAACAATAAAGTTTGTACTTATGGCAACGAGTTTGTAATTAAATTAAAGCCAGATATTAGCTTTAATACATTTCAGAATTTATTAACCAATCAGCAATGTACTATTGCAAGGCAATATAAGTTTGATAGCAAAACTTTTATTGTTACTGCAGGCAAAAAACTAAACTACAATGGTTTAGAAGCAGCCAATATTTTTTTTGAAAGTGGATTATTTGAATATGCTGAACCAGATATGATTTTGCACAATGGTTTAAACTACACTCCTAGTGATCCTTTATACAATTTACAATGGTCGTTAAAAAATACTGGTTCTGTTGCTCAATATTCAGGCATTGCTGGTGCAGATATGAATTTAGAAAATGCTTGGAATATTACCATGGGCAACCCCAATATTAAAATTGCAGTAATAGATGAAGGCGTTGATTTAACCCACCCCGATTTAGCTGCCAATTTATTACAAGGATTTAATTGCTTAACACAAACTTCTAACATTGGCGATGGCGTAAATCTAGGTACAGCAAGAGCTCATGGCACTGCATGTGCAGGAATTATAGGTGCAATTACCGATACTACACAAAATGCTGTAAATATTGGAGTAACAGGCATTGCACCATTTTGTAAAATGATTCCTATTTGTATAGCAGCATCCAATGGAACGTTTACCTCAACTTCAAATATTGCAGGTGGATTTGATTATGCTTGGCAAAATGGTGCAGATGTTCTTTCAAATTCTTGGGGAGGCAGCTCTCCGTCAAGTATAATGGACGATGCAATTTATAGAGCAGTTAGTCAAGGTCGTGGTGGTAAAGGGTCTGTTGTTTTATTTGCAAGTGGCAATGGTAATTCAAGTGTAAACTATCCTGCGTCAAATCCTTATGTTATAGCAGTTGGAGCATCGTCTATGTGTGATCAAAGAAAAAGTCCAACCTCTTGCGATGGAGAAACATTTTGGGGTTCTTGTTATGGAACAACATTAGATATTGTTGCACCAGGTGTAAAAATTGCAACCACCGATATTCAATCAACTGCAGGCTATAACACAACAAGTGGTACCAGTGGTGACTTTTTTAATACTTTTAATGGTACATCATCAGCTTGTCCCAATGCTGCTGGTGTGGCAGCATTGATATTATCATTAAATTCTACCTATTCATATTCCCAAATAAAACAAATATTAGAATTAAGTGCTGTTAAAATGAGTGGTTACACTTATGCAATGTCTACCAATCAACCCAACGGAACATGGAATAACGAAACTGGACATGGCAGAGTAAATGCTTACAACGCTCTGTTATTGGCACAATCTGGAGTTTTGTGTAATGTAGAAATTATTGCAAACGGGGCAACTCGTTTTTGCACAGGTGGTAGCGTTAATTTATCTGTTGTAAACCCTGTAATTGGTACAACGTATCAATGGAAAAAAGATGGTTCAAATCTATCAGTTGGAAATAGTGTTGTAGCCAATGCATCTGGTAGCTACTCAGTTGAAGCAACTTTTGCAAATACTTGTATTGCGTTTTCAACTTCAATTGCTGTTACCGAATTAAGCAATGCAATTCCATTGGTAGCAAGAGCTGGAAATGATATTACAGTTTGTTCTGGCTCTGGTGTATTAATTGGTGGAGATACAACAGTTGCGTCAGGTGGTGCACCATACTTAGCAAATAATCGGATTTTTGGGATGAATTGGTTCAACAATAGTTTTGTTCGTTTTTCTGCCGAAAATCCTGAAACCTTTGACACCATTGCTTTAAACATGTTATCTGTTACTGAGTTTAACAATAGTCAATTTTATACAGGAGGCACTTTTACACCTTATGGTTATTATGTTATAACTACTTCAACCAACAAACTAATTAAAGTTGATACCGCTACTGGTACACAAACATTAATAGCTACAGTTTCACCTGTAAATGGTTCTTGGTCTGGTTTAAGTTGGGACAAAACCACTAAAAAATTGTATGGCATTTCATCATTTGGAAGCAATAGTAGATTAAGTGTTATTAATGTTATAACGGGAGCATTGGAATCTACAGTAACAGTTCTTGTTTCTAGAATTTATTCAATTTCGTTTGATAATAATGGAAGACTATTTGCATCAAGATCTGACAATTCAAGTGCAACATTTGATTTTATTTATGAAATTGATAAAACAACTGGCAATGCAGTGGCTTTGTCAAACAATTTGGGAACTTCTATCGAATTTAATCAAGATGGAGATTATGACCCAGTAAATGAAAAACTATATTTAACAGCAATAACCAACTTTCAAAGAAATGGATCTCCTTTATTGGAAGTTAATACAACAACAGGTTCTTCAACTTTACTTGGTGCAGTTGGTGGGTTTTCTGAAATTGATGCAACTGCAATTGCAGGTTATGAATATTCGTATAATTGGTCGCCAAGTATTGGTTTAAACAGTACAACAGTAGCTACTCCACTTGCAAGCCCAACAACAACAACGAAATATTATTTAACCGTTACCGATATGTGTGGAAATACTGCAACTGATAGTGTTGTTGTAAATGTTGTTGAGAATGGAACTTGGTTGGGTTACACCAATAGTTGGCATGTAGCTAGTAATTGGTGTGGTGGAGTTCCAACTGCAACAACCAATGTAACTATTCCAGCGAATACTGCAAATTCTCCCAATATTTCTTCTGGAACTTATCAAATAAAAAGCTTGGTATTAGATAGTGCAACAAACCTGTTCTTAAACAATAACTGTATTTTAAATGTTTCTGAAAACATAACCAATAATGGAAGTATACAAGCTCAAGGTAAAATACAATTGAATGGCACAGTTGCACAAACATTATTTGGAAACGGATTGTACAACAACCTTTCCCTAAATAATTCAAATGGTATTTTAATTGATGCAAATGTTAGCAACAAAGTAAATATTGCAAATCAATTAGAAGTAAACGGATTGTCCACTTTAACAACCAACGGTAATTTGGTATTAAAAAGCAGCTCTATTAAAACTGCATCAATACCAACAGCCAGTTCTGCTGGGGGTTATATTATTGGCAATGCAATAGTTGAACGTTTTATTCCTGGTGGATTTAGAAAGTATAGATTTTTAGGTCATCCATTTACAACAGCAGTTCCAATTTCAGATATTACAGATGAAATTGATATTACAGGAACAATTACAGGCAGTAATCTTAATTCATTTACAGCAACTGGCACAAATGCACCATCGGCATTTTCTTTTGCAGAAAACTTAGATGATGGAAGTATTGCTGGTTGGCAAGCATTTACAAGTGGCAATAGCATTTCAAGCATTCAACCCAATGAAGGGATTAGAATACTCGTTAGAGGTTCAAAAGGACAAACAAACTCATTAACAGGAGGATCTTATACACCAGACTCTGTTGTAATAAAAACAACAGGAGCATTACGTCAAGGTGATTTTACTCAAAACTTATCTTTTACAGATATTAATAAAGGTTGGAATTTAATTTGCAATCCATATCCTTCAAATTTAGATTGGCACAATGTTACTTTAAACAATGTTAACAATGCAGTGTACACTTATCGTCCATCGTTTAATGGAGGCGTTTACGCTTCGTATGTAAACTTTAGTAGTACAAATGGTGGAAGCAATGTTATAGAATCTTCAAGTGCATTTTTTGTAAGAACAAATGCTAGTAATCCTAGTTTACAATTTCATGAATATGATAAAACATTAGCTACACAACCCAATACTATGTTTAGAAATGCTACACAACAACACAGTAAGGTTCAACTTTCTATACAAAAAGATAATGTTGATGAGCAGGATGAAATTATTGTAAGATTTGGTGTTGACCCTGCAACAGATAAGTTTGATACACAATTTGATGCCGAAAACTTAAATGGTGGAATTGCCGATTTGTTTGCATTAGACAATACTTCAAAAAGATATTCAATTTATCATGGTTCTGAATTAAAACCTTTTGAAAAGTATAGAGAAATACAATTGGGAGCAGCAGTTTCTACAACAGGTAATTTTACAATTAAGGGCCAACTGTTGAAAGATTTTTTACATGGCTATAAAGTGTACTTAAAAGATAGTTATTTAAATAGCTTAACGCAATTAAACGATAGTTCAGCATACCACTTTACAGTAAATGCCACAGGTACTATTAGCAATCGCTTTAGTTTAATTTTTAGTAACCAAGTAATTCCAAAAACCATCACAACTGTAAACATTTATGTTACACCAAATCCTACAACCAATATTGCAGAAGTATATTATGTTGGATTGAATCAATTAGAAAGTAGTAGTATTGAATTAAAAGACATCAACGGACGTAAACTACAAAAATTTGTTATTGGTAAACAAACTAATGGTTCTGTTAAGTTTAATTGTAGTGCTTTACCGTCAGGTTTGTATGTTGTTGAATTGAATAATGGAAGTAAAAAAATTATACAAAAATTAATTAAACAATAAGATAAAATAATTTTTTGAATACGTGTTTCAAACTATACATTTGCAACACTTTGGGGGTTTAGCTCAGTTGGTAGAGCGTTTGCATGGCATGCAAAAGGTCAGCGGTTCGACCCCGCTAATCTCCACACCAATGTTTATAATGGTTTCAGCTTTTTTTGCTGAAACCATTTATTTTTTAAGTCTCTTGGCTTGTTTCACTGGTGGTAAAAAGTTTTCACCACTCACTACTTTTTTACCTGTTTGTTGCTCTAATTGTAAACGTGCATCTTTTGCAATTTTGCCTCCTTTCTTTCCAGCTTTTGCATTTTCATTTACGCCTGTGGCTTGTTCGGTTTCGGCAATTTGCCTTGTACTTAATTCGGCTAAGGCTGTAAAAATTAATTCAGCTTCGCTCATGTGGTCTCTTAGGTTTTGAGATTTTAAGCCTTTTAAATCTTTGTGTTTTTTAACTGTTATGCCTGTCCATTCTTGGTGAATGATGTTTGTTAAAAACGCAAATTCTTCACCTTTTTTTACACCACTTTCTTGCCAATAATCGGTTAGTTTATTTCGGGTTTCTTGCCCTGTCATTCTTTGCTGTATCCACTTTTCACTTCTACCCAATTTTTGCCAATTTTCTCTTGCCCTGTCTATGCTTTGGCTTGGGTCGTTTATTTCTTGCATACGTTCATACCCAACTTTTGCCAACCATTGTTTAAATGGTTCTGCCTTTGGTGATGGTATAGATTGAATAATACGCAATAAATTTTGTGTATTGGTACAATCAGTTTCTCTCATTTTTCCATCGGATGCTTTTAATTTCAACTGTCGACAAATTGTCGACAGTTCAAGCCCATCTTCGCTTTTAATTCTAATTTTCATTTTAAACCAATAATCTCTTGGGTTGCTACTATTGGTTAAAATTTCTATTACATCTATGATAGAAAAGTACCATTGTTCTTCGCTTGCATCCCAATAAGTACGAACCTTTTTTTCTTCAAATAATTTTATGTTATTCATATAAATTTACTTTTTTTAAGCTGTACGATTTTTTCGTACAGTTTATTTATTTACTACCCTCAATTATTGCTTGTTCGGCTGGTGTTATGTTGTATAGTTTATATACCAATTCATCTATTTTATTTTCGAGGGTTTGGGTGTCTTTACCTTGTTTTTTTAGAGAAATAATTTTATCTACTAAATCACTAATTTGTGTTTCTTGAATTAAATTAATTGTTGGAATTGGTATTTGTCCAAAGTATTTCCAAATAAGTTGAAAACCATTTTGTATGGCAGTACAATATTTAGAAATTAACCACCAACCCATTTTTGAATTTAATATTCCAACCAAGCATTTATCATCTTTGGGAATTATCCACATTGAATTATTACAATACTGATGCTTGTCATCATAAATAAAACAAGGTTTTACCTGCAAAACCTGATACATTATTTTGGGTTGTTCAAATTCGTTGTAATAATCGCAAGCCCTGAGCTCCCACCAGTAATCGCCTTTATCAGTCCTTACCTCAGCTTTCGCTTTATATGGCAATAAATGATTTGCAATGGCAGAATAATTTTCTTTAAACCATCCCCAAGCATCATCATAAGGCATATTTCCATAACGTGGCTCAGGTTCTTTTATATGGTTAATATTGTTTGGTGATAAGTTTCTTTTAATAGTAAATCCTTTAGGAATTAATATCAACCAATTTTCTGCATTAGAACTTGCATAAGGTTTAATATTTCTTCCTTGTAAGAAGGGCTTAATGAATCTTTCTGAATTAGAATCATCATTTATCAATTTCTCTTTAGTCTTTGTATCAATTAAAAATGCTTCTGATAATCCTGTCAAAATACCTCTGTATGAATTGCCATTTATGTATTCAGAAAGGGTAACTGATTGTAATTTAATTTTAGTCAATATTTTTTGTTCTATACTAGATGAAATCATCCAACTTCCATCATTTAATTCATTGCTGTCTATTTGTTTTTTATTGGTATTAATGTAATCGTTAAATCCATTGTCAAATTTTAATGTACTTACGCTTGTTGATTGAAAAATATTTTCTGTTTTGATTTTAGATGCACTTAAAATACAAGGATAAGTAGTTACGTTATCAAATACCTGCAAGTCGCCAAAATCAATAATAGAATGAAGTTGCTTATCAAGCAAAAATGTACGCATTGCTTTTCCATATCCAGCTTGCATCCATTTATTAGGAATGATGTAAACAAAATTCCCAGTACTCTTTAATAATTCAAAGCCTTTTTCAACAAAAAAAATATATAAATCGGCTGTAGAAGAAAATGTTTTGTAATTATTAAGAAGGTACTCTTTTTGACTTTTTATTTCTTCTTGTCTTATATAAGGTGGGTTTCCGATTACAACATCAAAACCTTCAAACTCTCCTTTGTTATTTAATACCTCTGGAAACTCAAACCTCCATTCAAAAGCATTTTTATAAATGGCATTGGTTTTTATGGCTTCTACATCTTTACTTAATTTATCAATTTCAATTTCTAATTTTTGTTGCTTTTCTTTTCGGGCTTTTTTTTGTTTGCTTTCTTCATCAAACAATTTGGTTTGGTTTAATAAAGTATAGAGTTCGCCACTTAATTTATTTAGCTTTAAAAGTTTGGGGTCGTTCTTAAAAATTTCGGTTCTAAAATCATTTTTAATGCTATCAATCATTTGCTGCAAACCACGTTTTACTTCTCGGCTTTTTTCGTTCTTATAATCAGTTACAAAACCTCTGTAAGCTTGTACATCGTACTTAATACTTTTGAGTGCTTTACTTAAATCGGCATCTAATGCAAAACGGCTTAATAAGCTATTGCCACATTTTATATTAATATCAATATTGGGTAAAGTTTCTAACTCTAAAAAATTACTTTCTTCTTTGTAGTAAGCATTTTTTAATAATTCAATCCATAAACGCAAACGGCAAATTTTTACACTATTGGGGTTTATATCTACACCAAATAAACAGTTTTCTATAATGGTTTGCTTTTCGTGAAAGAGGGCTTTTTGTAAGCGTTGTATTTCTTTGTTTAATGGCTTTCCATTTTGCAGCTTGTATTCTAAAATATTTGTTTTGGGGTCGGTTATAATTAACTCATCGTTTATTATTTCTATTTCGTAACCACTAATGCTATTGCCTTGTTGGTCGGCTAAAATGCCTAATTCGGCTTTTATACTAATAATTTCATTTAATGCAGACACCAAAAAATGCCCTGAACCAACGGCTGGGTCGCAAATACGCAATGAGTTAATTACTTCATTGGCTTTTAAAATTTCGGTTGTTTTAAATAAACGTGAAGTATAGTTTTTTACATCTTCAAATTTATCAAACGACCTCACCCCGTCCCTCTCCAAAAGAGAGGGGGAAAGTGCTTCATTAAATTTTTCTACAACAGCCAGGCGTATAGATTGCTTGCACATGTACATAGTTATAAATGCAGGCGTAAAAATTGAGCCATCTTTATAACCATTTATTTTTTCAAAAACTTTGCCCAAAACAGAAGCATTAATAATGGTTTTATTATCTTCTTGTACATCTTCTGTGCCTTCGCTAGCAAAATCGTAAGCATCTAAAAATTCAAATAAATATTGAAGTGTTGGTAATTTATCGGCGGTCTTTTTTAAGTCTTTTAAAATGGTTGTGCCAATAAATTCAAGTTGCCCTTTGTTGTTAAGTGCATTTATTTTTATTGTATAATCTTCTAACTCACTAATTTCAAAAAGAGAACTATTTAAGTAAGGTACTTTATTGTATTTGGCTTTTAAATCTTCTTTTCTATCGGCAATATTTACTGCCAATACTTTATGAAATAAATTAAACAACTCATCATAATCATTTATGTTTTGAGCATCTAAAAATTTGTATGTTTTGTTGTTTTGATGGTAGTTTATTAATTGCCCTTCTAATAGTTTTAAAAATAAAATTCTATTAATCCATGTTATACAAAGCTCTAATGCTACATTAAAAATTCGTTCTTCTTTTGTTTCTCCATAGGTAGTTTGGTCAGGCAGTCTATGTAAAATATCTTCGGTTTCTAAAGCTTCAATGGTGGTTTCAATTAATGAAGCTGTATTTCGGTTTTCCTTCTTTCGGCGGATAATGTTTTTACCACTTTCTTTTGCTTCTTCAAGCCCTATAATATGCAACAATTCTTTATAAAATTTTGCATCTAAAGTATTGCTATCGTTAGGGGTTACTTGCTTTAATAAATGTTGTGGCGAAAGTATTTTAAGCAATGCACTAAGCTCTCTATCGTCTTTTTTATCATTGTTTCTTAAAATGGTTTCATAGTCTTTAATATCAAAATAAACACATGGTATTTCAACTTCTATTTTTGCAATTATTTTTGCAATTTCTTCATAAAAAAATGGGTTGTCTTTTTTGTCGTTTACCTTAGTTTCATACAGTTTTTTTATTTGCGTATTTCTGTAAATATGTTTATCAAAATAATTGGCATCTATAATAAACCATTGGTGAACATTGGTTATAATAAGCTGCTTTAGTTGGTTGTTATTTTCGTTTATTCTTTCGTTTAAATAATACAGTATTAATTCGTGCAAAGCCTTTTTGTTAGGGTTTGCAGCAGTAACCATTTCATTTGTATTGGCAGGGCGTTTAGCTTCTATAATTACACCAACTTCGCTATCGGTTGTTTTATTAAGGTGTATTACTAAATCTTTTTTGTCTTTAGTATTTATGGCGTTGCTCTCTTTGTAATAAGTATCTCTTAAAAAATCTCTCAAATCATTTTTTAAATGTTCTTCGCTTTCGTCTTTTGGTTGATTTTCAATTACAGAAATTTTATCCAGTAGTACAATTAAATTGCTTTTAAATGTATCAATTTCACTTCTTAAAGGCTTTTGTTTTAGAAAAGCTTTTAAAGCTTGCTTTGGCGTTTGTATGGCTAATTTCATTTACGAAGTAGTATGTTTTTGCTATCCTGCGGATGTAGTAAAAGTAAATTGTTTTACTAATTATATAAGAGTGAATTTATATAAACATATTTAAGAAAAAATAGAAGGAATTATAAGAGAGCTTTATTTGCTTCGTCTAAAACTTTGTTTTCAAAACTCTCTAAATAAATTTTGGTAGTCTTTTCGCTATCGTGCCCCATCGATTCACTAATTACAGAAGTTGCAATGCCACTTTTTTAAGATTTGTTGCAAAAGAATGCCTTGCAACATAAGTAGTTAGTTTTTCAGAAATTTTAGCATTTTCGCCAATTGTTTTTAAATCTTGATTTACAATTCTCAACATTTTTACCAGCCTATTTCAATACTTTGTGGGGTTTTGTAGATGTTGCTAAGAATAGGAAAAATGTAAGTATTGTTTTCATCGAAAGCCAACTTTTTATAATAATCTAAAATTTTTATTGCAGGAAGCATTAAAGCAACAGAAAAATCTTCTTTTGTTTTAA
>ERZ724523.678-NODE-678-length-19953-cov-6.235049_pt1 | contig 19953 bp, 13 predicted proteins | sample MGYA00376056_ERZ724523 | MGnify/ENA primary metagenome ERZ724523 (study PRJEB28724, sample SAMN07190888) | wastewater metagenome | isolation source: influent of sewage treatment plant in Hong Hong | place: USA: Christiansburg, Virginia | collected 2016-03-01 ... | reverse complement strand
CCAAAAAGATACAACCAACGAGCTTTTAAAGAAATATTGGGTTGTGTAATATCTTTAAAAATTTGTGCCCATTCATGCAATACAACAGTAACAGGGTTGGGGTTTTCTAAATTTTTGGTTAACCCATAATTAATGGGTTGATATTCTTTTTCGTTGAGCTCTTTTTGAAAAGTACCAAACAGTTTATCCCAAACAATTAAAAACATGCCCATGTTTTTATCTAAATATTTTGGGTTGCTAGCATGGTGTACTCTATGATGAGAGGGAGTAACTAAAATATATTCTAACCAACCCATTTTTTTAATGAGTTCAGTATGTACAAAAATTCCCCAAATTTGGGTAGCAGCATAAACAAACAAAATATCTAATGGCTTAAAACCCAATAAAGGGAGTGGAGAAAAATAAATAAATCTGTACAATGGCTGAAAAACAGACGACCTAAAGCCCACTGTAAAGTTCATTTTTTTTGATGAATGATGCGTTACATGCGTTGCCCAAAAAAAACGAATTTCATGATCGAATCTATGAAGCCAATAGTATAAAAAATCTTCAGCAATTAATAAAATAGCCCAATATGCAAAAGCATTTTGCCAACTATCTATCAATCGATGGTTGTATAAAAAAGTGAAGATAAAACCAACATAAATTGATCGAAACAATAAATCTAACCCTCCATTTAGCAGCATTAAATAAATATTGGTAACTGTATTTTTTAGAGTGTACAATTTTTTATGCCGATAATTTGATAAAAAAATTTCTATACCAATTATTATAAAATAGTAAGGGGTTGAAAAAAGTATAAGTAAAGTTTCTTTTGTTGTTTCCATTTTTAGTTAAACCGCTAAGCTGCAGAGGTACAAAGAAAAATGTTTTTTTGTATTGTTTAAAATGAGTTTTAATTGTAACAAAAAAGCAATTCACCATTTCCCAAACTCACTATTTCCCAGTCGCCATTCACTATTCCCCATTCAGTAATCCCTAATCAAATCTATATCTTTGTATTATGGCAGAAATGAATTTAGACAATTGGCAAAAGAAAAGTGACGAGCACACTAAGCTGTATAAAAATTTTTTACAAAGAGCCAACAAGAGTAAAGTGTTGAAGCAATTGCCAGATTTGCATGAAGCAGCTTTTGAGCAAATTGATTGTTTAAGTTGTGCTGCATGTTGTAAAAATTATTCTCCACGTTTTAAAACGCCTGATATTAAACGAATTAGTAAATATCTAAGAATGAAGGAAGGCGATTTTATTGAAACATATTTAAAACTTGATAAAGAAGGCGATTATGTTACCAAGCTTTCTCCTTGCCCATTTTTAGGAGCAGATAATTATTGCGACATTTATGAGCATCGCCCATCAGATTGCCATCGTTTCCCATATACAGATGAAGACGTTTTATTGAAACGCCCAGCAATTACGCTAAAAAATGCAACATTTTGCCCTGCAGTGTATTTTGTTTTAGAGAAGTTGATTTAAAGCTTTTCATATGTACAATAGGTATAATTATTATAAAAATAGGCAACTAATTTAGTTGCCTATTTTTATAAATATAAAGGTGAAAAAGTTATCTTCTTAACCACCAGCCAAGCCAGGCTCCACATAAAGCCCAACTTACCAAAGCATCGGTTAAATGTGCTGTTAAATCAAAGGTTTTGTACCAAATAAAGCCTGTATAGGGAACATTCAAAAACACAATACAACCAATAAAAATATTTACAAGTAATACAGTAATAAAGCTTGGTGTTTTCATTTTAGAAATCATCCAACAAACCATCCATGCAATAATAACATTTACAACAAAGCCTCTGCCCATATTCATAAACATGGTGCTACTATCCATTTGTAAAGATTTGTGGTATTGAATTGTAGCCCAAGGTTTGCCTTGCATTTTTTCGGCTTGTTTTGTTGATTCTTCCATGGATGTGCCAACTGGCGTATTTGGAATATAATAACCACCCTCTTTTTCGAGTGTAGCGTTTAAAAATGCCATAATAGTATCTTGTTTGGGGGTATAATCCTGAGCTGGTCTATGTAAATCCATTACAGTCCAGCTTAATGTTTGCCAAATAAAAATTAGTAAACCGCCTACAAGCGATCCAATGAGGGCTTTTTTCATAATGAGGGTAGTTTTGTTTATGGCTAACAAGGTATAAACCCTGCTGTTGTAAAACAAACTTTTTGCAGTTTTTTTTGATTGCAAAGCATTTATGAGAATAAAAAAGTTAGCAATATTGGGTCAGTAATGATTTATTTACTTCAAAGTACCCGCTTAAAACAACATTTATTGATAACAATAATTACAATTAGTTCAATTTATTTAACTTGCTTGTTCTAAAAATTAATTTATGAAGGTTTTCTACAAAATTGTATTCCTCTTTGCATTCATTGCTCCACTCGGAGTGATGGCACAAAATAATTTTTTTGCTGATAAAAATGCATCGTCTTTTAAAACATCTTCCACACAAGTTCGTCCTATTATTCCAGAAAAATTTAGGGCTGTTACGTTAGATGTTGTATCCTTAAAACAATTGCTGAAGCAAGTACCCATGGAGTTTACAGCAGATGCGGTAAGCAAGCCAGTAATTTTATCAATACCAATGCCCGATGGTAGTATTAGCAGATTTAGTGTTGTTGAATCGCCTATTCAAGAACCGGGTTTAATGAATAAGTTTCAAGACATTAAAACCTATAGTGGACAAGGCATTGATGATAGAACTGCAACAATAAAATTAGATTGGACAGATTTTGGTTTTCATGCTCAAATATTATCGCCCATCAATGGTTCAATCTATATTGATCCTTATGAAAGAGGAAATGTTGAAAATTATATGTCTTATGCTAAGAAAGATTTAAAGCCTAAAAACCAGTTTAGTGAGTTGGGTATTGATGTTACCGATGGAACAAATATTCCAGATTTAGGTGCAAGAACAACAGCAGGTTTTTGTTTAGGAACTCAATTAAGAACTTACCGTTTGGCCGTTGCTTGTACAGGTGAATATGCAGTTGCTGTTGGTGCTACAAATGCTACACAATTGCATTCTGCTATTGTAACAACAGTAAATAGAGTAAACGGTGTTTATGAAAAAGAAGTAGCCATAAGATTGGTACTTGTTGCCAATAACAATTTAATTGAATACTTAAGTCCTGCTTCAGATCTATTTACAGGGAATAATGATGCTAACACTTTAATTTCAGAAAGTCAAAGTGTAATTACCAGCAGAATAGGAACAGCCAATTTCGATATTGGTCATACGTTTAGTACTGGTGGTGGTGGTTTAGCTGGTTTGGGTGTGGTTTGTAATGCTAGTAACAAAGCAAGAGGTATTACAGGAAGCCCACAACCAACTGGTGATGCTTATGATATTGATTTTGTTGCTCATGAAGTTGGTCATCAGTTTGGTGGAAATCATACTTTCAATGCAACTACAGATAATTGCAGTGGCAATAGAACAGGTAGTACATCTGTTGAGCCAGGTAGTGGTATAACAATTATGGGCTATGCTGGAATTTGTGGTAGCATAAATGATTTAGCCAACAATAGCATTCCTTATTTTCATACAGTAAGTCAAGGTCAAATTGGAAGTTTTTCTAACAATGGTGGCACTGGTGGTAGCTGTGCACAAATAACAGCTACTGGCAATTCGGCTCCAGTTGTAAATGCTGGATCTGATTATACAATTCCTGCAGGAACACCTTTTATGTTAACTGGAAGTGCTACAGATGCCAATGGAGATGCATTAACCTACTCTTGGGAACAAATTGACAATGGGCCAAGTGGAGCCAATTGGAATTCAGGAAATTCTCCATTTTTCAGATCATTTGCACCAACAGCTTCTCCTACAAGATATTTTCCACGTATGAGTGATATATTAAGTGGAACGCAAACTATTGGAGAATTTTTACCAACCAACAGTCAAACTTTAAATTTTCGTTTAACTGCAAGAGATAACAGAAATGGTGGTTCTGGCGTATGTTCAGATGAAGCTGTTGTTAGTGTAGTTGCTGGAACTGCATTTACTGTAACTTCTCAAACAAGTGCAACTAGTTGGACTGCAAATGGCAGCAATACTGCTGATATTACTTGGAATGCTGGCAATACAGCATCAGCACCAATTAATGCTACCAATGTAAGTATTTTGTTTTCTGTAGATGGTGGTCAAACATATCCTTATACGTTGGTTCAATCTACTCCAAATGATGGTTCACATACCATTACAATTCCTGCAATTGCAACTACTTCAGGAAAAATTATGGTAAAAGGTGCAAACAATATTTTCTTTAATATTAATGGTGGAATAATTAGCATTATTAATTCTGTTTGTAATGCTGAAGGTGCATCAATATCACCAGCAAGTAGTATAAACTCAACGGTAGGTAATCCAGCATTAAACTTAAATTTAACGCCTTTATATAGTACTCCTTTAGCACCAAGTGGTACAATTACTTCAGGTAGCCCTCAAGCTAGTTTAGCTGTATTGAATTCTAACATTTCAAGTTGCCAAGTATATTCAAATGTATTTAGATATGCCACACACACATTTGTAGTTAATCAAGCGGCTTTTTATACTTTTACTTTATCTGCAAATAATGGTACTGTTATGACGCTTTATACAGGAAGTTATAATCCTGCTAGTCCATGTGCTAACTTTATTGCATCAAATACGCAGGTTTCTGGTTCTGCAATTATCAATGCAACGGTTTCAGCTGTTTTAGTACCCAATACAACTTATGTATTGGCAGTAGGTAGTTTTAGTGCTACACAACCAGCATTACCCTTTAACTACAATATTACAATTACATCAAACCCCGGTGGAAGTGCATTTGTAGGTACTGGTATTTTTGCTAACCCTGGTGCAAACTTTAGTTATGGTTATGTAATTATTGACAATGCAACCAATACTATTAAGGCAATTTCATCAACTGCCGATTTAAGCAATTCAGCTAATTATCCTACAGGTTCATATACAGTTTATGGAATTAGTTATTTAACTGCGAATGCTGCAGCTATCAATGCTTATATTGGTAACAATTTTGGAGCTTTAACATCCTCATTGGCTACACAACCAAATACTACTTGTGGTAATTTGAGTAAAAATGCAGTTGATGTTTCTATTAGTTCTGCTGTTGTGCCAGTTACATTTACAGCATTAAAAGCTAGAAAATTAAACAGTACTGTTGCATTAGAGTGGGGTACACTAACAGAAACAAATAGTAGTCACTTTGTTATTGAACGTTCTACAAATGGTACCAACTTTACCACAACTATTGGTAGAGTAAATGCTGCAGGAAATAGCAATGCAGAGAAGAATTATACTTTAAACGATGTTACACCAATTAAAGGATTGGGTTATTACAGAGTTAAACAATATGATTTAGATGGACGATACACTTACAGCAATGTTGCTGCTATTAATTTTGATAAAATAGCTAGCTTATTGGTGGTTTATCCTAACCCTGTAAAAAACACTTTAAATGTAGAATATACTGCTATTAAAGGTGGTAAAATTGAGTTGAACATTATTGATGCTAAAGGTGCAATTGTAAAACAACAAACACAAACAGTAGTATTGGGCAGAAATGTTCATACAATGAATGTGAGCAATTTAGCAAAAGGAGTTTATGTTATTAAAACCATTGATGCCGACAAAAATGTAGTGTACACTAAGTTTATTAAAGATTAACACTAGATAGTGCAATAGTTCAAAGCCCTGCATTACAAACTGCAGGGCTTTTTTGTGCTTGTATTTTTTCGTGTAAGAATACTATTGAATTGATGACTAAATCATTTTAATAGTACAAGAAACGCATTAAACAGATTGTACTTATGCTGAGTAATTGGCAATGAAGTTTACTTACTAAATGATGGACTTTTTTTTTGTTGAGCAGAAAATATCTACTCTAGAATTTGATATTAAAAGAATCTAGTAAACTGATTTAGAGCAATTTTTTTTGGTTGGTACCAACTTAAAATTGCTCATTAAAAAGTGCCAACTAATTTAAATTAGTTGGCACTTTTTAAGTTATTAGAAATAATTAATTTTTCTTAGGAGCAGGTTTTGTTGCAGGAGAACCTCCAATAATACCCAATGCTTTAGCTTGTTCTTCAATTTCTTTAGGTAATGGAACTTTTAATTTCAACAACACTCTTAACATTAATTCTTCAGATTTATCAGCATAAATAAACACATCTTTTTTAAATACGTGAGTATATTTCTGTTCTGTAATTACAACTTGTAAAACACCATAAATTTTTTCTAAGTAAGGTCTTAAAAACTCTTGTTGTTTGGCTTGTAATTTTTGTTGTTGGTATTGTTGCCAATTTTGAATTTTAAGAAAATGCTGAGCAATTTCTTTTTTCATAATTTGCTTAACAGATGCATTTAATTTATTAGAATCAATTTTAAACGTACTATCTTTTGTTTGAAATTGATACAACTCATAATCATACTCTGGTTGTAAAGAATCGGTAACATATTTTTGTAAAAGTGAATCTACATTTTGTATACCTGGCATAAAAGATAAAATTGCTTCTTCATCAAATGTGCCAATTTTCATTTGGGCATTTGTTTTTGTTGTAGTAAAAAGACCAACAATCACGGCAACGGCTACCAATAAAACTTTCTTCATTGTTTTTTTTATTTATTTGAAATGTTTAGTTAACTAAATTATTTAATTCCCAACTCTTTTAAAACGTCTTCGCTTTTATCTATTTTGGGGTCGGCAAATATAACAGTAATTCCTTCACTTTTATCTAGCACAAAATCGTATCCACGACCTACTGCAATTTTTTGAATGGCGGTATAAACTCTATCTTGGATTGGCTTCACTAATTTCTGGCGTTCTTTAAATAAATCGCCTTCGTAACCAAAGCGTTTCTTTTGTAAGTCTCTTATTTCTTTTTCTTTGTTAAACAACTCATCTTCTCTTTTCTTCTTCAATTCGGCACTTAACATGTATTGTTCTGCATCAAAGCTTTTATACATTTTATCAAGCTCTGCTTGTTTGTTGTCTATTTCTCTTTGCCATTGTTCGGCTACAGCTTGTAATTTTCTATCGGCATCTTTATATTCTGGAATTTTATCCAAAATATATTTTGTATCTATAATAGCATAACGTTGGGCTGTTGCAACAGTTGCAAAACAAAAAGTACATGCAATAGCGATAAAAATCTGCTTCATAATAATAGTTTTTAGATTGTAGTTAAGATTGTTCAACCATTATTCTGGTTCAAAACCTAACATAAAGGTAAATCTAGATGCGTCTTTTAATTTTCCATTTGGCGTTACTCTATCCAATCCTATGCCATAATCAAATCCAAGCAATCCAAACATAGGTAAAAAGAAACGCATACCTACACCCACTGAACGACGTAGTTGAAATGGATTGTAATCTTTAAAGCTATACCAGCCATTGGCTGCTTCAAAAAAGGTTAGTGCATAAATAGTACTGCTTGGATTTAAACTTAAAGGATAACGCAGCTCTAACACATATTTGTTAAACATTGTAAAATATTCAGAAGCTCCTTGTTGGTCAGGATTTACTTTAGGGTTTGATGTTTGATAAACAGGAAAACCTCTGTGTGCAATAATATCGTAACCCAACAATGCAAATTGGTTGGTTAAACCTGCATCGCCCACTTGAAAACGCTCAAATGGAGATATTCTTAACTGATCGTTGTACTTGCCTAAGAAACCAAATTTAGCAGCAACTTTTAATACAAATTGTTTGTTTTTTTCTGGTCCTGCAGGTTTACCCAATGGCACATACCATTCAGTATTTAAACGCCATTTGTGGTATTCAATCCATTGGTATGGATTTGAAGAAGTAACAATATTCTTATCTATTAAAGAGTAAGGTGGCGTAATTGCTAAACTTGCCATAAAGTTTGAACCACTACGTGGAAACAATGGCTGATCTACCGATGAACGTTGTAAAGAAATTTTAAAGTTTAAGTTGTTAGAAAAACCATTGTTAAAACCTGGCAAATTCACCTGATCGATATAATAATTTTTCAATTTATAACGAGAAAAACTTAAACCCATGCTTAGCGAAAAATAGTCATCGGGCCACTTTAATTGCTTTGCAAAGTTTACAGATGCACCTGTTGTTTTAATATACGAATTGTCAGCAGCATCGCTTGTATATGTACCAGTTACAGGATCGTAAGCATTGGCAAATTTTGTATCGAAAATAGAGAAGGTAAACGCATTTCTTTTTTTACCGCCCAACCAAGGTTCTGTAAACGAAAAGTTGTACGATCTAAATGCTCTACCATTACTTTGAATACGCAAACTTAATTTTTGACCATCGCCCATTGGTAATGGATCCCAAGCTTGTTTTTTAAAGATGTTTTTTATTGAGAAGTTGTTAAACGTAATACCTACAGTACCTGTTAAACCAATTCCTCCACCCCAGCCAGCACTCAATTCTAACTGATCGCTACTTTTTTCTTCTAAAGAATAATCAATATCTACTGTACCATCTTCTTGGTTTGGACGAGGATTGATACCAATTTTTTCTTGATTGAAATAGTTTAATTGAGCAATCTCACGTTGAGAACGAATTAAATCACTTCTTCTAAATTTTTCTCCAGGAATGGTTCTAATTTCACGCCTAATAACGTGTTCTTTTGTTTTATCGTTACCAGTAATATGTACATTTTTAATGGTAGCTTGTGGACCTTCAATTACTCTAATTTCATAGTCAATGGTATCGTTGTAAACAGCAGTTTCAATGGCTTCTGTTCTAAAGAATAAATAACCATCATCCATATACAATCCACTAATATCACCTCCTTCTGGAGATAATTGTTTGCCCAATCCTTTATTTAAGATATCAATATTGTACACATCGCCTTTATTAATACCTAAAATGGTAGTTAAAATAGAATCGGAATACTTTGTGTTTCCTCTCCAAGCAATATTGCCAAAATAATATCTTTTGCCTTCATTTACTTTAATGCTAATATTTAAATTGCCTTTTGCATTGGGTACTTTTCTCGATTCAATAATAACAGCATCTCTATATCCTTCAGCATTGTAATATTCTAGCAATTTTTCTAAATCTTCTTCATGTTTTTGTTCGTTGTATTTTGCCGATGCAAAGAATTTAAAACGAACATAAGGGTCTAAAACTTTTTTAGTTTTACTGTAAGTTAAGAAACCTTTTTCTTTAATGTAATCGCTAAATGTATATTTTCTTACTTCGCCAAATGCACTTTTATCGTCCGTTTTTCTAAGTGTTAAACGGCTCATTTCTTTGGTTTCTTTGAGTTGCTTTTTCAACTTTAAACCATCTAACGTATTGCCAACAAAATCTATATTGTTTACTTTTACTTTTTGTCCTTTAGTAACATAAAACAACAATATAATAGCATCTCCAAAAGTAGAATCTGGTTTTTCTTCAATTCTTACATGTACATTTTTGTAGGCTTTCTCGGCATAAAATTTTTCAATGGCTTCTTGAGCACTACGTTTCATATTTTCTGTAACAATTCTATTGGGTACCAAACCAGTTTTGCCCATTAAATCTTCTTTCTCACTTTTCTTTATACCAATAAAATCGTATCTAGCTAAACGAGGTCTTTCGGTTACACTAATTTCTAACCAAATATTTTTTGCTTCTAATTTGGTAATAAAAATAGCTACATCGCTAAAATAGTTTTGTCCCCAAAGTTTTGTAATGGCTTTTGAAAAATTATCGCCACCCGGTATAGTTACTTCATCTCCTATATTAATATTGGCAATAGAGAGCAATAAACTTTCATCAAAATAATTGTTGCCAGTTACTTTAACCCCAGCAATTTTATATTTAATGGGTTTCTTTTGGTTGTAGATATTTATTAAATCAACATTAATTGAAGTAATGGTAGTATCGTTTTCAGTTTCTTGCGAAAAAGTTGTAATTGAACCGAGTACTAAAATAAGCAGTAATAAAACTTTATTCATGTTACGTATCAACATATAATATTATTGGTGACTGAAGTAGCAGTATTGCAGTTTCAGCAGTTGTTATTTGGTTTAGGTGGGCAAATTAAAGGGATTTCTCAAAAGTGTTTGTTAAATAAGAATTTTGATGCAATTGTTTAACTATTTAAAGGGGCAATTTCTTGTATTTGTTTGCCTGTTTTGCCAAATCTTCTTTCTCGGTTTTGAAAATCAATAATTGCATCGTATAAATTTTGTTTTCTAAAATCGGGCCAGCGTGTATTGGTAAAGTACAATTCGGCATACGCCAATTGGTACAATAGAAAATTGCTAATTCTGTATTCTCCACTTGTTCTAATCATTAATTCAGGATCAGGAAAATTACTGGTGGTTAAATATTGTTGTATAGTAGTTTGGCTAATTTCTTCTGGATTTATTTTGCCAGCTTTTACATCTAATCCAATATTTTTTACTGCATTTAATAATTCCCATCTAGAGCTATAACTTAAAGCCATTATTAAATTTAAACCAGTATTGTGGCTAGTCATTGCCAAAGCTTCTGCCAATTCGGCTTGAGCAAAATCTGGCAACATTTGCATATCGCCAATTACGTGTAGCTTAATGTTGTTTTTGTTTAAAATGGCCACTTCTTTATGTATGGTATCAACCAATAAAGCCATTAATCCGTCAACTTCATTTTGTGGTCTATCCCAGTTTTCGGTGCTAAATGCATATAAAGTAAGGTATTCAATGCCCAGTTCTGCACTGCCCTCTACAATATCTCGTACACTTTCTACTCCATGAAAATGGCCAAATAAACGGTCTTCACCTTTTTCTTCAGCCCATCGTCCATTACCATCCATTATAATAGCAATGTGTTTGGGTAGACGGGTTTTATCAATTTGCTCCAATAACTCCAACATGTAGTTCTTTACTTTAGGTGTGCAAAAGTAGTAAAATACAAGGGTTATTTGCATTTTGCTTTTAAACGAAGTTTTTGTGTTTTGGCTTTAATTGTTAAAATATATTTTACAATTGAAATGTTTTTACTTTTATGCCCTATTTAAAACAGATTTTGTGAAATTTTGGTATTTAATTTTTTGCTTGTTTTTAACTTCACTTTTACATGCACAATTAACTGTAAGTAGTAGTAACAATGCTGCAGAGTTGGCTCAAAAAATTGTTGGACAAGGCGTTACAATTTTAAATCCTGTGTATAAGGGTACAGCAGTTTCTGCTGGATTTTTTAATGATAGAACTGGAACAATTGGCATTGATAGTGGAATTGTACTAACTACAGGCAGAGTGGTTAGTACAGGAACAACAGGCAATGGCATTGGTGTTAATGGATCTGCTGGACTAAAAGCAGGTTATGCCAATGGTGCTGCTAGCGATGCAGATTTAAATGCTTTATTAACTGGATCTGGTATTCGGCAAGATGCTTGTGTGTTAGAGTTTGATTTTATACCTCAAGGCGATTCTATCAATGTTAATTTTGTTTTTGCTTCAGATGAATACTCTTTGTACAACTGTACTCAATATAATGATGTTTTTGGTTTTTTAATTTCTGGGCCTGGAATTATTGGCACAAAAAATATTGCTTTAGTGCCAGGCACAAATATTCCTGTTGCAATTAATAGTATTAACAATGGAATTCCTGGAAGTACAGGCAATATTAGTACTTGTAAAAACATGGGACTCGGTTCTCCATTCACCAATTTATATAGAAGCAATTCTGGCAACGTTTATGTAACCTATAATGGATTAACAAGTGTTTTAAAAGCTGAATTAAAAGTACAACCTTGCCAAACCTATCATATTAAATTGGCCATTCAGGATGTAATTGATGGCGATTTTGATTCTGGTGTGTTTTTGCAAGCTAGTAGCTTTAGTTCTAATGCCATTTCAATTCAATCAACTGGCGGTTTTGTAGACAATCAAAATAATAATTTTATAGTAGAAGGATGTAAAGCCAATAAGGTTAAAATTAGTTTGGCTACGCCAGCCAATACCACAATCAATATTCCTTTATTGTATTCGGGTACTGCAACTTTTGGTGTAGATTATTTGCCTTTGCCAAATCAACTTACATTTAATATGGGCGATATTTCTAAAGAAATAGATATTGTACCAATCATGGATAATATTACTGAACCTATTGAAACCATAATTATTGGTATTGGAGGAAATACTTGTAGTAATAATGCAACAAGTATTGTTACCATGTACATTAAAGATTCGGTTGCTTTTGTACAAAAAAAAGATACGTTTGTTTGCTCTCAATTTGTAACTACAGTTAGTGCAAAATATGTAGATACAACAACCAATACATATCAATGGAGTACAGGTGAAAATACAAGAACAAAACAAATTACCACTGCAGGAACATATTGGGTAATTCATAAATTTTCTAACACATGTTACAATATTGATACTTTTAAAGTAACAAATGGAGATCCATCACTTTCTATAGGCAACAACATTGTTTTTTGTAATACAGATAGTGTTTTGGTTACTGCAATAGTTAACCCAAATGGAGGTAATTATTTATGGAACAATGGCAACACAAACAATGCTATTTATGTAAAAAATAATGGAACAGTTGGAGTGAAATATACTGCTATAAATGGTTGCTATGTTAACAAAAATATTCAAGCATTGGTAAAGCCTTTACCCATTGTGGAACTTGGTTTAGACACTAGTTTATGTACCTACGAAAGCATTGTGTTAAATGCTACTTATACTAGTGCAAGTTATTTGTGGAGTACCGGTGCAACTACAGCTAAAATTACAGTAAAAGATAGTGCAAAATATTATGTAACCAACACACTAAATGGTTGTACTTACAGCGATTCAATTTTTGTAGATCGTAAGAAACCTGCATTGGCAAATGTTGGTGCAAATGTAGAAATTTACACAGGTGGAAGTGCCAACTTAATTGCTGCGGAAACACTTGACAATAAAACCTATTTATGGACTCCAATATTGGGATTAACAACTCCCAATAGTTCTTCTACCATTGCTTCTCCTAGTACTACAACCACCTATATTTTAAAAGTAAGTTCAATAGATAACTGTATTGCTTTTGATACAATTGTGGTTACTGTAAAAGATGGGAACATTGTAATTCCAAACGCATTTTCTCCAAATGGAGATGGTATAAATGATACATGGCAAATTAAGCTACTCAACTCTTTTTTGAATGCTAAAGTACAAGTGTTTAACAGGCAAGGTCAACTTGTATTTAATACCAAAGGATACAGCAAACCTTGGGATGGTACAAGTAATGGAAAACCTTTGCCAATAGGCACTTATTATTATGTAATTGAACCAGGAAATGGCTTAGAAAGAAAAACCGGTTGGATTGCTTTATTGAGATAATTTCTTTCTTGGAACACCTTCTAAAATTATAAATGGAGTAAAATAAATTGCTCCATTACCAGCACATTGCAAAGCCACATTTAATACGCCTGCAAAAAGTGATTTTAAGCCTTTGGCAGAACTGTTATAAAAGCCATAATGCACCAATAATATTTTATCATGACGTAAGTACAATGCTCTATATTCTTTTATGGTTAACAATCTTTCTGTCCAACTGCCAGTAATAGGATCACAAGTATTGGTTGGATGATTGGTTGTTTTAGGAAGAACCTTATTTTGAAGATAATGATCAACTGCTTTTTCTATATCTACTTTATTCAACCCTCTTGTTTTTTCAGCCAATAACTGAATGATTTCATTGTTAAGTTTGGGTTGATGATTGGCAATAATTTTCTTTCTTACTTCTATAAATGAAAATCCAGCAAACTCATTGTTCATACCATTTTGAAAGGCATTGCTATCTACCAATTCATCTTGTATTTGTAGCTTTTTTAATTGCCTAGCTTTAAAGTAATTTTCACTAACCGATGCTGTTGTGAAAACGGTAATTATGCTTGAATTTATTTGTTGAAGTGTAGAAAAGAATGCATCTAAATTGTAAATATGTTCAATAACATCTGTGCCAACAACAATATCTAAATGCTGGTTAGAAAAGAAGTTGATTAAAGCATTTTCGTCACCCAAAACCCAACCATCAATTTCTATATTAGTGGCTTTACTAAGTTGTTGTGCAGCTACTAAAAAAGGTTCACTCAAATCGCTTGCAAATACTTTTTGAACACCACAATATTTTGCAAACAATGCCAATAATCCGTTGCCTGTACCAAAATCTAAAAGTGCAACTTCGGTATTGTTTCTTGCAGCAAAAACTTTTTCTAAAACTGTGGCATAAATATTTAAGTAATGTAATTTATGTTGTAATAAAGTTTGTAAATATTGTGTTGCATAAGCATTGCTACTTATACCATCAATAGTTACAGCATTTAATAAATTGGCAAAAGCCGGTATAAAATTTTTAAAAGGTTGCATTTATCTTTTCTCCAATAGCCACCAAAGCTTTTTTCGTGGTTTTACTTTGTAATTGCTGCGTACATAAGTTTTAATATGATTCATGGCTTCGTCATAGTCATCAGTTAATAACACTAAATCTAAATCTTCTGGCGAAATTGTTTTAGCTCCTTTCATTAATTCAACATACTCAAGCAAAGGTTCAAAATATTTTTTGCCAAATAAAACTACCGGAAAATTATTGATTGTTTTAGTTTGTATAAGTGTAAGCGTTTCAAATAACTCATCCATTGTACCAAAGCCTCCAGGCAAAATAATAAAAGCGTAAGAATATTTTACCAGTACTACCTTTCGGCTAAAAAAATATTCAAAGGTTAAACTCTTGTGTAAATAGGGGTTTTCGTGTTGCTCAAAAGGCAATTGAATGTTGCAGCCAATGCTTTGTCCACCATTTTCAAAAGCACCTCTATTGGCAGCTTCCATAATGCCTGGCCCTCCACCTGTCATTGTTGTAAAACCCAATGCTGCTATACGTTTACCAAATTCTCTAGCAGCAATATAGTACTCATGATCTTCTTTAAACCTAGCACTTCCAAAAACGGTAATACACGGACCTGCAAAGTGTAATTTTCTAAATGCGTATATAAATTCAGTAAAAATATCCCAAGCAAAACCCAATTCATTTATTCTTGGCTTAGGACCATCTAAATACACCAATTTCTTTGGCGGAATAATTCTGTCTTTATTTTTCATAACATTTCTATTTTCAAATCTATTGATAATAAACCTAACTAAATTGCAGTACTAAAAAATAAATATGCGTATTATATCTTACAACACAAATGGCATAAGAGCCGCTATAAAAAAAGGTTTGTTAGAATGGTTACAAACCAACCCTGCCGATATTATTTGTATTCAAGAAACCAAAGCCAATAAAACAGATGTAGATGTACAAGCAATTGAGGCTTTGGGCTTTGAAACTTATTGGTTTAGTGCACAAAAAAAGGGCTATAGTGGTGTAGCTGTATTCACAAAAATAAAACCAGATTTAGTAGAATATGGTAACCAAATTGAACAAAGCGATTTTGAAGGAAGAGTGATTCGTTTAGATTTTAAAGACATTACTTTAATCAATGCCTACTTCCCAAGTGGAACTAGTGGCGACGAAAGACAAACCTACAAATACCAATGGTTAAACGAAATGTTTGATTATGTACAAGCCTTGAGAAAAAAACGTAAAAAAATAATTCTTACCGGTGATTACAATATTGCCCATACAGAAATTGATATTCACGATCCTAAAGGCAATAAAAATTCTTCTGGTTTTTTACCTGAAGAAAAAGAATGGATGTCTAAGTTTTTAGCCAATGGTTGGGTTGATACATTTCGATTTAAAAACCCAGATGTAAAAGGAGCTTATAGTTGGTGGAGTCAACGTTTTCCAACTGTTCGTTTGCAAAATAAAGGTTGGCGTATAGATTATATTTGTGTTACAGATTCTTTAAAAGAAAACATTCAATCTGCAACAATTTATCCAGATGTAAAACACAGCGATCATTGCCCAATTTTTGTAGAGTTAAGCAATTAACGATTGGCTGTAAAATATTACTCATAAAAAAGGTTGACGCAACTCGTCAACCTTTTTTTATTTATATTTAGTTGAACAATTAAATTGCCCATTTAACCAATGTTGCACCCCAAGTAAATCCACCACCAAAAGCAGCTAAAACTATATTGTCGCCTTTGTTCAATTTGTCTTGCCACTCGTATAAACATAAAGGAATGGTTGCAGCAGTCGTGTTGCCATAACGTTCAATATTAATCATCACTTTTTCTTTGCTAATGCCCATTCTATCGGCAGTTGCATCAATAATTCTTAAGTTGGCTTGGTGAGGAACTAACCAAGCAATATCATTGCCGGTTAAATTGTTTCTTTCCAATAATTCAGCACTCACATCTGCCATGCCTTTTACAGCAAACTTAAATACTGTTTTCCCCTCTTGAAAAGCATAATGTTCTTTGGCCAAAACAGTTTCAACAGAAGCAGGTTTTAAAGAACCTCCAGCTTTCATGTGTAAATAATCTTTACCACTGCCATCGCTTCTTAAAATACTATCTTGTATACCAAAACCATCTTCATTGGCTTCAAGTAAAACTGCTGCAGCAGCATCGCCAAATAAAATACAAGTATTTCTATCCGTATAATCTACAATAGCACTCATTTTATCGGCACCAACAACAATTACTTTTTTGTATCTGCCACTTTCTATTAAAGCAGCACCAGTAGTTAAAGCATATAAAAATCCACTACAAGCAGCACCCAAATCAAATCCCCAAGCATTGGTTGCTCCAATTTTGTCTGAAATGATATTGGCTGTTGCAGGAAAAACCATGTCTGGAGTAACCGTTGCACAAATAATGCAATCAATATCTGTAGCAGCTAAATTTTTCTTCGCTAAAATTTCTAAAATTGCTGGTACAGCCATATCGCTAGTAGCTTTTCCAGGTTCTTTTAAAATTCTTCTTTCACTTATGCCAGTTCTACTTTTAATCCATTCATCATTGGTGTCCACCATTTTTTCTAAATCGGCATTGGTTAGTTTAGTTTCGGGGGCATAGCCTCCCACTGCAGTAATTGCAGCAGTTATTTTGCTCATGTATTAAATTTCAAAAAGTTAAATGTTCGGTATGCAAATATCAGCAATTCTTTAAAAGAAAACATTTTGTTTCATTTTCTAGTAAATTGAATCAAATTTAAAGTAAGCATTTAATTTAAACCCTTATTTTTGAAATCATTGTAATTATGATAGCATTTGTAAGAGGTCAGTTTGTTCAGAAGCAGCCAGCTCGTGTAGTGGTTGATGTAAATGGTGTAGGATACGATTTGCAAATTAGTTTGCATACTTATAGTGCCATTGTAAATAAAGATGCTGGGCAACTGCATACTTATTTACACATTACCGAAAATGCACAAACCATGTTTGGTTTTGCTGAATTGGACGAAAAGGAAATTTTTTTGCAGCTCATTAGTGTATCTGGTGTTGGTGCAGCAACTGCAAGAATGATGTTGTCTGGTATGAAACCTGATGAAATTGCAAAAGCTATTGTACAAGGCAACACAAAGCAATTAGAAAGCATCAAAGGAATTGGTAAAAAAAGTGCAGAACGTTTAATTGTAGAGTTAAGAGATAAATTGGGTAAACACCAATCTGAACATACAATGGGAGGTTTTCAACAAGCTTTACCACACTATGATGCAGTTGTAGCTTTAGTTTCTTTAGGAATTGCAAAACCTATGGCAGAACAAGCTGTAAAAAAGGCAATTGCTATAAACCCCGAACCTGTTGCTTTAGAAGATTTAATTAAAAACGCTTTAAAAAATTTGTGATTTATTTGACATTGATTTCTACTTAACTAAGGCTACTACGTTTTGAACAAACCAAGCAACATTTATAATTTTTCCATCCTTCTTTTTGCTTTTGCACTACTTGGCACAAGTACAAATTCTGTTGCCCAAAAAACAGACTCATTGCGTTACCCAATTAAAGATAGATGGGGCGATAAATATACTTGGCAAAACAAAAATCCTTTTAGCATTAGAGATACTTCTTTAATAAAACAAGAAATTGAGTACGATCCTAAAACCAAACAATATTATATCGTTGAAACCATTAATGGTAAGTTGTATCGTAAACCTACTTATTTAACTTTTGATGAGTTTCAACGCATACAAGCCAAAAAAGCAGAAGCCGACTATTTTAAGAAACGTTCTCAAGCATTGGCATCTTTAAATAGAAAAATTGAACGACCTAAAATGAAGGTGTTTGATAAACTTTTTGATAGAATTTTTGGTGTTGGAAAAAACGGATTTAAAGTAGATATTAAACCTCAAGGGTCAGTAGATATATTAGCAGGTTATCAAGGTCAGGTTACCAAAAACCCAACTTTGCCAGAAGCTGCAAGAAAAAATGGTGGATTTGATTTTGACATGAATGCCAATTTGAACGTAAATGCAAACATTGGCGATAAACTTAAACTTCCCATTAACTACAATACACTTGCCAATTTTGATTTTGAAAATCAATTGAAGTTAGATTATAAAGGCATGGACGATGAAATTTTAAAAAGCTTAGAAGCTGGTAATATTTCATGGCAATCTAAAGGAACACTTATACCAAGTACACAAAATTTATTTGGGTTAAAAACACAATTGCAGTTTGGTAAATTATATTTTACAGCAGCCATTGCCAATCAACGTAGCCAACGCCAAAGCCAAAATTTACAAGGTGGTGCAGCTACAACCACTTTCCAAAAAAAGTTAGACGATTATGAAGAAAATCGTCACTTTTTAATGGGGCAGTATTTTAAAAACAATTACAATACTGCCATGCGTCAATTGCCAATTGTAAACAGTTTGGTACAAATACAACGTATAGAAGTTTGGATAACCAATAGAACAGGTGCAACAACTGATGCAAGAGATATTGTAGGTTTAGCCGATTTGGGTGAAATACAACCTGCCAACAATGGAGTTACACCTTTAACAAACGATGCAAAACCCGATAATGGAACCAACAATTTATTTACCAATGTAAAAAATTACAGAGCTCCATCACAAGTTACCAGTCAATTGCAAGGTTTAGGATTACGTCCTGTTGATGATTTTGAAAAAACCTATGCTAGAAAATTAACCACAAACGAATATTATTTCAATCCGCAAATTGGTTTTATTTCTATCAATACACAACTACAACCAGATGAAGTGTTGGCTGTTGCATATCAATACACATACAATGGTAAAGTGTATCAGGTAGGAGAGTTCAGTCAGGATATTGCTTTAGACTCAACACAAGGTGTACAAAAAGTATTGTATTTAAAATTATTAAAAGCAACATCGGCACGTACAAGTTTGCCTATTTGGCATTTGATGATGAAGAATGTGTACTCTTTAGATTTACCAGGAATTAGTAGAGAAGATTTTAAATTGAATGTGCTTTATGAAGAACCAAGTGGTGGTTTAAAAAGATATTTACCAGAAAGTTCTACTTCAACTGAAGGTGTGCCATTGTTAAAAATTTTAAATTTAGATAGACTGAACAATCGAAACGATCCACAGCCCGATGGTGTGTTTGATTATGTAGAAGGGTTTACTATTTTACCACAACAAGGCAAAATAATTTTTCCAGTATTAGAACCATTTGGAAGAGATTTGGAACAACTTGCATTTAATGGTGTTGCTGCTGCTACAAAAGATAAATATTTATACAAACAATTGTACGATAGTATTAAAGCCATTGCACAAACCTATGCCAACTTTAATAGATATACCATTCAAGGGCAAGCAAAAGGCACTGGTGGAAGCGATATTTATTTAGGTGCTTTCAATGTTCCTCAAGGTTCTGTAAGGGTTACAGCAGGTGGGCAAGCATTGGTTGAAGGACAAGATTATACAGTTGATTATAATTTAGGGAGTGTAAAAATCATCAATCAGGCTTTATTAAATTCTGGTGTTCCTGTAAGCGTTTCTTACGAAAATAATGCAGGTTTTGGTATGCAACAAAGAGGATTTATGGGCTTAAGAGCCGATTATTTAGCTAGTAAAAAATTAAGTTTAGGAGCATCAATGGTACGCTTGGG
>ERZ724523.667-NODE-667-length-20134-cov-4.943623_pt1 | contig 20134 bp, 16 predicted proteins | sample MGYA00376056_ERZ724523 | MGnify/ENA primary metagenome ERZ724523 (study PRJEB28724, sample SAMN07190888) | wastewater metagenome | isolation source: influent of sewage treatment plant in Hong Hong | place: USA: Christiansburg, Virginia | collected 2016-03-01 ... | reverse complement strand
TCGCCAGTTTCCGGGATATCGGCCAGGCCGGCGCCTACCTCGCCTTCATGCGCGGGGCGACGATCGAGCTTCGCGTCTTCCGCTGACGTCGCCAAAGCAAGTCCATGGGGAAAGTTCTCGCACAACACCCTCATCGATAGCGCTATACATAATCGATCGAAATCCGACCAGCTTGCGCATGGCTTCTGCTACCAAACCATTGAAGCCCAGAACCCGACGCGAGAAACTAGCCACGCCTCAATGCATTCCATTGTGGAATGTCACCCGGCTTCTGGCCGGCGTCGCAGTCGATACCTGCCTACTTGTCTTGCCGACTGTCATTTGTACATTCGTCCGCACCTTCATCCCAAGCGGGGACCTCGTCCCCGTCGGGATGGGCGTTCCCGCTTTTCCCATTTATAGAGGAGAACGCCATGAATATGTCTATCCTGTCCCGCGCCGACCTCGTCCGCGAATTACTCGCGCCCGCAGTTTGTGCATCGAGTGCCCTACCCTTGCATGTCAGCGACGCTGTTGCCCACATGGGCAACCTGCCCGAAACTGAGTTGGCCCACCGCCTGGACGTGGCGCGCGAACTGCTGTTGCGCGACTTGCGCGAGCAGATGTGCAACAGTCCGGTGATGTCCTCACCGCAAGTACTGCGCGACTGGTTACGTCTGCACTGCGCTGGCCTGCAGCATGAGGTGTTCCTGGTGATTTATCTGGATGCCCACCATCGCCTGATCGAGGCTGAAGAACTGTTCCGGGGAACCCTGACCCAGACCTCCGTCTACCCCCGGGAAGTGGTCAAGGGAGCGCTAACCCGAAATGCTGCAGCGCTGGCCCTTGCCCACAATCATCCCTCGGGCGAAGCCGAGCCCTCGCGGGCCGATGAACTGCTGACGCAAACCCTGAAGTCGGCACTGAGCCTGGTGGACGTGCGGATCATCGACCATTTCATCGTGGCCGGCGACAAAGTCGTTTCGTTTGCCGAACTTGGGTTGATCTAGCGTCATGAGTCGCCCATCTTCCGTGCTGAATCCAATCCGGAAGTACTTCTCCGAGGCTCCCGGTCGGACTTCAACAATTGCTTTGTGAAGGGGGAGTAGCGATGACTTCCACTTCACGTTGCCCACTCTGCGTAGGTGATGGCATCCCCCTGGGGACGCTCGGATGCCTGCGCTGGTTCCGTTGCCGCGACTACGGCATGACTTACCACCGTCAAACTGGCAAGCGCTCGAAGACCAGGTCGACGCTCACTCAAAAAGAAGGAGACCCGCATGGAAAGCACTTCCGTGACATGCCTGAGAACACAGGCTGAACCCCTGGCCGCAATTTCGCTCTCGCATCTAAGTTCGAACACGCGCCTGAAACTGGCCGACAACGATTTGTCGGTCAACACCTATCCAACCGACTGCGGCGGCATCCTCTACGTCGGTGCGCCGCGCCACCGGATCCCGACTGAAAGCGACTTGGCCGCGATTTTCGAGATTGCCGAGTTGGCCGGCATTGTCTGGCTGAAATTTGACAGCGAAGCGCCTGTAATCGACGGCCTAACTGTCTTCACGATGCCAGACCCCCTATCATGAGCCGGCACTATATTCAGCTCATGCAGGCCGGCCCGTTTTGGTGGTGGCCGGCCATGACCGGCCTCTACGCGAACTATTCCTGCAGGTATTTCGCTGCCAAGAGAACGTGCTCCCTGGCGAGGACGAGATCGTCTACGACAGACTCGATGAGCACGCAATCATTTCTATAAGCGGAGAACTGGCTGCACTTGTGTCACATTGATACAATGAATGCTTTATGCCAATTTGATCAGGCATCCACTATGAAACGCTGTGTTGTCGGTATTCGTCGTTCTGGTGATGCAGTAAACGCAAGCAGCGGCACGGATATTCCAACGGTATGGTTCCCATCGATGGCGACAATGGCCGCCGTGCTTTCCGAGGATAACCAGGCACTGCTTCGCGTCATTCGGGATGCCAAGCCAAAAACGCTGACCGAGTTGGCTACGCTGAGCGGGCGGCAGGTGCCGAATCTATCGCGCACGCTGCGAATGATGGCGGGCTACGGGCTGGTTGAACTTAAACGTAATGTACGTGAGGTGGAACCGATTGCCCTGGCCACCAGTTTCAAAATTCTGATTGATTGAGGGACAGAGATGACCGGAGCGGCAATGCGAGAAGGCGTGATGACTGAAGCTGACACCTGCCGCGAATTCGTCACGCCCCGACTCGTCGAGTCCGGATGGTCAGTTGCCCCACACGCCATTGGCGAACAGCGCACATTCACCAATGGCCGGATCATCGTCGCTGGCGGCAAGGTGCGTCGCGGCAAGCAGAAACGCGCCGATTTCCTGCTTTACTACCGCCGCGATTTCCCGTTGGCGGTTGTCGAGGCCAAGGAAATCGGTCTGCCGGCTGAATCCGGTGTGCAACAGGCGCGGGAATATGCGGAGATTCTTGGCCTCAAGTTTGCATACGCTACCAACGGTCATCGCATCATCGAGATCGACTACACCACCGGCACCGAGCGTGAGGTGGATCGGTACGCCACACCCGCCGAACTGTTTGCCCGCGTGACGGCGGAAACACATTTGTCGCAGGACGCCGCCACGCATTTGCTGGAACCGTTCAACATCGTTTCCGGCAAGGTCCCACGCTACTACCAGCAAATAGCCATTCATCGCGTGATCGAAGCCATCCTGCTCGGCCAGAAGCGCATCCTTGCTACCTTGGCCACCGGCACCGGCAAGACCTGTGTAGCTTTCCAGATCTGCTGGAAGCTATGGAACAGCCGCTGGAATCGAACGGGTGAATATCGCCGCCCGAAGATACTGTTCCTGGCCGACCGCAATATTTTGGTTGATGACCCGATGGCCAAGATGTTCGCGCCTTTCGGTGATGCCCGCCACAAGATTGCCGGTGGCGACGTGAGCCAGAGCCGGGACATATACTTTGGCATCTACCAGGCCTTGAGCACAGCCAGCGAAGACGTATTCCGCCAGTACCGCCCGGACTTCTTCGATCTGATCATCATCGACGAATGTCATCGGGGCTCCAGTCGTGACGAGAGCAGTTGGCGCGCCGTGCTGGACTACTTTGCGCCCGCCGTGCAGTTCGGCATGACCGCCACCCCGCTGCGGGAGGAATCCCGCGACAGCTACGAGTACTTCGGCAATCCTGTCTACACCTACAGCTTGCGCCAAGGCATCGAGGACGGATTCCTGGCACCGTACCGGGTTCATCGCGTCATCACCACGGTCGACGCCGCTGGCTGGCGGCCCAGCAAGGATGAATTGGATCGCTATGGCCGTGAAGTGCCCGACGAGGAATACCAGACCAAGGATTTCGAGCGTGTCGTCGCACTACGTTCGCGCACGCGGGCAATGGCCCGCCACCTCACCGACTTGCTGAAAGGCACTGACCGCTTCGCCAAGACCCTGGTGTTTTGTGTCGATCAGGAGCACGCAGCCGAACTGCGGCAGGAACTGCTCAACCTGAATAGCGATCTGGTCAAGCAGTACCCGGACTACGTCTGCCGTGTCACCGCTGACGAGGGTTCCATCGGCCTGACGCATCTGGCGCATTTCCAGGACGTGGATAAGCCGACGCCCGTCATTCTGACCACTTCTCAATTGCTGACCACCGGCGTCGACGCCGAGATGGTCAAAAACGTCGTGCTGGCGCGCGTCGTCGGATCGCGTTCGGAGTTCAAGCAGATCATCGGGCGAGGCACGCGGCTGAAGGTCGACTACGGCAAGGAATACTTCAACATCATCGACTTCACCGGTACTGCCACGCGGCACTTTGCCGACCCGGATTTCGATGGCGACCCGGCGCGCATCGAGGAGGTTACGGTCAATGAGACCGGCGAACAAATCGAAGTGACCGAGATAGAAATTGAAACGCCGCCCGATGCGCCGCCAACCGAGTACGAATTACTGGAGGAGTACATCGGACCGGATACCGGCATCCTGATCAATGAGCCACCGGTGGAACCGCGAAAGTTCTACATCGATGGTGGCGAGGTTGAAGTCATTGGTCACCTGGTCTACGACCTCGACACCGACGGCAAGAAACTGCAGGTCGTGCGCTACACCGAGTATTCAGGTCGAGCCGTGCGCACCTTGTACCCGACGCGCGATGCCTTGCAATCCGCCTGGGCCAACCCTGACACGCGGGCCGAAGTGCTGCGCGAGCTGACCGAGCGCGGCATCAGTTTCGAGGAGCTGGCTGCCAGCAGCGATCAGCCCGATGCCGATCCGTTCGACATGCTCTGCCATCTGGCGTGGAATGCGCCGCTGTTAACTCGCCGCCAGCGCGCCGAACGTGCTGGACGCCAGACGCAGGATCTGTTCGCCCAGTACGGCGACACCGCCCGTGAGGTCCTGGTGCTACTGCTCGACAAGTACATCGAGCGCGGCATTATCCAATTCAATGTGTTGTCTGACCTGATGAAGGTGCAGCCCTTCGACCGCTTTGGTTCCCCTTCCGAAATTGCCACGCGCCATTTCGGCGGCGTGAAAGGCCTGAAAGAGGCCGTATCGCGGCTGCAGGCCGCCATTTACCAATAAAGAAAACTCGTCCTTATGGCCAAAACCGCCAAAACCGTCGCTCCCGAAAAGAAACCGCGCGTATCCCGCAAAATCAAAGCACCGCTGACTACCCGCGAGAACTTGTCCGCGCTGATCGGCACGGCGCGCAAGATTCTGCGCAAGGACAAGGGGCTGAATGGCGACGTGGATCGCCTGCCATTGCTCACCTGGGTCATGTTCCTCAAGTTCCTCGACGACCTCGAAGCCGTCCACGAAGAGGAATCCGAACTCGACAGCAAACCCTATCAGCCCATCATCGAAGCACCGTACCGCTGGCGCGATTGGGCCGCCCGCGAGGACGGCATTTCCGGTGACGAACTGCTGGCCTTCATCGGTCAGGAAGTTGCCATTCGCGCCAATGGCAGTAGCGGCCAGGGCCTCTTTGCCTACCTGCGCGGTCTGGCCGGCGAGGGCGAGAAAGGCAGCCAGCGCGAAGTCATCGCCAACGTCTTCAAGGGCGTCCAGAACCGCATGGTCAGCGGCTATCTGCTGCGCGACATTTTGAACAAGATCAACGGCATTCATTTCAGTGCCAGCGAAGAAATCCACACCCTCTCGCACCTCTACGAATCGATGCTGCGCGAAATGCGCGATGCGGCGGGCGATTCCGGCGAGTTTTATACGCCGCGTCCGGTGGTCCGCTTCATGGTTCAGGTCAGCGACCCGCAGTTGGGTGAAACCGTGCTCGACCCGGCTTGCGGCACCGGTGGCTTTCTCGTCGAAGCCTACGACCACATTGCTCCGCAGGTGACGACGCCGGCTCATCGCCTGACCTTGCAGCGTGACACCCTGTATGGCCAGGAAGCCAAGCCGCTCCCCTACATGCTGGTGCAGATGAACCTGCTGCTGCATGGCCTGGAAGCGCCGCAGATTGCCTATGGCAATACGCTGGATCGGCGGGTCAACGAAATCGGCCACAGCGAGCGCGTCGACGTCATCCTAACCAACCCGCCCTTTGGCGGCGAAGAGGAAGTCGGCATCAAGGCCAATTTCCCGCCCAATATGCAAACGGCAGAAACCGCGCTGCTGTTCCTGCAATACATCATGCGCAAGCTGCGCGTCGCCGGGGCGCCGGTGCCGGGCGGCAAACCCGCCAGCCGGGGTGGTCGTGCTGCCGTGGTCGTCCCCAATGGCACCCTGTTTGGCGATGGCATCAGCGCCGTCATCAAGGAGAAAATGCTCAAGGAATTCCGCCTGCACACCATCGTGCGCCTGCCGCAAGGGGTGTTCGCTCCCTATACCGATATTCCGGCCAACCTGCTGTTCTTCGAGCGCGGCGGCCCCACCGACACCATCTGGTATTACGAACTGCCGCTACCAGAGGGGCGCAAGAAGTACAGCAAGACCGCGCCCCTGCAGTTTGAAGAATTCGCCTCGGCCATGGCCTGGTGGAACGCCCGCGAAGAAGGTCCGCAAGCGTGGAAGGTGGACTTCGCCGGCAGGCGTGCCGCGGCAGTCGACGCCGCTACGCCGCACTGGCAGAACGCCGAGGCCGAACGTGCGGCGGCACTGGCGCTAGGCAAAGACCTCCGTGAAGCCGAACAGGGCATTGCTACGGTCAACGGCGAAAAAAAGGAAAAATCACAAGCGCGCCTGCGCACGCTCAAAGCCCAACAGCAGGCCCATGAACTGGCGGCCAAAACAGCACAAGCCCAAGGCGACGCCCTCTACTGGCCGATTTACAACCTCGACCAGAAAAACCCCCACGCCAAGGCGGGCCTCGAACATGCCGACCCAAAAGACCTGATCGCCCGCATGCGCGGCCACGAGGCCGAAGTGATTCGGCTGTTGGGCGAGATTGAAACCCTGGTCAATGAGGTTGAGCAATGACCGACATCGTGCCGAACACCGCCGGTTACGACGGTATTCGCAGCGACATTGTCGCGCTGCTGGAAAGCGCCCGTCACGCCGCCGCGCGCAGCGTCAATGCGCTGATGACGGCCAGCTATTGGGAGATCGGCCGCCGTATTGTCGAATTTGAACAAGGCGGCCAGGATCGGGCGACTTATGGCGAGGCATTGATCCAGCGCCTGTCGGCCGACTTGACCCGCTGCTTTGGGCGCGGTTTCTCGCCCCGCAACATTGAGCAAATGCGCCAGTTCTACCAATGCTGGCCGACAGAGCAGATTCGTCAGACGCTGTCTGGCAAATTGGCCTCTCGCAAGATTCCGCAGACAGCGTCTGCGGAATTGACCCCGTCGCTGATGTCGCAGACACCGTCTGCGCTTTCTGCTGACCTGCCCGCGCTCGCCCAAGCTTTTCCATTGCCGTGGTCGGCCTACGTACGCCTGCTCTCGGTCAAAAACGAGATAGCCCGCGCCTTTTACGAGACTGAAGCTCTGCGCTGCGGCTGGTCGGTACGCCAGCTCGACCGGCAGATCGGTAGCCAGTTCTACGAGCGCACCGCACTGTCGCACAGCAAGGCGGCGATGCTGCAAAAAGGCGAAGCCAGCGAACCCGGCGACCTGCTCACCCCCGAGCAGGCCATCAAAGACCCCTTCGTACTGGAGTTCCTCAACCTCAAGGACGAATACTCCGAATCGGATCTGGAAGACGCACTGATCCAGCATCTGGCCGACTTCCTGCTGGAACTGGGCGACGACTTCACCTTCGTCGGCCGCCAGCGCCGCCTGCGCATCGACGACAACTGGTTCCGTATCGATCTGCTTTTCTTCCATCGCCAGCTCAAGTGCCTGGTGGTCATCGACCTCAAGGTCGGCAAGTTCAGCTATGCCGATGCCGGGCAAATGCACCTGTACTTGAACTACGCCCGCGAGCACTGGATGAAGCCGGGCGAAAACCCGCCCGTAGGCCTGATCCTCTGCGCCGAAAAGGGTGCAGCCGAAGCCCATTACGCGCTGGAAGGCCTGCCCAACAAGGTGCTGGCCGCCGAATACCAGATGGTGCTACCCGATGAAAAGTTACTGGCCGAGGAACTGGAGAAGACGCGGCGGGAACTTGATGCAAGGCGCTTAGGACGTGCTGACGATGAGGGGGGCGCGGAATGAAGGCTTGGCCCAAAGTGGCACTGGGTCAGTTGATCCACCGTGCCGATGAAACCGCTGTGCTTGATCCACTTAAGCTATATCACGAAGTCACCATCAAGCTATGGGGCAAAGGCGTACTCAGCCGTGGAAAAGTTCTGGGCAGTGACGTAGTTTCTGTACGGCGCGTGGTACGAGAGAATCAACTGATCCTGTCAAAAATTGATGCCCGTAACGGCGCTATTGGATTGGTGCCACCAGAACTGGATGGTGCCATCGTCAGCAATGATTTTCCTTCATTCGCGTTCAACGATATCGGTCAATGCGATCCGGCATTCATGGGGTGGCTTGTTCGTTCAACCCCGTTCGTTGATCTGTGCAAAGCGGCCAGCGAAGGCACAACCAACCGCGTGCGCATCAAGGAAGACCGATTCCTTGATCAACAGATTGCATTGCCGCCGCTGGCAGAGCAACAAGCCCTCGTCGCCCGCCTCAATTCACTGACCGAGAAAACCCGGCAACTCGAAGCGCATCTGGATGCCGCTGACAATGCTTCGGCCGCCCTATTATTGAGCCTGCATCACAAGTTGGGCTCGGACCGAACGGTTCGTTTAGGCGACATCATTGAGTTGCATGAGGTAACGGAACCAATCAGGGTTGAAGGCCAATATCCGCAGGTTGGCGTCCGTGGTTTTGGTGGCGGCCTGTTTGCCAAAGCGGCAATCACCGGTTCGGGTACTGCCTACAAGTCCTTCAATCGCCTTTACACCGACGCCATCGTGCTGAGTCAGGTCAAAGGCTGGGAAGGCGCTATCGCGCTTTGTCCTGCCGAACTGGAAGGGATGTTCGTTTCGCCGGAGTACCGTACTTTCCGATGCAAACCGACGGAGGCCAGCCCCGCCTATCTCGGAGAACTATTTAGAACCGAGTGGTTTTGGTCTCGGCTTCAAGAAGCGACCCGGGGGGTTGGTGCTCGAAGAGAGCGCACTCGGCCAGAGCAGTTTTTGAATATCCAGTTGCCCATGCCAGGGCTGGTGGATCAATTGAAGATTGCCGAGATATTGGCCAAGCAAGTTCCACTAAAAGCCAAGCACGCCGCCATCCGCGCCGCCAACGCCGCGCTGCTGCCCGCAACGCTGGAGCGCGTATTCCAATCAAGAGAGACGAGCCATGCCTGACGCACCCCTGCAGTCCTCGCTATTCGAGGAAGACTACCTGTTGCGCGAGCTCGGCCAAGTAGCCCACGTGCCACAGGTCGCGCTGACCGAACTGGTGGCCAATGCCTGGGATGCGGGTGCGACACGGGTGGACGTCGTGTTGCCCGGCGAGATCGAAGGCACGCTGACCGTTACCGATGACGGCCACGGCATGAGCCCGCAGCAGTTCCGGCGGCGCTGGATGACCTTGCGCTACGACCGTTTGAAGCATCAGGGCGCGAATGTTGAGTTTCCTGCTGACCGCCCTGCTCGGCCGCGCAAGGCTTACGGGCGCAACGGCGTGGGGCGGCACGGTTTGCTGTGCTTTGCCGATGAATATCACGTCGAGACCTGGCGCGACGGCCAACTGGCAAGCTTCGTCGTCGGCACCGAGTCTGGCCCCAGCCCGTTTGTGCTGCGCAGTGAAACAATCGGCACGCGCACCGGCAATGGCACGCGCCTTTCCGTGCGGGTAGCACGCAAACTGCCGGATGCTGATGAAATTCTCACTGTGCTGGCGGCGCGCTTCATTCACGACCCGGAGTTTGAAATCCGCGTCAATGGCGTGCTGCGCTCGTTTAGCGAGATCGACGGCAGGGTCAGCGAATCGGCGCTCGATCTTGGTTCGGGACGCATCGCGACCGTAATCGTCATCGACTCCACCCGACTCAATCACTCCTCCGTGCATCAAGGCATTGCCTTCTGGGTGCAGCGCCGACTGGTCGGCACGCCGTCATGGGCCATCGGTCAGGTGGCCAATTTCGATGGACGCACCCGTTTCGCGCGGCGCTACAAGGTGATCGTTGATACCCAAGGCTTCGAGCCCGATGTCGAGCCCGACTGGACCGGGTTCCGCAGCACGGATGCGGTGCGCGAGTTGTACCGGGTGACCGCCGAACATATCGGCAAGGTCGCCCAGGAGTTGGCCAGCGAGATTGTTGAAGAAGCCTCGGCCGATGCCCTGACGCAAAACCGTAGCGAGTTGTCGGCACTGGGGCAAGGCGCGCGTCTGGAGGTGGCCGAGTTCACCAAGGCCATCGCCCAGGCGCACCCGACCATTTCACCGGATTTTCTGGCAAGCGCCGTCAAGGCCGTCATCAACCTCGAAAAATCCAAGAGCGGCGCGGCCTTGTTGCACAAGTTGTCGACCCTATTGCCGGATGATGTCGACGGGCTGGATCAACTGCTGACCGAATGGTCGATCAAGGACGCGCTGCGCGTGCTGGATGAGATCGATAGCCGGGTCAGCGTTATCGAGACCATTCGCCGACTGGCCGATGACCCGCATACCGATGAATTGCACACCCTGCATCCGCTGATTCTGCGCGCACGCTGGTTGTTCGGCCCCGAGTTCGAGTCGCAGGAATACTGCTCGAATGCCACGCTGCAGACCGTAGCGCGCGAACTATTCGATAGCCGGGAGGCGCAATTCATCAATGAACGGAATCGCCCCGACATTGTGGTGCTGCCGGACAAGACATCCTGTCAGCTAACCGGCATCGAGGCATTCGATCCGGCGGACCCGACGCTCACGCAGTTGCAGAACATTCTGTTGATCGAACTGAAGAAAGGCGGCTTTGAACTAACCCGGAAGGAGGTCAATCAGGCCGACGGTTACGTTCAGGACATCGCCGCGTCGGGTGCTGTATCCGGCACCCCGTATATCTGCGCCTGGGTGGTCGGACAGAAAGTGGCCGCTGGTGTGGCGAAAGACAAAACGCTGCGCAATGAAAGCCGCGACTACGGCCGCGTGCGGGCCACTACTTTCGGCACGCTGGTCGATACCGCCAACCGCCGGCTTCTCAAACTGCGTGATGTGTTGGCGACCCGGTACGGCAGCGTTTCAACGGATGCGCTGTTGAACCGTGTCTTTGCCCAGCCAGATCAGGGGAACATCGGGATTTGAACGCGGCGGGCGAACAGAGCGGATTGTTCATGCATGTATCTGTGCGCAGACCTCCAAATCGATCACTGCATCAGCCATGGCGGTCAGTTCCGGAGTCTGGGAAACAAAGAACTCCCGCTGATAGCCACCCAGACAAAGCACTGCCCGTTTCATCGCCATGAACATGCGCTTGCGCTCGGGGTCCAGCGGTCCATCGGCTTCGTCCGAGAACAAGGCGCCATAATGGCGTCCCGTGTTCTGGGCGAGATACAGCGCCACCGCGCGGATCAAACACTCGTTGATCCATACCCGTTCACCACCGCTCATCAGGCCGACGCTCTTGCTGTCGCCCGAGTCGCCGTCGTGTACCTGGATATCGAATCCTTCCTTCTGTTCACCCTTGGCGGTCTCCAGCTGCGTCAGGATGGAGACCGTGAAACGGGAACCGTAGGAAGCAAGCAGCAGATCGTTGGCCAGTCCCGCCAGGGCTGGTCCGGCATCGTCGATGGCCAGGGCAATTAAGCCATCATTGCTCATGCACTTGGCGAACAAGGTCCAGTTGCCCAACTTGGACTGGACCTTGGCGATACGGCTCGCCACCTGTGCCTGGCGAGCGGCCACGGCTGTTGCTTGCTGCGTCAGGACAGTGAAGTTTTCGGCGTCCCGTAAGGCGCCCAGGTAATTCTGTTCGGCGGTAGCGACCGACTGCGCTGCCTCTTCCATTTTTATGCGTGACTCGCTCATACGCTGCTCGTCATAGGAAGGAGGCAAGGCCGCCAACGTCTGCTTGAGTCGGTCCAGCGTGGCGCGGTAGTGCTTGGCCTGTTGTTCGTGTTGGGCCGCAATCGCCTGCCGTGCGGTGCCGATTTGTTGGCGCTCGGCCAACTCATCCGGTGTTTCCGTCCCTTGCTGGCAGGACGATGTTTCGCTGCCCAACGCCGTCAGTTCCGCCTCAATCTCGGCAAATGTGCTCTTCGCCCGGGCCTGTTCTCCCGCCTTGGCTGCCAGTAGCACATACCGCGAGCTTCTCGCGCCGGCCACCTCGGCACGATGTTCGGCCCACGCCAGGTGCTGGGGCGCGGCAGCAATCCCTCCGTACTGCCCGCCAAGCGCCGCCAATTCCTCTTGTGCCGCTACCTTTTGGTCTGCCAGGCGCTTGATGACTGCCTGGGCATCGGGAACCAGTGCCTGGGCTTCCCGCGCATCCCCCAAGAGCTGGCATTGCCCCTGCAGGTCAGTGCCGGCACAAGGCACCACCCCAGCAAGGCCGAAGCGCCGCGCCAACTCTTCGGCTTTGAGCGCCGCCTGCCCGGCCTCGCGCTCGATCCCCGACAATCTTTGCCGGACCAAGTCCTCGGAAGCTTTGCACTGGGTCAGGCGCTGAGCCTGCTGGCGCCAGTGGCCGACCCGAGCCAGACGCAGCGACAGGACCTGCTCAGCCATGGGTAGACGGGCCTCGGCTTGCCGTACGGTCGGAGCACTGGCCAACACCTTGAGGCATTGTTGATGCTGATTCTGCAAAGCCTGCCGACGGTTGCGTTCCTGGGTCAGGCGTTGGGCGATACGCTGCTCCAGTCGTTCCAGGCGCTGAGACTCGCTATGCTCCAAGGCCTTCAAGGCTTCGATGGCCTCGGTGCCAGCCTGGATCACCGCGCTGCATTCGCCCTGAAGCTGCGTCCGACGCAGTTCAACACTCTGCGACTGCTCACGTTCGGCCGCCAATTGCGCATGCTGGCTTCGGGCTGCTTCCAGGGTGGCCTGAGCCGCTTGGCGTGCCGCCAAACTCTGGGCGATGCGGCCCGCAGCGCCCTCAAGCCGTTGCAGTTCCCCGCCGATGCGTTGCGCATCATTATCTAGTCCGGACTGCTCCTGCCATATCGCTGCCAGACCAAGTTTGAGTAGCCGCGCCGTTTCGGCTGCCTTCTGGCCCAGCGCCCGGATTTCCTCCTGCCCCAACAGATCAGCCAGCAGCGTCTTGATCTCGGCATTACGATAGGCGCTCAACTGCCGTTTGCCCTGGGCGGAAAACACCGACGTGAAGAAGGTTTCGGCATTGCCACAGATCGCCTCGACACAGCGGGTATAGGTCTCCACCTTGCCGTCGGCGACGGTGCCATCTTCCAATGCCACGGGTTTCCATACACCGTCCGCAGAAAGAGCAAACAGGAATGCTTCGGTCTTGCGCCGGCCGTTGATGCTGATCACCACCTGCGAACGGTAGGTTCGGCCGTCGTGGGACCACACCAGGTCCTTCTCGTTTTCCGGGAGGCAAACGTGATCGTAATAGGAAAAGCCGCCCGGACCCGCCGTCGCCGCCCGCGAGGGCATGGTGAGATAGGGGTGCATATTTTCCATCACGGTGGTCTTGCCGCGCCCGTTGGTGCCGGCAATTGCGACCAACTCGGCACCGTCGGCCAGTTGCTCGAAATCCAGGGTGAGGACATCGCGTCCCAGACCGGCGCGGATACCGCGAAAGCCTTTGAGCATTAGTGAAAGCGGTTGCATGAATGGACTCCAACTAGGTCACCAGAACAGTCTGCGACACAGACAAAGATCGGCAAGCCTGCTCAGGTCAGAACAGCGACACGGGCTCGATATCGGTCATTGGCTCGATCTTGGTTCTACTCTCACCACAGTGAATTTCCTGTCCCCTTAAGACGCACTCGACGATTGCTTCGGGCTCCTGACCGGAAAGAGCCTGGAGGCAGGCGAGCAACGGTTCCACCCTGGCCTCGGTTACCTGCGCCCAGACCCGCACCTTGTCGGCCAGATGCGCCAACTGCGAAATTCCTGCCGCCCTGGTTCGCACCACCGGCACGATGCGTCCCTCCAGCTTGGTTTCCACCGCCCCCTCCAGCAAGCGCTCAATTTCCCTACGGTCGACTTCATGACGATCTTCATCGGCAACCGTCCAGCGCACGCGCACGAAGGCACCGGCGATGTCCTGTTGGGAGACGGTAGTTCGGAGTATGTCGAGGTCTGGCTTGCCATCAAACACGATATCAATCGTCCGTCGCGCCGGCGTCGCCTCCAGTGCAAAGCGCGCCTGATCGGCATCGACTTCCCACACCAGAAACCCCTTTTCGCCTTCCTCGCCGTAGTGAAAACGGCCGATGGAACCGGGATAGGCAATGCACTGCCGCCCGGCCCTGCCCTCCTGCTCCCAGAACTGATGACGATGGATATGGCCAAGCATGAAGGCCTGCGTCTCAGCGGCGAACAGCGCCCCTGTGGTGAATTCATGATCGAAACCCGCCATTGGCACGTCGTGCTCGCTCAGGCAGCCGAATACGGTACCGTGCGAGACGCCGATGGTGGGCAGGCCTTGCAACCGCGCCGCCCGATTGATCGGCACAAAACCACGCAACAGGATGGCCAGATGCTCGCCAACCGCCTGTGCCGCATCCGCCGCACCGACCGCTGCGGCAACCGCCGCCTTGTTCACCGTCGGCACGCAGGAGAACAAGGCACGGGCACCGGCCGGCAGTTGATCGAAGCACCAGCCCGTCGAAACCAGCCATTGCCCCTGGGCGGTGAGTGCCACTTGTTCAATACGCTCGGCCACATGCACCGGATAGCGGCCGCCCAGCAGTTTGAAAATAGCCAGGGTGCCGGGCGGCTCATGCGAAAAGGTGCCCTGCAACATCAACACCGGGCAATGGTCGGCCAGTCGCCGCACCTGGGCGAACAATCGTTCGGCGGCCGGCGCGTGCAAGTCCAGCGCATGGTCGGTGGCATCACCTGACAGCACCGCTGCTTCTATCCCCAGGGCAATGGCCCGATCGATGGCGGCGCCAAAGCAGCGATCCGCCTCCATCCGATTTTTGGTGCCGTAGTGCAAATCGGAGAAATGCGCGATGCGGATCATGCCGTTCTCCCCCGCGACACCAACTGCATTTCGCTCTCGATCTTGTCACGGTAGCCCTGCGGATCGTTGCCGTAGCGCTCCAGTTCATTCCAGGCCTGGGCACGGCCATGTGGATTGATCTTCCAGCCCGGTCCCCAGCGCCGGTCGGCGTAGGCCCGGTACTGCTCAGGCAGGATGTCATAAGCCAGCACCCGCGCCATCAGTTGCTCGAAACTGGGATGCCCGCTCTGGAGCAACGGCTCGTCGACAGACGAGACATTGACCATTGGGGATGACCGGACCTTGCCCGCAGCAGATTGCACGGGCTCGGCAAAGGACTCGCCCGTACTGCCTTGCAGCACCTGCGTCGCCAGTTGCGCCTGCACCACGGCCGTCTCAGTGTCCTCGTTCTCGCGCAGCAAGGCGGTGACATCCACCGGCGCCTCGAGATCGATGATCCACTGCGGTACGCGCACAGCCCTGCCCTGTTCGTCGATATGAGCCACCTCCATGAGTCTCTTAGTCAGGTAGAAAGGCGTGCGTTGCCGATCCAGGAAGCCGGAGATACGCCCGCCGCGCAAAAAGCCCACCGTCTCGAACTTCTGGATCGCCGCATTCATCGCGTAAAAACTGTTGGTGTGCAGTTCAAAAGCGCTGATCGAGCGGATGCCGGGTATAAAAAACAGGAAACGCCCGGTCAGGTTGCACTGACGCGCTTGGTATTCGCGGCAGGCCTCCGGTTCGCACAGGCCATTGTTCTCCTCGCGGACTATTGTCTTGCGCCCCCCGAAGAGACGAATCGTGCGCCGCCCCGTATCGTCCACTGGCACCGGCGCATGGCACATGCAGTGGCGCACCCGGCCATCAGCCGAGTATTGCGACCAGTAGTGCTTGTCGTGCATTCCCCAGGCCGCCAGTTCGTGCGGCATCACGCTCTGCCAGTAGTCGGAAGGAAATACCACGGGAAAGCGGTACAGGTGCCGCCCCTCACCCCGGTCTTCGCTGTAGGCCGCCAGAATTTGCGCGGCGATTTCAGGATTGGGAAAATCCTGGCCCCGCACGGTGAACCACGGCACGTTGCGCGGTATCAATGGCGTTTTGAGTGCGGGCAGCACCTCGGTAATAGCGCGCTCGATCTGCTCGAAGGACTGGCCAGCGGCTACGCCCTGGTCGTAGATGGCCTTGGCCTTGGGCTGTTCCGCCGCTTTCTTCGTCAACACCTTGATACCGGCGCGAATTTTGCCGCCGGTCGGAATGCGGGCGGGGCTTTGCCCGAGCAGTGTTGGGGTGATGCCGCCACTCTGTATGGCAATCGCTCGATGAGGGGTGAGATGGGCCATGATGGCGTTCCTCCATGAAGGTCGGGATATTTCGACAATTCATGCTCCCGCGACTTCCCTCCGTTTCAACCCCAACGGAAACACTCCCGGCAAAAGCATCCCCTTGGCCGACGGCCATCTCAGTCTTAAAATATCGCCATGACCCGCTCCGAACTCATCGCCCAACTCGCCGAACGCTTTCCTCAACTGGTACAGAAGGATGCTGAAATGGCGGTAACGGAGATTCTCGGGGCCATCCATGCGGCGCTGATTCACGGTGATCGAGTTGAGATTCGCGGGTTCGGCGTTTTCGACCTGAACCACCGCACGCCCCGCCAGGCACGCAACCCAAAAACCGGTGAGCCAGTAGCGGTACCGGCAAAATGGGTTCCCGCCTTCAAGGCCGGGAAGGAACTGCGTGAGCGGGTAATGGCCCCTGCCACGTCTTCAGATAGCCGCTCCGCTCAGCCAGTGGCCGTTCCTCCAGCAGGTCCCTTCGTCACGTGCTCGAGTTGGACTAGATAATCCTATTGTATTAGGATGCTCGTTCAGACCCAAAAGCCACATATCCTCATGCGCAACACTTATTCGTTTTGTGTCCCCGCGAATGCCTCAACGGCAATCGTAGACGCGCGCATGCTTGGGCTGAAAAGCAAAAAACGACCTCTCCGCTGACGGGGATGTTGTGTCCCGTCGGGCGGAATGCCGGACGGGATTGATTCACAAGTTTTATGTCTTGTATCAAGCCTCACTCCGGTGCAACGCCGGCGGAACGATTCCATTAATTCGTTCTTTACGAGGCATGTTATGCAAACAAACTTTGAAGGTATTTGGGTTCCAATCATTACGCCATTCTCTGGCGATGGGGTTGATCATTCGTCGCTGACACGTCTAGCACAGTACCTTGCCGAGCAAGGAATAGCCGGAATCGTAGCTGGTGCGACTACAGGCGAAGGCGCTCTATTACGGACTAGTGAGCAAGAAGCTATTTTCACCACGCTTCGCGCAGCGGTGCCCCAGCTGCCCATCGTTCTAGGTGTTTCACAGGCTTCAACTGAGGTCGCCGCATCACAGGCACGCAGTCTCTCAATGCTGCAACCCGATGGGCTATTGGTGACGCCACCAACCTATGTTCGGCCGACCCAACAGGGCATTCAACGGCATTTCGAGGAAGTTGCCGAAATGGCCGATCTCCCAATACTGATCTACAACATTCCATACCGAACCGGTGTCAATGTGGAACTCGGCACATTGCAATCCCTCGCATGCGACCCACGTATTGCCGGCATCAAGGAGTGCGGAGGCACAACAGAGCGCATGTTGCGCTTGGTTCACGAGACGTCGTTAAAAGTCTTTTCCGGCGATGACAGTCAAAACTTCGCTGCGCTCTGTCTCGGCGCGCACGGCGCTATTGCCGCTTCCGCGCACGTTCTTCCAAGTTGGCATGTTCGAATTCTTGAACTGCTGCGCCAAGGACGGTTAGATGCTGCGAGGCGTACAGCAATTGTGCTACAGCCGATTATTCGTTGCCTGTTTGAGGAACCCAATCCAACGCCGCTTAAGGCATTGTTGGCCGCGCAGGGGTATTGCGAAGCGACTGTTCGTCTCCCCTTCGTGCCGGTTAGCCAAGATCTATGCGAACGCCTACGGGTAGAGTGGGATATTTTGCAGCAACTCGACTTGCAGCCGATCTGAGCAATTGCAAGTCGGGTTGGCTGAAGGAAGTGCCTCGTGTTTTCAATGCATTTATCAGCCGCGATCCGATGGCGGAGAACCACTGCGCCTTGGAAAATCTGCCATCGGAACATCCGTCCGCCACGTCCACACCATCATCTTTTCCGCCCTGATCGCCTTCTCCTTCGATTCCCGTTCCCTGTGAGCCATGAAGGTGCTCACCACATGCAGCGGCACCGGTGACGGTCCGGCATCCAGCAGTAGCGCATTCGGAAATGGCGCGGCACTGCGCGCATCGTAGCGTAGCGGTTTGACGAAGCGACGCTGCTGAGCGACCAGGGCATCAATCAGTGGAAGTTCATGTACACCCTCGATCGGTATCCACTGCTCGCTGCTCAGCATCAGGCTTACCGAATCAATCTCGTAGGTGTGTTCACGGCGGGCACAGATCAGTGCGGCCATGACCAGCCTCACCGAGTGGTGGATGTCGGCATCGCGGGCCTCGAACAGCGGTGCGAAGACCCGTTCAATACGTTCCCAAGTACGGCCGGCGATAAGCAAGGGCGCATCAGGCATGTGGCGAATCCAGACCCGGTACCCCTGGGCTGTTGCCTCGCTGGCCTTGTATTCGCCGATAACGACGGCCAGCGGCGCCTGACCGTCGCGCGGACCCAGCACCGCCAACTTCTCGCGGCGACGCTGGGCGGCTTCGACCTTGCTGTTTTCACTGAAAGGCTCAGGGACATACAGGCGCTCGGCCAGCGGCACGCCCTTGACCGTGATTTCCTCGGCCGCCTCCAGCAGATATTTACGCAGTACTCCCTGGTTACGCTTGCCAGCCATGGCCGGGCTCCAGCGGTTAAAGCCGGCGCGCTCGAACAGGAAGTGCATCAAGGCACGTAGCGACATGCGCCGCCGTGGCACACCTACCTCCGCCACCTCCTGTGCTTCACCGTGCGGCACGCTGTGCCCGATCATCCGCGTCCACGGAAAATCCACGCGGAGTTCGACCCGCCCCGGCTCGGACTCAAGCACCGCTTCGCCTACCAGTTCGCCCAAGCCCGATTGCCGGGCTTCCGGCTCGTAGGAAGGACAGCCGGGATGGTGGGTGCTGCCACTATCCGGCATGCGCTTAACCACAAACAGGCTGTGGTGCGCTACGTACATTTCCACCCCGCCCGGCATGCACAGACAGCGTGGCCGTTCGAGGCTGTCATGAACCTGGGCCAAAGCCTCCTGTAACTGCGGATCATCGGCGCCAATTACGCGGCCTTTGATGGCAAAGCGCTGGGGGTCCATAGTGGCCGCGCCAGACTTAAACCAGTTCGTCGAGCAGTTCAGCCAGTGTCGGCTTCGGCCGGGGTAGCAGTTCCCGCACCGCGCTGCGCTCGCCGATACCCAGGATGGCACCAACCTGATCCTCGTCGGCACCTCGCTCATACATCCGCGACATCACTGTAAGACGTGCCGACTGGGCGCTCAGTCCCTTGAGTTCAGCGTAGCGGAACAACTTGCGATAGATCTCCAGGAGTGCCCGGCAAACAAAGCGATTCTGGCCTGGCTCACCGTTGTTTGAAGCGATTCGATAGGGTTCGCCACAAGGCGACAGAAACAAGCGGCTGTCCGCACGTAATCCTCGGTAGTAGTCTGGCGCCCCGACGCCGTGCCCGCAATCGCAGCGCTCCCGGAAATAGGCCGTCAGCGCGTCATCGAGCCGGCGACTACTGAAATAAAGTGGCCTCAATTTGCCATTGATCGCCACCTCGGCACGTAATTCCGATTCACGGCACACACTGCCGTCGGCATGCAGGTAGTCGCGGACCTCGAGCCGAGCGATTTCGAGAGGGCGCAGGCCAGTGGCAAACAGCATGTAGTACAGGGCAAGGTCGTGCCAGGTGCGACTGGTGCGGCCCTTGATGCGCACCGCGCCCTGGGCCACCTCCGCCGCCGACAATACGCGCGCCGGGCGGGTACCAACCGGCAGCAGCGGCACGAATCCGGCCAGCGCGACCAGGATGGCCTCGCGATGCAGGCGCAGCCGGCGCACAAATGCGGCGCCTTCTTCCTTGAGACCGTCCACGCCGACTACCTGGGTGAGTTGGATGGCGACTGACTTGATGCGCCGCTCAACTGCCGTACGCGAGATACCGAAGCGCACGGCTACCGTCTCGTAGGTATCACCGCCGATGACGGCACGCAGCATCTCAACCGATTGCAATGCGTTTTCGTGGTGCTTGCTGACCTCCTGGCTGTCTTGCATGACCTGCATCTCCCATCACATGTCGACCGACATTTTTCCGAATACTCAAGCGTCGACGCACCCATTGCCAGGCGAAATCGCCGGGAAAGGTGCGGGATTTCGTCATCAGATCAAGAGCACCATGATGCTCGGTAGAGCCCCCCCTGATCGAAGACGGTATGCACGCATTGCGCAGTGGATCGGTAGCGGCCCGGTTGCGGCGCAAACGACGCCGCTACGAGCCAATCTCCCATACTTGATTCGGAAATCAGACCGGTTCCCCTTGCTGCCCGATCCAGCGGCGGATATCTTCGGCACGCCAGACGGTCACGCGCTCCGAGAGTTTGACCGGGTCCGGAAAAGTGCGCGCCTGTATGCGCCGCCAGAGGGTCGATTTTGAAATAGGAACGA
>ERZ724523.663-NODE-663-length-20158-cov-5.209869_pt1 | contig 20158 bp, 13 predicted proteins | sample MGYA00376056_ERZ724523 | MGnify/ENA primary metagenome ERZ724523 (study PRJEB28724, sample SAMN07190888) | wastewater metagenome | isolation source: influent of sewage treatment plant in Hong Hong | place: USA: Christiansburg, Virginia | collected 2016-03-01 ... | reverse complement strand
AAGGAAGTCCAGCAAGGCAAGGCCAACCCGATCAACGTCAAGGGCAAGCACGTCATCGTCATTGGTGGCGGCGATACCGGCTCTGACTGCGTCGGCACCTCCAATCGCCACGGCGCAGCATCGATCACCCAGTTCGAGTTAATGCCGATGCCGCCGGAGCAGGAAAACAAGGCGCTGACCTGGCCTTACTGGCCATACAAACTGCGCACCTCTTCCTCGCATGACGAAGGTTGCAGCCGCGATTTCGCTGTTGCCACAAAAGGCTTCGTCGATGATGGCAAGGGCAACGTCAAGGCACTGAAAGCCGTTCGCCTCGAATGGACGGATGGCAAGATGAGTGAAGTTGCCGGTTCGGAATTTGAACTGCCTTGCGACAACGCCTTCCTGGCGATGGGCTTCACCAATCCGGTTGGTTCCCTGCTTGATGCTTTCGGTATCGAGAAAGACAATCGCGCCAATGCCAAAGCAACGACCGACGGAGCAGGTTGCTATGCCACGAATGTTGCCAAGGTATTTGCAGCCGGTGACGTACGCCGTGGCCAATCGCTAGTAGTTTGGGCGATCCGTGAAGGCCGTCAGGCAGCGCGGGAAGTGGATGCTTTTTTAATGGGATTTACCAACCTGCCTCGATAGGTTTCCAGGCTGGTCAAGCTGCTCTAAACGCTGTCACGGGAAACCACCGTGACAGCGTTTAGCTTTTAAGGCAATTGTAATTTCGGTGCTTCAACTTTTGTCCCGGCTGGGTCAAACACGATGGTAACAACAAACCATCCTTTAGTTTTTGGTGTGCCATCACGAAATCTGGCTGACTTGATAGCCTCAAGAACCGTATTGTCAAAAACGCCCAAGGGTTGGCTTTCGACAACGTCGATATTCTCGATTTCGCCCCCTCCCGTAATTTCAAATTTCGCTGTAACACTGCCTCTTGTGCCCAAAATGAACTGGTGCAAGGGGTACTCTGGATTAATATCAAGAACAAATACGGGAATTGAAGAGTTTTTTCCTGAATTTTCACTGGACTTGTCGTTTACCCCCAGAACAGGACGAGGTGCGGAAGACGGCTTTTCGGATATCGCCGCTAATGTATCTGCTGCTACTTGCAAAGCATCAGCTTGCCGCTCGGTTTCTGGCTGAGAGTTCACCACCATAGATGCCCCATCCATTATTTCGCTTTTAAAGTGAATTTGAAGAGCGGGCAGTCCAGATTGAAAAGTATCGTGCTGTTCAGAAATTCCACCAGAAAGACATAGCACCAAGCAGTGGAACGATATGGATGCGACAACCGCAAATACAAGTTTGCGATGTTCGGAAATATCGAACCATGGATGGTATTCGCCATACGTTGCTCGGAACATTTTAAATTTACTGAGAATCCGGTGTATTGATGCTCAATACTGGGCCAATATCAGCATTGTCGTATTGCCGCTTGTCATTGCTTTGAAACCGCTCATCTTTTTTATCGAAACACACCAGTCATTGATGTTAGTGTAACTATCGGGGAAAGTAGTTTATGCATGCTTTTTCAAATTTTCGGGGATAAAAGTGTTACAGCCAAAACAAAAAGGGTTCACGCTTATCGAGTTGATGATCGCAGTCGCGATTATCGGTATCTTGTTATCTATTGCCATACCCAGCTATAAAGACTACATGATTCGCGGGGCACGATCTGCGGCTCAAACCTATCTTTCCGATTTGGCTCAAAGACAGGAACTGATTTTTCAGGATGCGCGAGCCTACAGTAGCACCGTCGGGGATTTTCCGACAATTCCACCTGATATCGCATCACGATACCAAGCACCTACATTTGCGGCAACCGCACCAGCCCCTGGCGTACCAGCAACCTACTCCATTACGCTGAAACCAATCGTTGGAGGAATGATGAAGGACGATGGTGATCTGGTTGTAAATTCGCAAGGTGCCCGTACACGTAATGGCTCGATTAACTGGTAAGCCATGAAACACTATTTTCTTCGGGAACCCCGCCCCCGCAACTCATCAATACAATCGCCAAACAGTTTTTGTCGGCGTTTGCCTCAATACAGCCATATGCAGACGGGTTTTACTCTCATCGAATTGGTTGTCGTAATTGGGATAGTCGGAATTTTATTAGGGATTGCCATCCCGAATTTTACTGAAATGATTATTGAACAGCGCGTACGTTCGGTCGCATCTGATCTGATCGGGGATTTGGTTCTGGCACGAACAGAGGCAATCAAGCAGCAACGGCGAGTGATACTCCAGGCGGCGCCTGGGGGCTGGAAAGATGGCTGGATAATTTATGTTGATATCGATGCCAGTGGCAGCCTCAACGGGGGCGAAACACCCATGAAAACTGCGGCTGCAGTACAGGGCGACACACTGAAGGTCTGCCCGTTAACTGCAGCAGCGAATACCCAAATCGTCTTCCGCGGCGATGGGGGCGTGGCAAACTTTCCACTTGGCACTGAATCCGGCCTTCTGGTCTCTGACGACAGAGGCAAAATCTGGACTGTCGGAAATAGCGGAAACCCTGGTGCACGTACTCGTGAAATTCCCATTTCAACTGCAGGACGCGCCTCTGTGGAGACTTTGAACAAAGCAGATGGAATCAAATGCCCATGAATTCAAATATCCGGCATCAAAACGGTATGTTGATGATCGAAGTCCTAGTCACCATCCTGATTGTAAGTCTTGGCCTGCTGGGCATTGCGGCAATGTTTGCCCGCTCTCATCTGGTCAGTGACGAGGCCTATCAACGTTATCAAGCGACCGAAATTGCTCATCAGCTGTCCGAACAACTAACCGCAAATCAAAGTGAAGCAAGCCTGAGAGAGACCTCAACCTATGTCACGGGTCTTAGTGCGCCGATGCCAGGCCATGGATATACCTCAACAATGTGCTCTCCGTGCACCTCAGCACAACTTGCCGTCAGGGATTTGTCAATTTTTCATGATTCTCTCATCGGAACACAAAAAACCAAGTCGGGTAACAATGCCTCGGCACTGCTCGATGCCCGTGGCTGCGTCGAATATCTTGGTCCCAAGCTGGGCGATCCGATCGATCCGGAAGATCCACCGCGCTATCGCATCAGCGTAGTTTGGCAAGGACGAGGATTAGCCGGGACAACAGTTAACCCGACATTGTGCGCCAACGGTATCTATTCAGATGCAAGATTGCGCCGGGTAATATCACTGGAAGTACAGATCCTATGAAATCCAACAATGCCGGTTCGGGCAACAAAATCCATGACCAGAAATTGCGTGTCATGTCATTTTATGCAGGCAACAATTTTCTTAAGCAATTATCTTCAGGCCAGAGACAACACGGTCTTTCGCTGGTTGAGTTGATGGTTGCACTAGCCATCGGAACATTGATTGCCTTGGCAATTTCGACCCTGTTCTTCCAGGTTTTTTCCGGATCACGTACTGCGGACGATACTGCGCGCGCCTCAGAAGCAGGCTCTTTCGGCTTGCGAATACTCAGCGAGGATTTTCGGATGTTCGGGTTTGTTGGCCTAATTGATGACGGTTCAAAAATCGACTTGGTAAGAACAAGCTTAGTGGGAAGCAGCGCAGCAGACAACTGCGGAAATCCAAAATGGTTTCTGCCACTGGATGAAGCTACGAATCGCATCGTATACATCGAACATTTTACCAACCCAAGTGATTTGCCATGCATAGCTGCCGCCAATCATGTCGCAGGAAGTCCTGCCATTGTTCTGCGAGGAGCGTCAGGTACCCAGGCACGGCCAGCTGACTTGGCCACCAATAAAATATTTCTCCAGTCCAACCAGGCAGGAGGCATTGTTTTTCAGGGTGTAGATTACGCAGCTAACGTAAAGGGAGCCGGTAGGCACACAAGAATTTGTAGATACACGCCAGGAGCGGGCGCCTGTGCTGACACTGCGGATGAACCTCCGTGTCGATGCCCGACAACGGGCGTTAATGCCGGCAAAGGAAGCGTCGCTCTGGTCGATGCACCAATATTTGCATATCACGCCAACATTTATTACATCCGCCCCTGCAGCCGGCCTGCCGGCACAACATGCACTGCGGCGGATGACAACGGACAACCCATTCCTACCTTGGTAAGGCGTCAACTTTCGGAAAACACCGACCCCGCTACCTTTGTTGAAGTGCCAATAGCCGAAGGGGTTGAGCGAATGGCCGTGTCATACGGAATCGATGCTAACCGGGATAGTGTAACGGAGACTTTCACCGACAAGAACACCATTTTCTCACCAGCCTCCCCAAACCTTAGCGATGATGCATTGACTGTTCGTATCAGCTTGCTCATGCGCACGCGCAAGCCGGAAAACAATTACGACGACTCCGTTAACACCTATACCCTGGCGGATGGCTCAACCTTTAATTGCGTGACCAATGTCGCATCCTGCAAACATCATCGCTACATCCTTACTGACACCGTACAGGTGAAAAATAATGCCTTCCGCCGCTAATTCTTCGTCCCGTATTCATCCTGCCAACGTTAGCGCCTCCCACACCCGTCAATCCGGTGTCATTTTACCGGTTGCGCTATTTGTTCTGGTTGCAGCAACCATTTTGACGCTGGGACTGGTCAAGACCAATATGTCATCATTACGTGTTGGCGGGGCCTCGGTCGTCGGCCAGGAAACTCAGGGGTCAGCCGAACTCCTGTCCAGTAACTTCAGGACTCGCAACCCGGTAGTCACGGTCGATCCGCTTACGTTGAAGGAATTGCCAGACGAAGGCCGCTATGAAAGAGGCTTTACGCCGTGCAGCACGCTGGCAGATCTCCTTCCTTTTACTACCATTTTTGACTGTCGTTCGATCAACCCCAGCCGCTTGCCGGCACACACGCAGCAGGTCGAAACGGCGCCGGGCGTCAGAACCCCTGATGTTCAGCGCATTGGATGCGCACCGCCTCCACGAAGCAGCTCACCCACGGAAAATAACGGGCTAATTAAATTCAATCACAATCAAATATTAAGCCGCGTAGAAAACACGTTTTACGGAAGTCAAGGTGCTGCAGGTATCGGTGTTGGAAAACTGGTTATGCAGTGTCCGTAAATCGCTAATTGGAAAAAAGAAAGCGAGAGAATCATGAACGCCAAATTCAACAAGTGGGTTGCCCGGATACTGATGGTTTCCATAGTCAATCCCGCAATGTTCGTTCCGCCAGCTGCAGCTCGGGATACCGCCATTTTCTCAGGGCTGCTTTCCGCCACTGTAGTGACAGTCAAGCCCAATGTGCTCTTTGTAATAGACACTTCGGACTCAATGAATCTGCCTGAAGCGTGGAAAGAATATGCCGGCGCATATGATTCTCACGTCGAATACCTGTGGAATGATCTGACCCGGATTGTCGATGCCGATGCTGGATCTATCGGGGAAGTAACCGCAGCGGATAGCACCAGAATATCCACACAGCAAATTCCCAGCCAATTTTTTACAAAATGGGGCTTTTGGGATGGCGCAACACTCGCAGACCGCCAGGCACTGTGGCAGGCTGCCCGCACCTCAGCAAAAGCAACCCAAATTCATGGAACGGCTCCTGCGGTTACAGACCCGGGCCCTGCATATCAATACCGGAATTACAACGACCTGTCCTGGATATACTGGTTGCCGACAGGAACAGCAGAGACAGACCCCCGGTTACGCTCCCCTTCATGGAACAAGTTTCGTGGCTACATTCAGGAATTAGGCGATGGCCTAGGCGGCGGCATGACACGCGGCGGCCCATCCTTCAACGATACCAATAACTACCAAGCCTATAACAAGTGTGGAAATTCGCTGGATGCCTTGACACCATCAACCGTGTTTGTGCCTTCGCCAATTGCCCGAAATACCGGCAAATACCTCGACCAGCAATGGGCCCGTTGGGACCCATACCTGGCGACGACTGCGGTGGGCAATTCCGGCTACCCAGCCAGCAGTACACTGGCTATTGCCTTGGGCGCACCAAGTACAACTCAGTATGCAAAAGGTTATCTTGACACGACCAATCCAGCTACCGGCAATCCGGCAAGCAACCCGGTATACCGCGACAACACCTCAGCCACTGCCGACGTAGGCCTGAACGGACTTCCCATTCGTTACAACAGCGGCAGCTCCGGTTCGGGTTGGGATGGCCTGAAAGCGGATTCAGGCGGTTTTATTTTGCGCAGCATTATTGATGGCTATGCCACACGCGTTGATCTTGAAGCAGTCATGTCTACGTATGCCTTACCAGCAACAAGCGATGTCGACGGCAGCAGTATCACTGATGTCAAAGATGCAAAATTCATAGCCATCAAAGGCAACAGGGATGCAACACCAGCCTTCGGTAGCGCAACCGGCTTGCATGCTTACACAGACACCACGGCATCACTATGTGACTCGGCAACAGGACCGGCCAGTACAACTTGTCTTGACAAACCATTTGGCGCGACCAGCCCAGCCTTTACATTGACCAAAACAGCAACCTGCAATCTAACAGGTACAACAACATCGAAAGATGCCCGAGCCAATTCAGTCAAAACCGGCGGAACATGTACCATTGGTACGATTAGCAACTCCGGCACTGACACAAACGGAGCGCTTTTTCCAAGCTTTTCCGACGTACCAAATCCCACCGTTTGCCCAGCCCCGACCACGACAAACAGCAACTTTTATTCTGTAGATAATTCTGCTTGCGCCTACACAGTAACAACCGTTGCAGCGGCTCAAACCTGCGCGTTGACTGGCGATCAAACCTTGACAATCGGCGCCTGTACACCGACAGGTGGCAGTAATGTTGCGATTTCTGCTTGCGCACTTTCAGGACCGGCGGATACCGTGGCAGCTTGCGCCTGGTCCGGTCGGCAAACCAAGAATGTTGGCAACTGTGCCTGGGTTGGGCGGACAGCGACATTTAGTGAGTCAACAAAGTGGCGGGCATCTGGTGGAACCTGCCAGCAAAACGGCAGTACTGAATTTTGTAATGGCGTAGCTGGATCACAAGGTCCATTCGCAACGGAAGCCGCAGCCCTAGCCTCAACTGCAGGGTGTACCAATACGGTGCCCGCAGCCGCTTACCAGTACGGAGGCACCTGTACAGAAAATGGCTCGGCTGACGAGTGTTCGATTACTGGCGCATCCGCTATTCTTGGTGGCGGCTATACCAACGTAAATGCGACCTGCGGCAATGCCAACTCACCTCCTGTAGGCACCTACACTCATACACCAACGTGCTCTGAAAACGGTTCGCCTTCAAGTTGCCAGCTAAGCGCCGGCACTTCCAGAACAATTCGTGGCAGCACCAAAACCTATTACACAGCTGCCAACTGCACCAACAAACCCAACGCCTTGCCGACCTACAATCAAAGCGGCAGTTATGGCTATGGCAAAACCTGTACAGGCACCAACAATACTTGCACGACCAACGCCAGCAATACTTTCACGGTTAGAGGTAGCAGCTATACGCAAGTAACCTCGTGTACCAACGGAAAAACACCTGGCACTTATCACCGTGGCGGCACTTGTACGGGCACCCTGGCGGGATGTACTCAGGTCACCCCATACGGCGGGACCTCAGTCTTTGTTTCACCTAATACCTGGTATACAAACCTGGCAACCTGTACGCCGCCTACCGGCGCGCAAACCTATAACAGCAACTGTACCGGCACCCAAAAACTGCCTCCAGGTGATGCTGCTCACACCACGAACAATACACAGGCCGCCTGTAATTTCACGACGAATACGGTAACCATATTGGGCACCCCGTATACAAACTACAACACCTGCACAACCAAATCTGACGTCAATCCCAAGTGTTTCGGGCAATTCGGGGTTAACTGCTCGACGGGTTGTAATGATGCAACACCGACCTCGGTAACTGGCGGCGCAACGTCCCAATCGCATAACTACTACCGAACCTATGACTTCCAAGCCGGTACTGATTATCTGGTCCATGACTGTAAGGCAGACGATGGCGGAACGAAGTTCATGCACTACACGAGCAGCACGTTGAACAGTTTTGGCTCTGCCTGGAACGATACAACCAGCTATGCGAGCAGCGCTACCGGCGGCGTTGCAGTCGATAACACGCAAAAGGCTGATATGTATTCGGTCAACTATCTGAACTGGAAATTCGGCCCGAAAGGTCCGAACGGACACCCCATTGGCCGTAAAACCCGTCTGCAAATCGCCAAGGATGCATTGGCATCCGTGATTGATATCTACACCACAGACCCCTTGTTTAAAGACAAATACCGCATGGGCGTCATGGCGTTCAACCAGATGGAAAAAGATATTCCTCTTGGCAGCATTTCGCCCAATTCTTCCGGCGCACACCTCGTCAAGCCCGTCAAGGATCTCGATGTTGCCCACGGCAATGCCATTGTTACAAGCGTCAATGCAATGACGGCATCTTCGGCAACGCCACTCACCGAGTCGTTGTATGAAGCTTATCGCTATTTCAAAGGTCAGTCGCCCATGTTTGGCGGGCCAACATACCAGACCAAGGAGTCCGTAATTTCAACGGCGTTAGTACCGCGCTATGTTACCGAAGGGGTCGACACTTCGGCAGACTCACTAACGGGCGGACTGTACAAATCGCCAATTACGGCAACCTGCCAAACCAATCTGGTTATTCTGATTTCTGACGGCGCACCGGAAAATGACACATCGGCCAATGCCGACGTTCTTGCCCTGCCGGATTATGGAATCTTTTCAATTCATCAACCGACCGGCAGCGGTCAATTTGAAACTACATCCAACCTACCCTATGGCCCAGCTGATCCAATCGGCCCACCGATGGGTGACAACTATGTGCTACTTGATGAACTGAGCTATTACATGGCGCATGTAGACGCTCGTACAGATTTGCCTGGTGACCAGACAGTCGTTCTTTCTACGATCAGCTACGATATCAACTCACCTGTACTTGACAAAGCCGCACAAAACAGTGGGGGGAAGAGTCTAAAGGCCAGGGATCAGGCAAGCCTGATTACAGCACTGGGCGATGCGCTGACCATTCCCCCCTGGCAGCCGCAGGGTGGAACTCCGACGAGCACCTACAACATAGCAAACGGTGTATCAGGTGATATCTATTTGTCAGCCTTTTCACCGACCTACAAGACGGTTTGGGGAGGAACCATCAAAAAGTACAAGCATGGTTTTGGTGCGACGGAATGCGGCGATAGCGTCTGCGGCAATCCAAATGCTTGTATCACTGGCAATCCTGCAATCACTTACGCCTCCTGCGGAATAAATGTCGAGTATCTTGAGACTGACAAAACGAAGCAGGATGAACTCGGCCATGACGTTTTGTTGCGCGTGATTCGTCCGGAAGCGGTGAGTTACTGGATACCGACTGCACCACCAGATGGCCCATCCGGGGTGCGCGGCGGAACAGGCCAGGTTTTGATTGCCAATGGCACGCCAGATGCCCGCAAACTTTACACATACATTCACGGTGTCACACCCAGCGCTTCATTGGTAAGCCCTCAAAACCTGGTGACGCCTACCAATCCGCTGATTTCCAAAACAATACTGGGGAATGCAGCAATGACCGATGCTGAGCGGGACTCCATTCTCAGTTTTGCTCAAGGTAGCGATGGCTTCACAACGAATGTCTGGCGTGATTGGGCACACTTCGATTCATTGCACTCAACCCCTCTGGTTGATGATGGATTCCTTTATTACCTGACCAGTGACGGCGTCCTTCATTCGGTGAATACTTCCGATGGCAAAGAAAACTGGTCCTTTATGGTAGAAGAAGGGCTCTCCAAAATTGCCGAAACAATGACACCGCCAAATGGTGAGCGTCTGGAAGTAGCAGATGGCACACCTGTCATCGCCAATCTGGCTGATGGCAAGCGGTATCTGATTTTTGGTCTGCGCCGCGGTGGCCGTGCTTACTACGCTCTGGATATAACCAATCCGGCTGCGCCCGCGCTCGCATGGAAAATCTCGCCGACACAAACCTGTTCAGGCAATACGTGTAGTCCTTCGCCCAACTTTAGTGAACTGGGCCAAGCCTGGTCTACACCCTATGTTGCCAAGATTCGGGGCCGGAAATCGGGGAGTAAATTCAAACCCGCCCTGATCTTTGGTGCTGGCTATGATGAAAATCAGGATTTGGCAGTACCTGCTGCCGATACCATGGGGCGTGCTGTATTTGTGGTGGATGCTGCAGATCTGACGGTCATTAAAAAGTTCAGCACGATCTCCGGCGCACAAGGCTACTCCGTGCCATCCGATGTCCTGGCAATTGACACAACGGGTGATGCTGATAGCACAATTGATCGAGCTTACGTCGGCGACATGGGCGGCAGGTTGTGGAGAATGGATCTCGATGATCGCAGTGTTACCAACGATGAAAGCAACTGGACAATTGTTCAGATTGCCGATCTGGCAACAACCACACGCCCCAACAAACTGTTCAATCGCCCAACCATGGCACCTTCTATCTATCAGGGCCAGGTATTTGATGCAGTGTTTATCGGAGGTGGCGATCTACAGCAACCGACAGCGCACGGTACAAACGATTCTGGTGCTATGTTCATGGTGAAAGACTATTCGGTTGCAAAAGTTGCCGTACAGCCTTCTCCGATTCCCAATGCGTCAGGGGATTTCGTCGACATGACCAATCTGCTCGATGCCGCAAAGTTGTTAACCGATGCCCAGAAACAGGCCTTGGTGACCAAATCAGGCTATGTGATCAATTTAAAAAATGGAGAAAAGGTTTCAAGTACTGCACAGGTTTATGGTGGCGTTTTGTATTTTGGTACCTATTTACCCACACAAACCACAATAGCCAACCTTGCCAATGTCTGCGGAGTAGGCGGCTATGGCAAACAGTACGTAAGTGATGCTCTTACCGGCACCCCGCTGCGTGACGAAATCACCAACAACGCCTTATTCACCAATGATGCAAGCGGTCGGGTATTTGGCCATGTTGCTGGTTTCGGTGTGAGTCTGAGCCCGGCCAGCCAGGGGCCAGGCAAGGGCATCTACTTGCGCAACCGTGGTGTTGAGTCACAAAGGACCGGTAAAACCTCATCCAAGATGTATTGGTACTCAATCCCGGAACAATGATCGAAACTGATACCAACTTGGCGCATTTCGCCTGAGTGAAGAGCCCCGTTAATCGGGGTTCTTTTTTTATTGTTTGGACAAGCCCCGGAATGAATGGATTTGATTTTCGACATCGGATATACAGTCATGTAAAAATGCTGTGCGATTTGTTTATAGTCTGTTGCCAGAAAGCATTTCCCCTAACCCGCCGCAATTAGCATTTTTGATTGAACTCACATGAATATCGTTATTCTCGCTGCCGGCCAAGGCAAGCGCATGCACTCGAATTTACCCAAGGTTCTTCATCCGATAGCCGGTAAGGCGCTGGCGCAGCATGTGATTGAGACAGCTCGCACACTGGCGCCGCAAAAACTGGTGGTGGTTTTTGGTCACGGCGGTGAAGTGGTTCGGTCAACGCTGGATTCATCCGACATTTCCTGGGCCAAACAGGAGCCGCAACTTGGTACGGGACATGCCGTAGCGCAAGCGCTTCCGTCGATCACAACAGAAGGGCAGACGCTGGTCCTTTATGGTGATGTTCCGCTGACCAAGGCGACAACCTTGAAGCGGCTGTTGCAGGCAGGAAAGGATGGTCTTTCCATTCTGACGGTCGAAATGGCAAATCCGACTGGCTATGGCCGGATCGTTCGTGATGCAGCAGGCAAGGTGTTACGCATTGTCGAAGAGAAAGATGCCACTACCGATGAGAAACTTATTCGCGAGGTGAATACAGGCATTATGGCAATTCCATCAGTGCGCTTGGCCGACTGGCTGGGCGGTTTGTCGAACAAGAATGCCCAAGGTGAGTATTACCTGACCGATATTGTTGCGCTTGCCGTGGCTGAAGGCGTCCCGGTTCATACGGCACAACCGGATGGCGAATGGGAAGTGCTGGGCGTCAACAGCAAGGTACAACTGGCGGAACTGGAACGTGTGCATCAACGCAATATGGCCGATGCCATGCTGGTCGGTGGTGTTCGACTGGCCGACCCGAACCGAATTGATGTACGCGGCGAAGTAACTTATGGGCGCGATGTTTCCATTGATGTCGGTTGCGTTTTCGAAGGTAAGGTCGAATTGGGTGACGCGGTCGAAGTGGGGCCGTATTGCATTTTGAAGAACGTCAAAGTCGGTGCCGGCACAAGGATCGCCGCCTTCTGCCATTTTGACGAAGCCGTTATCGGCCCGGATGGCGTGCTTGGCCCTTACGCACGTTTACGTCCTGGTACAGAACTTGGCCCTGAAGTGCATATTGGCAACTTCGTCGAGGTCAAAAAAAGCAAGATTGCAGCCCAATCGAAGGCCAATCATCTCGCTTATATCGGCGATGCTGAAATCGGCCAACGGGTAAATGTGGGCGCCGGCACGATTACCTGCAATTACGACGGCGCCAACAAACACCTGACGATTATCGAGGATGATGTCTTTATCGGCTCGGATACCCAATTGGTTGCACCTGTTACCGTTGGGCGCGGCGCAACCCTTGGTGCTGGGACAACCCTGACAAAAAATGCACCGCCTGACTCCTTGACCGTATCGCGTTCCAAGCAGATGACCTTGGCCGGCTGGGAAAGACCGAAAAAGGTTAAGAAATAATGGATGCCAGCTTTACTGCGTTTGTTATGGTGATAGCGCTTCTGGTTGCCGTTGGTGCTTCGTTGCTTTTGGTCGGCTATTTCGGCACTCTGCCAGCCTCTTTTACCTTTGGCTGGAAAAACTGGGTACCGACATTGTTCCTTCCCGTGATCGGTCCGCTCTGGTTTACCTGGCGGCACTGGAGTGATTTTTCACGGCCAGGAAAACAGTTATTTGCTGGCGTCACCTTGATACTTATCGCCATCCTGATTCTCTATAAAGGCGGCCCATACATCATCGACAGGATGTCTGTAGGCGTAAAATAATCGCTCGGTAATTTCTAATAAGTTCAGGGAGAATAAGATGTCCAAGTACACCACCGAGGCTCTTCGTTCCATTGCGCTGGTTGGTCATGGCGCTGCTGGCAAGACCAGTCTGGCCGAAGCTTTGCTGTTCGCGACCGGCGCCATTTCAGCCAAGGGCAGTGTCGAAAAAGGCAGCACGGTTTGTGATTTTGATGCTCAGGAAAAGGAAGCCGGGCACTCCCTGAATTCGGCTATTGTTAACTTTGGCTATGAAAATACCCACATCCATTTGATTGATACGCCGGGATACCCGGACTTTGCTGGGCAATCGATTGCCGCACTGGCCGGGGTCGAAACGGCAATTGTTGTGGTCAACGCCCAAACCGGCGTCGAATTGATGACCGAGCGGATGATGCGTCATGCCGCTGAGCGCAAATTGTGCCGCATGATCGTGATCAACAAGATTGATGCGGACAATCTGGACCTGCCGGGACTAGTGGCCAATATTCGCGAACGTTTTGGTAAGCAGTGCATGTTGCTTGACCTGCCAGCGCATGGTGCGGCTGATGTGGTTGAGGTGCTGGAACATGCTGCCGGTGATGCTGATTTTGAGTCGGTGGCTGCAGCGCACCGGGCGTTGATCGACCAGATCGTCGAAGAAGATGAGGATTTGCTGGCACAGTATCTTGAAGATGGCGCCGACCCCAGCGCGGCAGCATTGCACGCTCCCTTTGAGAAGGCGCTGCGTGAAGGACATTTGATTCCGATCCTGTTTGTTTCCGCCAAGACTGGCGCTGGCATCAAGGAATTACTGCATGTGCTGGCTTCGCTGGCACCCAACCCTGCCGAAGGCAACCCACCGCCGTTCTGCAAGGGCGAGCCGGGTGACAAGACCGAGCCTTTCCAGGCCGAGCCGGATGCGAATAAACATGTACTGGCACACGTATTCAAAGTGGTAGCCGACCCTTACATGGGCAAAATCGGTGTTTTCCGCGTGCATCAAGGCACTATGAAAAAGGATATGCAACTCTTTGTCGGCGACAGCAAGCGCCCGTTCAAGGTCGCGCACCTTTATCAGTTGCAGGGCAAGGAATCGGTTGAGGTCGATGAACTAGTGCCGGGTGATATTGGCGCGATTGCCAAGGTTGAGGAAATTGATTTCGATTGCGTGCTGCACGACTCGCACGACGAAGACCACATTCATCTGGTTCCGCTGGAGTTCCCGAAGCCGATGGCTGGGCTGGCGGTTGAGACAAAGAAGAAAGGCGACGAACAGCGTCTGTTCGACATCCTCAACAAACTGGCGGTTGAAGACCCGACCTTTGTTGTTGAGCGTCACCCGACCAGTAATGAAACCGTGATTCGCGGCTTGGGCGAGATTCACCTCAAGTCCAAGCTGGAAAAAATGGCCAGCCAGTACAAACTGGAAGTCGATACCAAGCCGCCACGCATCCCCTACCGTGAAACAATTACCGGCTCAGCTGAAGGCATCCATCGCCACAAGAAACAAAGCGGTGGTGCCGGTCAGTTTGGTGAAGTCCATCTGCGCATCGAGCCAAAAGAGCGTGGCGAAGGTTTTGAATTTGTTGATGCCGTTAAGGGTGGCGTGATTCCTGGCGTTTTCATGGCCGCAGTTGAAAAGGGCGTGCGTCAGGGCCTGGAAGGGGGCGTCGTTGCAGGTTATGCGGTCGACGACCTGAAAGTCACTGTTTTTGACGGCAAAACCCATGCGGTGGATGGCAAGGAGGTGGCTTTTGTGATGGCTGGCCGCAAGGCGGTGATCGAGGCGATTCGTGCAGCAAAACCAATTGTGCTGGAGCCTATCGTCAATATCGAGATCATCGTGCCGGAAGGGGCGATTGGCGATTTGACCGGTGACTTGTCCAGCCGTCGTGGCCACATTACCGGCACCGATGGGCGTGGGCATGGTCTGGCTGCAATCAGCGGCGAAGTACCGATGGCTGAGTTGAACGACTACCAGTCACGCCTGAAATCACTGACCGGTGGTCAGGGCAGCTACACCATCGAATTTTCTCGCTATTCAGCAGTGCCGCCAAATGTGCAACAGCAGATGGCGAGCAAGTTCCAGTTGCACGACGAAGACGAGTAAGCGTGGCATCCCTGTTGATTACAAACCCCGACAATAAAGAAGCCGGCTAATGCCGGCTTCTTTATTTTCATCTACTCATTTTATTTTGTAATCGTTAGCGGCAAGACCGTTACGCGTCCAAGGGGCGATGTGACAGTCAGATTAATCTGTACAGGACTCTTAAATACGCATGGATCGACAGAAGCACTATCAACCGGTCTTTTGAGGGTAATCGAATGAGTTGTACCCCCAATACGTGCGCTATCTTCTACGGTTGGATTCACTACTTTCAATTCGGAAAATGCAGTGTTTGCAGCAACCTCAAGCTTGGTGCCAGCTGGCATTGGATTTTTATTATCATCAGCAAGGTTGAAAGATATCGAATCATCGCACTTATTCGAAACGAAACTGCTTTGTGAGATAACCGCGTATGAACCAGACAAAGTGATCAGGTTACTACGCCGAACGTGCGCGGCACCCCACAGGTTATCGCATGTTGCCTTATCACTAGGCACATCCGGCGAACTTGCAGCAGCACAGACTAGAGTTGCCGTACCAAATGGAATTAATTGCTCCCCTACATCACGGTTTCCATTTTCATTATTATCAATGAAAACGCTGCCCAAATCTGTAAATGATTCACCAAACGAATAGCTGTTGTCACCATTTGCATCAACAAAACTTTCTTCACCAACTGTGTAAGCTACTACACTCACGCGCCCATTCAAGCGCGGGTTTGCACTGGTAAAGGTTACCGAACAAGCACCATCATTGGTTTGGCAGGATGGGCCGATTTGTCCACCATTGGCAATAAAATTAATGCCCGTGCCGTTTGGAACAGGATTCCCCAGTCGATCTGAAACACGTGCCGTAACCGAGGTGGTCGTGCCGTCAATGAGCCATCCTTCAATATTGTGCGTTCCCACGGCAAGAGACATACGATCCTGAGCAGGGCGCCCCGTAGAAATGATCAATTTGATCGATTGCGTCTGAAATGTTAACCCAGTAGAAGTAGTGGTAGTCGCTGTGACCCAGACAGGTGTTGGGTTGCTACCGGCTTGCACCGAAACTTGAACCTCGCCGTTCGCATCCGTCGGTTTTGTCACTGGGCCAGAGCCGGAGTCTAGCAAAATACCGCCAGTGCGCGAACTCAAATCGAGCGTAACATTGGTATTCTCAATCGCTTGATTATTGTTATCAACCACCTTGAACTTGATCAAAGAGGCTTCCTGATAACCAGATGCGCCAGTTCCTCTTAGAACAATGGCTTCCGGGCTAGCCGAAATGAACTGGATGCTCGCAACCCCCGGCGCTTGTACAGTTAAAGGCACTGAGGTAGAAACGGTAGAACCAGCGACTGATGCTGTGATGGTGTCTTTAATCGCACATTTATTATCTGTGTAATTTGCGGTGGCAACTCCATTCACAGACTGGGCGCTAGCCGTCAGAGTTGCTTTGGACGAAGCAGCGCAAAGAGAAGTGAAATTGACCGTAACCGGGTATGTGGTAGGAACACCTGTCACATTAACTCTTACGCTGGTTGTGCCATAGGCAGAAAGTGGATCCTGCCCGACAGACATACCAGACAGGCCAATTGATGCAGTGCTAACACTGAACCCAATTGAACCTGAAACCGCCGCTGAATTAACTTGGGCTATTGCCGTCAATGTTCCCGCTCCCGCTGAAGAGGCAGAGGCAGGCGCAAGCAATACAAAAGCTACGCCATTTGCATCGGTTAGCGCCGTGGCGGCAACCGGAGTAATTGCTGCCAAAGTCGATGGGGTTGCTGCGAAAGTAACGATGGTGTTACTAATTGGATTTTTGGCAGCATCAACAACAGTTGCAGAGGCTCTGACCGAACTGCCAAGAGAGAGTGTGTTGGTTGATGATCCAGAAACCGTATCGGTAAGTTTCAACGTCAATGTTGGGGTAGTGGCTGCGGGAGTGGAGGGACTTGAGCTGCTACCACCGCCGCCACCGCCACCGCCGCAACCACCCACGAGCAAGACTGCCGAGGCTAATGCGACACCCAAAGCATTTCTGAGATTGAAAATTTTCATTGTTGAGTTCCCAATACGGTTGTCGAAATAGCGACCGGTAATCAAAGGTGCTAACCGCAGAGCGGTTCAGCAGATCTGGATAACAAAAAATATGCAAAGGGATTCTACAGACGAGGTTTGTATACGACAAGCGTGAAACTTGCAAAAAATTTGCTGATTTTTAGGAATTTTTGCTTACTTATTAAAGTCTTGCCTTCGATTCTTTGTGTATTTTGTTGGGGTCTAGTATCGTATCCGTTCATTCGTTGCTTGGTGTAAGGTTTGGTGGCTCAAATGGCGCAGTTCCGGACTCGCTAAACCAATTGACCGTAGCAAGAAATAAATATCCTGCACCATAAACTGTCTTGATCAAGGATGGACTGTTGGCATCAGGCTCCAGTTTGCGGCGCAAGCGGGAAATTCGGACGTCGATACTGCGATCCGTGGGTGACAAATCCCGGCTACCCATCAATTGTTCACGTTGCAATATGCGGTTCGGGCTGCTGACAAAGGCGCGCAGCAAATCGGCCTCGGCTGTACTGATTACCAGATCCTCCCCGCCAGGAGCGGTCAGCGTGTTGTTGCCTGTGTTGAAGCGCCAGCCGGAAAACTCGGCAATCTGCCGGGTATTGCCGCTGTTGCTTGCTTCCCGACGACGCAGGATGCTGCGCACACGGGCTACCAGTTCGCGCGGCTCAAACGGCTTCAGAACATAGTCATCGGCACCCAGTTCAAGGCCCATGACGCGATCACTGACATGGGCACGGCCAGTCAGGATCAAGATGCCGCAAGCCGATTGAGCGCGCACGCGCTGCATGACCTCGATTCCATCCATGTCCGGCAGACCGAGATCAATGATGCAGAGATCCGGCGACAAGGCGCGCAAGCGGCGCAACAAATCGCTCGCGCTGCGGCACCAAGCGGTTTTAAAGCCAAAATCGGCCAATACCTGCTCGATAATTTTGGCGACATCCGGATCATCTTCAACGATAGCGATCAGTTTATGGGCATCTTCCTGTGGTTGTTTCATGTAGCTGTCCTGCTTGTTTGTGAAATAGCGCGCGCCAAATCCTGGCGCACGAAGGGCTTGCTGAGTACCGGCAATGCCGTATCACTGATGATCTCTTCGGTAAAACCGCTCATCAACACAATACGCATTTCCGGGCGCCCGGCCAGCACCCTGGCGGCCAGTTGCTGACCATTGATGCCGCCAGGCATGATGACGTCGCTGATCATCAGTGCAATATCCGGAATCTGGCCGATCATTTCCAAAGCCTGGTTGGCATTTTCTGCCTCGATCACCGGGTAGCCAAGATCTATCAGTTGCTGACGAACAACGCGGCGTACATTTGGGTCATCCTCAACCAGCAAAACCAGTTCACCACCGTGCGCCAAGGGCACTTCGTCCTGTTCTGAACCACTTTCGGCTTCCGGTTGGGTCAGCGGCAAAACCATCAGGACAGTGCTGCCCTGCCCCGGCTGACTGCGGATCGAGATACCACCGCCCGATTGCTTGACGAAACCATAAGCCATAGCCAAGCCAAGTCCGCTACCCAAACCAAAACGCTTGGTGGTAAAAAAAGGTTCATAAACGCGCGCCAGTGTGGCTGCATCCATACCGCAACCGTTATCGGCCACTTCGATCATGGCATAGGAACCGGGACTAATTTCAAATGCCTCCGCTTCTACATGCTCCAGCTCAACCGGGCGTGCAGCGATATGCAAGCGCCCACCTTCCGGCATCGCATCGCGGGCATTCAGGGCAAAATTCAGCAAGGCACTTTCCAGCTGACCGGGATCGACCAAGGCATGAATCGAGGCACTGGCAAGATCAGTGGAGACGGCAATTGATTCCGGCACGGAGCGCCGAACCAGTTTGCTCATGCCGGCAATCAGGCGACCGATGTCGACCGCTTGCGGCTCCAGCGGTTGCTGGCGTGAGAAGGTGAGCAAGCGCTTGATCAGTTGCACGCCCCGGCGCGCGGATTGCAAGGCTGGCTCAACAAACTCATTAAGCTCATCATCGTTCGGGCGATGATCCTGCAAGGCAGCCAGGTTGCCGATAATGACAGTGAGCAGATTATTGAAGTCGTGAGCAAGGCCGCCGGTCAACTGCCCGATTGCCTCCATTTTTTGCGCCTGAATCAGCGCCGCCTGCATGCGCTTTTGTTCGGTGATTTCGTAGGAAAAAACAAAGAAACCCAGCGTATCGCCTTCCGGCAAGGATTCAGGAACCAGCGTGCTGCGCGCAAAGACAGTTTGTCCGTTGCGCAACATTTGATATTCGTAAGTGACCTGTTGCCCGGACAATGCCTTACGCACCGGCTCGCGTACCTGGCTATAGACCTGTGGCCCGATCACGTCGCTAACAGCACGGCCAGTGACACCGCCCTCAGGATGCCCATACCAGTCGGAGTAGCCCTTGTTGGCGTATTCGTAAACCTCGTTTCTATCGACGTAGCCAATCAGGATCGGGATGGTGTCGTTAATCAGCCTGAGCCGCTCTTCGCTGCGCCTGAGAGCAGCGGCAATACGGGAATTATCGCTGTTGGCACGCATCAGATTGGCATTTGCATTTTCGAGCTGAGCGGTTCGGCGACGCACCCGCTCATCGAGCTGGATATTCTGATGCTCGGTCAGGTTTTCGATATAGCGCTGTTCGGTTACATCGCTATATAGCGTGACAAAGCCTTTGTCGTGCAGCGGCTCCCCACGTAGCAGCAAGGTTTTTCCATTCGGACGCTGGCGTTCAGTAATGTGCGGCGCAAAGTTGGCAGCCGCCGCAACACGTTCAGCAACCTGGGCCTCGATATCACCCGGGCCATATTCACCTCGTTCAGCATTGTGACGAATAAAGCTCTCAAACGGAGCACCAACATAGGCCATTTCAGGCGGAAATTCGAGCAAGCGCAGAAAGGGGGCGTTCCACGCTACCAGGCGTAGATTGGCGTCAAAAACAGTGATCCCCTGGTCAAGCAGGTCGAGCCCGGACTGCAGCATTTCATAACGCTGAGTCGTATCGGGCGAAGTCTGCTTGGTATCCATATGTCGATTCTACGGCACCTCGGTGGAGCACCTGCAACCTGCAATCATTCGTTACATTTGACCAATAATTGCGCAAAGGTGCCCTGTCATCCTCTATTAAAAATA
>ERZ724523.657-NODE-657-length-20282-cov-7.551293_pt1 | contig 20282 bp, 16 predicted proteins | sample MGYA00376056_ERZ724523 | MGnify/ENA primary metagenome ERZ724523 (study PRJEB28724, sample SAMN07190888) | wastewater metagenome | isolation source: influent of sewage treatment plant in Hong Hong | place: USA: Christiansburg, Virginia | collected 2016-03-01 ... | reverse complement strand
TTTCCACGATATTGCCTCGCGAATAGAAGTATACATCGCATGTCGCGTAGGGAATTCCCTGGTACTGGTATACATTCGGGAATGTGGCAAGAAAATTGATATGAGTGGGAGACCAACCGATCTCTTCGTAGCATTCACGAAGGGCTGCGTCTTCTGCTCGCTCTCCAGGCTCTGTAAATCCACCGGGGAGTGCAAATCTGCCTTTCATTGGGTCTTTATGGCGCCTTATCATGACGATTTTATTCTTTGCTTCGATTATAATGCCAGCCGCTGTAGCTACATTGTGGAAGTATTCAAAACCGCAGGTAGGGCATTTCCACATTCGACTTCTTACACTGTAAAGTTTTGGGCTGCCACAGGATGGGCAGAAGTGGAAAGCAGAGGCAGCAGCACCGATACCTCCTAAGCGCTCTAGGGCATGGGCTGTCTTCTCTCCTAGTGAACGGATATACTCATCTGAGCAGCCATTATTATCCATAATGGACAATTCAGAGATCGCCATTATGGCAGATAGCTCGCTCGAATTATGAGCTGTCTCAGGTTGCTGCTTTGTCTTTTCCATGGAAGAGCCTTATTTTAATTATATACTATGAATGCCAAATACGCCAAGAAATGCAAAAGCCCGGAAGCTAAGAGAGCCCCGGATCGAGACAAAATTAAAGGAGTCGAAGAATCCTCAAAAGAAACCATAGTGGAAACCGATGCCGAACGCCGTGCACGTCTAAAGGCGCTTGTCAAGCAGGCACCAGAATGCCCGGGCGTCTATCTTATGCGAGACGATACCTCTGAGGTTATCTATGTCGGCAAGGCTAAAGTGCTCAAGAATAGGCTCTCTTCCTATTTCGCTGGTAAGAAGGATACAAAGACGCGCCATCTCGTATCGCACATTAATAATATAGAATGGGTACTGGCTACTCACGAATACGAGGCTCTCCTTCTCGAAAACAATTTCATAAAAGAATATACTCCTCGATACAATATCAACCTAAAAGATGGCAAAACTTATCCTTCGATCCGAATAACAAATGAAGAGTTTCCTCGGGCCTTTCGCACAAGACGCATTATCAATGATGGAAGCGAGTATTTTGGCCCTTATCCGAGCGCGGAGACCATAGACACATATCTCGATCTTATAAAGCGAATGTTTCCGCTGCGGCGCTGCGTCAATATGAAGAAACATACAAGCCCCTGTATGTACTATCATATCGGGCGCTGTCCGGCTCCTTGTGCGGATAGAATTAGCCGCGAGGAATATATGGAGCAGGTAGACAAAGTACGCAAATTGCTGTCGGGCGACACTGAATCGCTAGTCAAAGACTTAGAACGAGAGATGAGTCGAGCAGCGGAGGAGCTGCGCTTCGAGGAGGCTGCGCGTCTGCGCGAGGCCATAAAAGCTGTGCAATCCTTTGAAGGTCGCTCAAATGTGGTGGACTTTAATAGCCTAGATGCGCGCGATTATATCGCTTGGGAGGCAAATGGCGATGAGGTTAGCTATGTGATCTTCCAGATGCGCGAGGGCAAGCTCAAGAATAGAGACAGCTTTATCGAACACTGCATAGATGAGCTCGAGGCTCTCGATAGTTTCCTAGCACACTACTATGACTCAGGCAGAGAGCCGCCACCTCAAATTTTCGTTCGAAGAGCTGACAATACAGCAACAATTGCGCGCTATCTTTCGGATCGCGCAGGCGCGCCTGTCGAGATAAAAATTCCGGATAGCGAGCGACACTGGGCGGTCATGAATATGGCGGTTCAGAATGCAAAAGAGGAGCTGGCAAAGCGTCGTCGCGCCCATGGAGACATTCAAGCCCTTGTCGAACTCAAGGAGAGGCTCGGACTCATGGCAGTTCCGATGATTATAGAGGGTTTCGATATAGCTCAGCTTGGTGGAAAGCATACTGTTGCTTCGCTAGTTAGTTTTCTTGGAGGAGTCGCAAATAAAAAGAATTATAGGTATTTTAAGATTCGTTCTGTCGAAGGCAAGGTAGACGATTTTGCCGCTATACGAGAGGCCGTAGCGCGCAGATACACTAGACTCATCAATGAGGAAGCCGAGCTGCCTGATCTTGTGCTCGTCGACGGAGGCGCAGGCCAGGTCTCGGCAGCCAAAGAAATCCTAGACGATCTTGGCCTCGATATCGATATAATAGGCCTTGCCAAAAAAAATGAGGAAATATGGCTGCCCGATAAAAGCGATCCGCTGATTCTGCCAAAAGACTCCCCAGCTTTGAGAGTTCTTGTGGCTGTTCGTGATGAGACGCACCGCTTTGCCACTGGCCTTTCGCGCAAACTGAGATCGGGCGATGCAACCTTCCATTTGTTACAAGAGGTGCCTGGCATTGGCGATACGCGCGCTAGAAAGATTCTCAACACTCTTGGCTCTCTCGAAGCAGTAGCGGAAGCAGAGCCTGGATACATCAGCAGTATTGCGCGAGTGAACGAGGATACCGCGCAAAAGGTAATCGAGTTGGCACGGCGAACAGTGGGCCTTGAGTAGTTTTACAAAGATTTGACTCGATGATAGGATGTTCGGATTGGATGAGATTATGAGACCGGATAAACGGGAAATTTGGAAAAGATGACAGGATGAAGAAAGGATTTACAGGATAAGAATGGTTTTTGGGAAAAAGAGAGGCATTCTCTTCTCTCTACCCAAAATAAAATCCTGTCAATCCTGCAAAATTCTGATAATCCTGTCAAAGTATCTCGATCAATCCCGTCCAAAATATTTAGTGCATGCTATCAAAATTTAACATTATTAGGAGGATTTCGATGAATACTTCTGCGCTGCAGGCAATTGCTCTGTCTGTTCGGAACCTGACTATCGACGCGATTCAGAAGGCAAATTCTGGTCATCCCGGCATGCCAATGGGCGCCGCGGAACTTGGTGCTTACCTTTATGGTGTCGAGCTCAAGTATTACCCAAAAGATCCAAAATGGCTCAACAGGGATAGATTTATCCTATCGGCTGGCCATGGCTCGATGTTTCTATATTCTCTTCTTCACATGGCTGGATTCGATCTATCTCTCGATGATATCAAGGCTTTTCGTCAGGTTGGCTCGAAGTGTCCGGGGCATCCAGAGTATGGGCGAACGCCAGGAGTAGAAACGACTACGGGCCCGCTGGGGCAGGGAATTGCTACTGCGGTCGGCATGGCTATCGCAGAGCGCAAGATGTCGGCGCATTTCAACAAGCCAGGTCAGGAGATTTTCGATCACTTTGTGTTTGTTCTGGCTGGCGATGGATGCATGATGGAGGGGGTTGCTAGCGAAGCCTGCTCGCTGGCTGGCCACTTGGGCCTTGGAAATCTTATCGTCTACTATGATTCAAACCATATCAGTATCGATGGTCCTACGGATATCACTTTCTCGGAGGATGTCGCAAAGCGTTTCGAGGCCTATGGCTGGCAGGTGCTTCGAGGCTCCATGTATAGTTTCGAGGATATCGCCTCTCTCACCGCCAGAGCCAAGGCGGAAAAAGATAGGCCTTCTCTCATCGTCTTGGACAGCGTTATCGGTAAGGGAGCTCCGACAAAGCAAGGTACGAGTAGTGCCCACGGTTCCCCGCTGGGCGAGGAAGAAGCCCTCAAGGCCAAGGAAGCCCTTGGTATTCCTATCGACAAGCCATTTTGGATCGCTCCGGAGGCCTATTCTTACTTCGAAGAGCATCGAAGAGAACTAGAAAAAGACTATGCTGCTTGGCAGCTTCGCTTCGAAACATGGAAAAAGGCCAATCCTTCCCTGGCCCAAGAACTCGCAATTTGGCTCAGCGGCAAGGAAATGAACAAACTCGATTTACCTTCTTTTGTCGTCGGCGAAAAGGTTGCCACACGGAATGCTTCTGGTAAGTGTCTTGCGGCAATTTCGGAGGCTTGGCCAAACTTCATTGGCGGATCGGCTGATTTGACTAGCCCCAATGTAAGTCAGCTGCCGCAAAATGCAGATGGCACTCCTCTCGTCTTTTCGAAGTCCAATCCGAATGGGCGATATATCTACTTTGGAGTGCGCGAGCATGCTATGGCGGCAATAGCCAATGGAATTGCGCTATATGGTGGCTTGCGCCCCTTTATAGCAACATTCCTCGTATTCTCGGATTATCTGCGTCCAGCTCTGCGGCTTTCCGCATTGATGGGATTGCCCGTAATCTATGTGCTCACCCACGATTCGATCTATGTGGGCGAAGATGGACCAACGCATCAACCGATCGAAGCTCTCGCGGCACTAAGGGCAATTCCGAACCTTAGAGTCCTACGGCCCGCAGATGCCGAAGAAACAGCCGTAGCATGGAGAGTGGCAATGGAGCGCTTGGATGGGCCCACCGTGCTTGTGCTTTCGCGACAGAATCTGCCTGTCCTGGAGAAATATGAAAGCGATTGGCCTTCCAAGATCGATCTCGGAGCCTATGTGGTTAAAGACAGCGATCGCGCTCCCGAGGTGACGCTTGTCGGTTCTGGGTCGGAAGTCTCCCTTGCAATCTCAGCAGCCGAGATTGTGAAAAGTAAGCGACAAGAAACCGCAATTCGAATTGTTTCCGTCCCCGATAGAAGAGCTTTCTATGCAGCCTGTCCTCTAGTTCGAGAAGCCATCCTTTCTCCCGGATCTCTGGTCTTTGTAGCCGAAGCTGGGGTAGCACAAGGCTGGGAGCGCATTGCTCCCGCAGATCAGATTCTTTCCATAGAGCGATTCGGCGAATCGGGCCCAGGGGACAAAGTCGCGGAACATCTTGGTTTTACAGCACAAGTTCTTGCTCAGATGATCCTAGCCAAATTGAAATAAAATCCCCTTTACTTGTGCGGCCTTGATTTGTATCATTAGGTGAAAGTGCTTATTTAGGCCAAGCTTGTGTACCGAGCTTGGCCAGTTAGCGCTCGAATTCTCATTCGATGTAGAAGTGAACGAAAATCATCATTGTTAAACAAAATAGTTATTATAACACTGTAAAGTTTCAATTCCCTTGGAAATAAAAGCACTCTGTATTAGTATTAGATATCACTTCTATTGCGAGGGATATGAGCAAGATTGTGCGAGAAGGAGTTTAGGGCATGGTTCGATCTAATGCCAAAAGACATAGTATTCTTGCTCACCTTAGAGAATTGCGTCCTATCGAGCGTTTCTGGTTTGTCATTTTCTTTTTGATTCTGCTCGGTTCGCTTGTGATAGGCGCTTATTACCAATGGCAGAATATCCTGCACGACAAGAAACTCTACATCGAACTCATCGGCAAATCGAAAATAAGCCAGATCGAATTATGGTACACGGCGCATATTACAAAGGCGGAAGAATTACCTAATTCACTGGCTTTTTTAAATCTTGTCTCAGAAGCGATTACGGATCCTTCGAAAGAGAATCTCGAGCGCCTCGATGAATACTTAAGGCCATCGCTTCGCTCTTACAATTATGCCGACACTGCGGTGCTAACTTCGAACCTCGATGTTCTCTATACACTTACTGGCTTATCGACTTCCAATAATTCCGAAGTTGTTCGCGAGATATCCGAAAAAAGACCAAAAACTCCATTCTTTACCAGAATGTACCTTACTCCTCCCTATGCAAAAGTGGGTTTCCATCTTGTGATTCCTCTCATCTGGGAAGGCGAAGAAGAGCCTTTTAGTTATATTGTTCATACGTTTTTTGCCGAAGATTATTTCTTTCCTCTCCTCGCTACATGGCCAGGCACTGAAGAAACAGGCGAAATTCTGCTCCTCGAGCGCAACAGCAATATGATACAGGTTATCAATCCTCTAAAACTGGTCCCATTTACGGCCTTTTCCCTTCAGATTTCCATTGCGGCAGAGAATTCTGTGGAGGCACAAGCTGGTCTTGGAAAGACTGGTGTTATAATGGGCAAGGATTACCGTGGTAAGCGTGTCCTAGCCTATGCCGAACAAGTCCCAAATTTAAACTGGATAATTCTTTCGAAGCTTGACTATGGAGAAGCTCTTGCTTCATTGATCCCAACGATTGTCGTTTTTATTATTTTCATCTTCGTTGCTATAATAGCGCTATTGGCGGGATCATATGTGATTCTTTCCACGCGCGCGCTTGCCACTTTTCAGTCTAAATTCGAACTGCTCAAGCGTACCGAACGCAATGAAGCACTACTGAGCGCCATACTTGAGCGTCTCGATTCGCCAGTTGTAGTAATAGATGAGAATCTCGAGATTCAACTGGCAAATCGCTCTTTCAAGGAGAGACTGGGAAATTCTCTCCCAAAGGGTTTGCGGTTACCACAGATAGATTCTGGTATTGTTCCGTCCGAGGTTCAGACGATCGAGATTGTAGATCCGCTAGGAAAGACTCTGAGGTTTTATGCAACGGCAATCCAGATAGTACTGCCAGACCAACCAGCACTTTTCGCCTATGTAATGCGCGATGTGACCGAACTCGAATCGATGCTCGAACAGGTCAAGACTCTCAACCTTGAGCTCGCTCAAAAAGTGGAAGAGCAGACAAAGCGCATTTCTGATACCAGTGAGGAATTGCGTACAATTGCTTCGGCAATTTCTTTTAACTTGATTGCGCCACTTCGCACCATTGAGTCCTTGAGCAAATCGCTGGAAACCATGGCACAGGATAAGCTAGATAGCGAAACTCTAGACTATATAACAAATATTCGAAAAGCTACCGAAAGCATGGCTAGACTCACGAACGACCTTTCGATTCTTCTTTCGATAGACACAATGCAGCTTGCCGACGAAGAATTCGATTTCAGCATTGCTTCTCAAGAGATTACTTCGGAGATCATCAAACGCAATCCTCAGAGGCGCTATCAGATAACCATTATGCCTGGACTAAAGGTACGCGGAGATGGCAATCTATTGAAAATTGCGCTACGCAATGTTCTTGAAAATGCTATCCAGAATTGCCCAGAGAGCTTGACCGCTACGATAGAAATAGGCAAATGCGGAGAATCCTGCATCTTTGTTCAGGATAACGGCATTGGAATATCGCCCGAAGAGATCGATTCTCTATTAAGGCCATTCTCTAACACCAAGAACGGGCAATCTGCAGGCCAGCTGAATGTTGGCTTTGCCATAACAAAAAAAATAATTGAGCGCCATGGTGGAAAACTCGAAATAGTAAGTGAATTTGACAAAGGGACTACGGTTAGATTCGATTTCTCATCGGTATCTTGAAACTTTGATATACATGAGACCGAAAACTTGCTCACAGACAGCCTAAAATGAATGTTTAGATTTCTTACAGTGCTTTTTTATTCATTAGACAACGCATTAGAGATTTTATCTTGTTTATTTGGGGATTTGAGAGTTTTGCTCTAGATAGCGAATTAGGAATCTTGCTAAAATTACTATATATTTATTTTGATAGATTACATGGAGCAATTAATGCTTATTCGCAAGACTTTTGCAATTAAAGGGATGACCTGCGCCGCTTGCGTTGCCGCAAATGAACGCACTGTTCAAAAGCTCGAAGGCGTCGCAAGCGTTTCGGTCAACCTCGCCACTGAGAGAATGGAGGTGAGCTTCGATCCTGCCCTGGTCGATGTCTCTCAAATAGAAGCAGCTGTTAAAAAAGCTGGCTACGAAGCCAAGCTGTTAGAAAAGCCTTCGAGCGCATCCCTTTCTTCCTATGAGGCCTATGGGTGGAAGCGTTTTGCTATTTCTGCGTCATTTTCCGTAGTGATTCTATATATAGCTATGGGATCTATGCTTGGTCTTCCTTTGCCAGCTTTTATCGACCATAAGAGCTCTCCATTGGCCTTTGCTCTGGTGCAGCTTGCCTTGCTCGTTCCAGTTCTCATAGCCGGCAAGTCCTTCTACGTCCATGGATTCAAGTCTCTCATAAATCTTTCACCTAATATGGACAGCCTAATTGCGATAGGCACAAGTTCGGCGATTCTATATAGCCTATATTCGACCTGGCGTATCCTGGGTGGAGATCACGAAGCCAGTATGCAGCTCTATTTCGAGTCCGCTGCGACCATCATCACTCTAGTCATGCTGGGCAAAAATTTCGAATCTCAATCCAAGCGAAAAACCTCCGAGGCCGTCCGCAAACTCATGAAGCTGCGCCCGAGTACCGCAACTATTCTAGACGGAGAGATCGAGCGCAAAGTCTCCATCGATGAGGTGAAGCCAAACGATCTTCTCCTGGTTCGCCCTGGAGAGCGCATACCCGTAGATGGAAGAGTAAAAAGCGGACTTTCCAATGTAGATGAATCCATGCTCACCGGGGAAAGCATTCCCGTCGAAAAAGCCGAAGGCTTCGAGGTATTTGGCGGAACCATGAATCTCAATGGATCTCTTGTCATCGTTGCGGAAAAAGTAGGCGAAGATACAGTACTAGCTAAAATCATACGTCTTGTGGAAGAGGCTCAGAGCAGCAAAGCGCCCATCGCAAGACTCGCGGATCAGATATCGTCAATATTCGTGCCAACTGTGATGGGGATTGCACTGCTTGCCGCCCTTGGATGGCTCCTTGCCGGACAGAGCGTGACATTTGCATTGACGGTCTTTGTATCGGTCCTCACTATAGCTTGCCCTTGTGCGCTTGGGTTAGCTACGCCCACGGCAGTCATGGTAGGAACTGGTAAGGCAGCAGAGTTGGGCATACTCATCAAATCGGGCGAAGCTCTCGAGATTGTTCACAAAGTGAACACTGTGCTGTTCGATAAGACGGGCACAATAACTGTCGGTAAGCCAGAGCTCACCGATGTCGTGGCGGCAGAGGGGATATCCGAAGACAAGGTGTTAGAGCTTGCCGCTTCCGCTGAACTCTCCTCTGGACATCCTCTGGCAAATGCCATTGTGGAGGCTGCTCGCGATAAAGGTCTTTATCTTTCTTTGCCGGATCATGTCGAGACTATAGCTGGCAAAGGAATCGTCGCGGAATCTCCAGACATTGCGGTTGGCAATGAAGCTCTTGCCCAATCGCTTGGCATTTTGCTATCTGCGAAGGCGCCTGATCTATTGAGCGAATCGACCCGTCTTGCGGCAGAGGGCAAAACAGTTATGTTCGTCTTTGATAATAGGGCGCCCATTGGCCTTATTGCGGTTGCAGATCAGCCTAGACCGGAATCGCGGGCTGTTGTGGATACCCTGAGAAAAATGGGTATCGATGTCGCGTTGGTAACCGGCGACAACCGTAGCACGGCGGATGCCATCGCCCATAGCGTCGGAATCTCCGAAGTCTATTCGGAGGTCCTTCCTGCAGAGAAGGCCTCTATTGTCAAAGGCATTCAGGCTTCTGGCAGAAAAATCGCAATGGTTGGCGACGGCATAAACGATGCGCCGGCTCTTGCGCAGGCCGATGTTGGCATTGCAATAGCGGCTGGTACGGATATCGCGATGGAGAGCGCAGATATCATCCTAATGCACAACAACATCGGTGATGTTGTCAGTGCGATTCATCTTTCGAGAGAAGTAATCAAGAACATAAAACAGAATCTATTCTGGGCATTCGGGTATAATATACTCGGTATACCTATAGCGGCTGGCATGCTATATGCTTTTGGTGGGCCTTTGCTTTCGCCAATTTTTGCGGCTGCTGCCATGTCCTTGAGCTCTGTTTCTGTTGTGACCAATGCGCTTCGGCTCAAGGGTTATAAGAGCGGCATGGAGACCAGATCGACAAACTCTAGAGCTCTAGAGAAAAGGAGGATAGATCATGAAAAAATTGCTTAAAATCGAAGGAATGACCTGCGGTCACTGTGTAATGCATGTGCAATCCGCGCTCGAAGCAGTGCCTGGAGTCAAGAGCGCCAAGGTCGACCTTCTCCAACGCCAGGCTATCGTGGAGGGCGAACAGCTAGACGAACAGGCATTGCGCGCTGCCGTGACCGAAGCAGGCTATCGCGTGGTGGAGATTATCCCATAAGAAAAAGGCTGCCTGATTTCTCCGGCAGCCTTCTTCGATTATCTTGGTATATTATCACCTTGGTATATCTTTTAACTTGACAAGCTCGGGCTGTAAAGTCTCGCCCTCTGTTTTCTTGAGCTCTTCCAAGATCTCGCGACCCCGTTTGGTAAGCCGAGAAGGAACCTTGACAAAAACCTTGATGTAAAGGTCTCCGCGTTTGCCGCCCGAAACAGGAACACCCTCGCCTTTTATACGGAGCAGCTTCCCGTTTTGGGTGCCAGCCGGTATCTGAACGGATATCTTCCGCCCTTCCAATGTGTCTATCACAACTTCGCCGCCTAGCGCGGCAGTTACGAAATCTATCGATACTGCGCAATATAGATCGTTCCCCTGACGTTCGAACATTTCGTGAGGCCGCACATGGATGAAGACATGCAGATCTCCCGGAGGCCCCCCATTGGGACCGGCGTTCCCCTGACCGGGAACCGTGACTCTTTTGCCATCCTCGACGCCGGGAGGTATGGTGACTCTGATTTTCTGCTTTTTCTTGACTAACCCGCTTCCAGCGCAATCCTGACAGGGGTTCTCTATGACGGTCCCCTCTCCATGGCATACCGGACATGGTTGGGAAATAGCAAAGAATCCAGAACTTCTGCGTACCTGCCCAGTTCCCTTGCAGGTCGAACAGACTTTTCTGCCCAGATTGTCGCGCGAACCGCTCCCCCCGCAGGTTTTGCAGATATCATCTTTGTTGTATGAAATTTCTACCGTAGTGCCGAAAATCGCCTTTTCAAATGGAAGCTCTATATCGTATCTTAAGTTAGCACCGTGATTTGCACGTGTTTCTCCACGACGCTGCGCTCCTTCGCCGAAAATCGAACCAAAAAACGAAGAAAAATCACCAAACCCGCTGAAAATGTCCTCGAAGTCGCGAAATACGCTGGAATAGTCCTGTTGAGCTCCCGCCATTCCCTCGACACCAGCAAAGCCGAACTGATCGTAAGCCTGACGTTTCTGGTCATCTCCCAGAACTTCGTAGGCTTCTGTCGCTTCCTTGAATTTTTCCTCGGCTGTCTTGTTCCCCGGGTTCTTGTCCGGATGGAACTGAATGGCAAGTTTTCTATAGGCCTTTTTTATTTCGTCTTTTGTTGCGGTTTTTGGGACACCGAGCACTTCGTAATAATCACGCTTGGCCACTTCGAAAATCCTTTGATGAAAAGGTGGCTGAACTGTAATCCAGCCACCTCGATATGCTCTCTATGTTATTTGTCGTCGTCGACCACTTTGTAATCGACATCGTCGGCATTCCGCGTCTGGTCGCCAGAGCCGGCAGAACTATCGGAAGCACTCTCTCCTGTAGCGCTGCCACTGCCAGCTTCTTCGCTTGCGGCACCTTGGGCCGAAGCGCTGCGGTACAATTCTTCTGACAGTCTATAGGATGCCTGTTTTAGGGCTTCGGTTTTCTGCTTGATGAGCTCAGTATCCTTGCCTTCCATTACATCCTTGAGCTCCTTTATGGCATTATCTACCGCAGTCTTTTCGCTCGCGCTTATTTTATCTCCAACTTCCTTTAAGGATTTCTCAGTGCTATAGATGAGCGAATCAGCCTCATTGCGCGCATCGATGCGTTCCCGCTCACGCCTATCTTCTTCGGCATGAGCTTCGGCTTCTTTGACCATCTTTTCGATTTCAGCCTCATTGAGCCCGCTCGATGCCTCGATTCTGATCTTTTGCTCTTTGCCGGTTCCGAGATCTTTTGCCGAAACATGTACAATTCCGTTTGCGTCGATATCGAAGGTCACCTCGATCTGTGGCACGCCGCGAGGCGCTGGAGGAATTCCAACAAGGTCAAATCTCCCGAGCGTGCGGTTTTGCGCTGCCATCTCGCGCTCTCCCTGCAGTACATGAATGGATACGGCTGTCTGCCCATCCGCTGCTGTAGAGAATATCTGGCTCTTGCGGCATGGGATCGTCGTATTTCGCGGAATGAGACGCGTAAACACTCCGCCCAGTGTCTCGATACCAAGAGAAAGCGGCGTAACGTCGAGGAGGAGTACATCCTTGACGTCTCCACCCAAGATGCCTCCCTGGATCGCCGCGCCGATGGCAACTGCTTCGTCGGGATTGACCCCCTTGGAAGGCTCCTTACCGAATATCTCGCGAACCATCTGCTGCACGCGAGGCATACGGGTCATACCACCTACGAGAATTATCTCGTCTATCTGTGAAGCCGTAAGCCCTGCATCTGCAAGTGCCTTAATGCAAGGCTCGCGGGTTCGCTCTATAAGGTCCATGCACATCTGTTCGAGCCTGGCCCTGGTGAGGCTTTTCTGTAAATGCTTTGGCCCGTTCGCGTCCGCGGTTATAAAGGGCAGATTAATCTCGGTTTGCTGCATATTGGAGAGCTCGATCTTGGCTTTTTCCGATGCCTCGCGCAAGCGCTGGACAGCCATACGATCTTTGGATAAATCGATGCCCGTATCGTTCTTGAATTCTTCTACTAACCAGTTCATAACTCGGCGGTCGAAATCGTCACCGCCAAGGTGAGTGTCGCCATTAGTCGATTTGACTTCGAATACGCCTTCTCCAAGCTCCAGAATCGAAATATCGAAGGTGCCGCCACCTAGGTCGTACACCGCAATGGTCTTTTCTTTTTTCTGATCCTTGTTGAAGCCGTAAGCAAGGCTTGCCGCCGTGGGTTCATTTATTATGCGCTTTACTTCGAGACCAGCTATTCGACCTGCATCTTTGGTGGCCTGTCGCTGTGAATCGTTGAAGTAGGCAGGAACCGTGATTACAGCTTCCGTAACCGGCTCACCCAGGTAATCTTCCGCGGTCTTTTTCATTTTCTGAAGAATGAAGGCGCTGATCTCCTGAGGGCTGTAGAGCTTGCCACCAGCCTCGATGCGCACATCATTGCCATTATCTATTACCTTGAATGGAACAAGCTTGATCTCATTCAAGATCTCACTATAGCGGCGACCCATGAATCTCTTTATCGAAAATACAGTATTCTCTGCATTTGTGATCATCTGGTTCTTGGCGGGTTGGCCTACGAGCCTCTCGCCTTTTGCGGTAAAGGCAACAACAGAAGGCGTTGTCCTTTGTCCTTCAGAATTGGCAATTACAATAGGCTCTCCTCCCTCCATCACTGCGACACAGGAATTGGTGGTGCCCAAATCAATGCCGATAATTCTACCCATATTTCTTTCTCCTTCTTTCTTGTCTATCTAATCTAAAAGTTACAAAACTATCTACTACAAAGCAAATCAAACTCTTATCCTAAAGAGCTATTCTCCCCTGCACCTTCAAATGATGCAGAATCTTGTGTCTCTCCTTGTGCCTCTGTGGTTTTAGATGGAGCTCCCGCAGGGTTGGCTGGCATCATAACCTTAACCTTAGCTGTACGAATAACTCGATCATGCAACTTATATCCGGGCAAGAACTCTTGGGTCACTTTTGGTTCATGCACATCGCCTTTCTCGGAGAACATCGCTTCGTGCAAATGCGGATCAAAAGCAGTCCCTTCGGCCTTATATTGCTTGAGGCCATATTTCTTGGAGAGAGTATCATAAAGCCTTCTCTGTATGAGGCGAATGCCTTCGATGACTTTTTCTACATCTTTATGATTCTGCGCAACTGCATCCAGAGATCGATCGAAATCATCGAGCACCGGTATAAGATCATTCAAAAGCGTAGAGACAGCATATTGTTGGAATTCTTCTTTTTCTTTTACAACCCGTTTTCTAAAATTAACTTGCTCGGCGAGCGTGCGCAGATACTTGTCGTTCAACTCTTCGAGTTGAGCCTTGAGTCGCTCTATCTCTGCATTAGCTGCCGCAAGCTGAGATTCTAGATCTGTGGCAGACTGATCCACCTGTTTAGGCTCCGCTTCATGTTCTATTTTGGACTCTGGAGCCGAAGGCGAATTCTTCGGGTTTTGAGCTTGAGAGTTCTCCTGGTTTCTCATTTCCGATTGTTGTTCTTCTTCATGCTTATGCTTAGACATTCTTCACCCTATTAATAGAAAATTTTATTGTGGTCTTTCCTAAAGAAAATACTAATTAAAAATCATGATCGTCAATACAAATGCTGCAATCATTCGTAAGATTTTTTCATTGGATGTCAAAATTCAGCAAGGCGCGTGAAACCCGCTCAGCCTTGACATTCGAGGAAAGTGTCGTACATTTAATAGTAGAAGGAGAGTACGCATTGCAATCCCAAAGACCGGTTCTTGTACAACAGCAACGCTTAAGACTTAACCCGAGAATGGTACAAGCAATACATCTGCTCGCCCTCCCTCTGCAAGAACTCGCCGAACAGATAAATCAGGAGCTCGAGGAAAATCCAGCGCTCGAACTACTAACCGACTCAAGCGAGATCTCGCTCGATTTCATGGAATCGCGCATAGATAATACTGCAGAAAAAGAGAACAACCTCAATGAAGCCGAGTACTCCGACGATATATACGGATTCAATACCGAAGATATCGATAATAATGCCATAATAGAACAAACGATAGCAACCGAAGAGTCGCTCCAAGAACACCTACTTGGCCAGCTTGGACTCTTGCCTATCAATGAACAAGAGCGAAAAATCGCAGAACGGATCATCCAAAATATCGATGAAAATGGTTTTCATATTCTGCCGCCTTCGGAACTATGCAATGATTGCGACCCTGAGACTCTAAATCGCTTGCTATATCTCCTGCAAAGACTCGATCCGCCAGGTACCTGCACTTCAGACTTCCGTGAAAGCCTCATGGTACAAGCAGAGATGTCCTCCTCTGCTCCTCCAAAGACGATCGATGTCATTAAGGATCACTTCGAGGACTTAAGACTTCGCAACCGAAGCCCGATTAAAAAAGCGCTAGGTATAGATGATCGTCAGCTCGATCGTATAGTTGAATTCATTCGAACCTTGGAACCATTCCCCGGTCGCTCATTCTCCAAAGTCCGTCCCCGTTATATTGTGCCAGATATCGCGATGTGGCTGGAGGATGGCGAAATCAAAGTGCGATTAAATGAGGATTTCGTTCCCAAGCTCGGAATCAATCGCCTATATAGCGAGCTTGCTTCTCAGCAAGCAAAAGGCGAGGCTGAGAGATTTGCCCGCGAAAAGGTTGAAAATGCGCGCTTTTTTATCAATAGCATAAAAAAGCGCAATGAAACTTTGTTAAAAACCGCCTATGCCATTGCCGAAGCCCAGAGAGATTTCTTCGTGGCTGGGCCAAAGGCACTCAAACCCCTTACATTAAAAGAAATTGCGGAAAAGATCGGAGTTCACGAAGCGACAGTTTCTCGCGTCGCCAATGGCAAATATGTGCAGACCGACTGGGGCACTTTCGAAATGCGCCGTTTTTTTACCAATGCTATAAATCAAGAAAAGGGCGAAAACATCTCCAAGGAGGCAGCAAAGGCCGAGATTTCTCAGATAATTCAGGAACTCGAAACGAGGGGTGAAAAAATCTCCGATCGTATCATTTCTGAAATCCTCGCCCGGCGAGGAATAAAAATCGCACGCCGGACGGTGGCCAAATATCGTGGCGAGCTCGGAAAATAGACCGAGCTAATGATTCCTATGCGCATGGCCTAGCCATAGCGTAAGCAATTCTTGAGGAGGTCATTATGAATATCGACGTTCGTTCTGTGCACTTCGATCTTAGTGAGCAAAGTAGAGAGTATTTGAACACGAAAATAAGCCGGATCGATTACGCAAAGGACATGATCGTCGATCTTCTCTTCGTCTTTACTAAAGACGCTAGGCGGTTCCGCTTGGAGGTAACCGCAAACTTTCGATGGGGCAAACAGGCGCACATCATTGTTACCTCTCCAGAACTAAATGTGGGCATCGATGTGCTTATCGACAAGCTAGATCATAAAATCGTAAAGGAAAAAGAAAAGATTCAGAAAAAGAATAAGTGAGAGAAGCTTGCACGGCGGCGGTTCTTCATGCAGACGGAGGCCAAAAAACAGCTCAAGAATGAGGCCTTTCGAGACTGCCATTGCAGCCGGCTGAGAACCGCCGTTTTTATATTAGATTTACCACTCTTGCAGGATGATGTAGAATAATATTGTGAAAGAAAAAGAACCTGTCAATTTTACTGTCCTCGATCTTCTTAGCCTCGAACTAAAGGAGCAAAACGATCTCAAGCTCCAATGCATAGCGGGTCGAGCCGGACTTAGTAGAGAGATCAGTGTACCCGACCTGAATAGACCGGGGTTAGCTTTAGCGGGATTCTACGATTCATTTGCTTGGGAGCGGTTGCAAATATTCGGGCGAGGCGAGAGCGCTTATCTCCATAAAATCGAAGAAGACGGAGTTGCCGCTCAGATATACGAAAAGCTTTTCTCATACCAAATCCCTTGTTGCATTTTTACCAACGACATTAGACCGACCGATCTCTTTATCGCAGCCGCCGAAGCCGTAGGCTGCCCTGTACTTACGACTGAACTGAATTCGATGGAATTATCCATTCGGATCATTCGAATTCTTCACGATATCTTCGCGCCAAAAATGATTATGCATGGCGTGCTAGTCGAAGTTTTCGGCATAGGAATATTGTTGATAGGCGAATCAGGCGTAGGAAAGAGCGAGACAGCTTTGGCATTGATCGAAAGAGGCCATAGGCTTGTGGCCGACGATGTTGTGGAGATACATTGCCTTAATGGCAGCATGCTCATGGGCCAGGGGACAAACAAGGTAATAGGCCATCACATGGAGATACGAGGTCTCGGAATCATCAATGTGACACATCTATTCGGAGTAGGCGCCATTCGAGACAAAAAACAGATACAACTCGTAATACAAATCGAAGATTGGGATCCAAAGAAGGTCTACGACCGAATCGGCACAGACGAATTAACCATGGAAATACTCGGCGTAAAGGTTCCGAAGCTTGAAATCCCTGTAAAACCTGGCCGCAATTTAGCTATCATAATAGAAACGGCTGCGATGAACGAGCGACTAAAAAAAATGGGATATCACAGCGCAAGAGAATTCAATCAGAATATCCTGCGGTGGCTCGAAAGTGAGAGCGCTCGCACCATGTATTTTTCCCGAGACGATTATTAGATTTTTTTACTCATGTATTGTTGACCTTATTGAATGCAAGCCTGCATTCGAAGTATCATGACTGACATTGGCCTTGAATCTTCTACTTGGAGCCCTTATGGTAGAGCTAGAGACAACAATTAAGAATCGTGCCGGTATCCATGCCCGTCCTTCTGCGCTTATAGCCCAAACTGCAATCAAATTTGCATCTCGTATATATCTCGAAAAAGAAGGAAACAGGATCAATGCTAAATCCATAATGGGAATAATTACTCTAGCCGCGAGCTTCGGCACCAAAATCAAGATAATAGCCGATGGCCCCGATGAGCAGGATGCGGTAAAAGCCATAGCAGAACTCTTCGAATCCGGCTTCAACGAAGAGCTCGGGTAAAAAAGGGCCTATAGAAATAAAGGGCTTGCGTGTTTTGGCATTCTGTGCTGTATACTATACAAAGGCACAGGAGTCTGCATTGAAAGATCTCACCGATCGACAGAGACAAATCCTTAGCTTCATCCAGGAGCACATTCAGAAAAACAACTATCCACCAACGGTAAGAGAGACGGCGCGTGCCTTCTCAATCTCGATCAAGGGTGCTTACGATCACATAAAGGCTCTCGAGAAAAAAGGTTACATCAAAACCGCTGAGAAACGCTCTCGAGCAATCGAGTTGATCTCTCCACCTAAAGACAATGCAGCTGTAGTGGAGATTCCGCTTTTGGGCGAAATCGCGGCCGGCAAGCCCATCTTCGCAGACGAAAATTTCGAGAAAACCATCTCTATTCCAGCCGAATTCATAAGTAATCATATTCCTCACTTTGCGCTTAGGGTAAATGGCGACAGCATGATTGGTGCTGGAATTCTTTCGGGAGATATCGCCATAATCGAACAAAGCGAGACGGCAAAGAATGGCGATATCGTTGTAGCCCTTCTAGATGAAAACGTAACGCTCAAGCGATTTTATATCGAAAGCAACCGCTACAAGCTACAAGCAGAAAATTTAAGCTATGCTCCAATCTATACCCAGGATCTGAGGATACTTGGCAGACTTCGCGGTATATATAGGAGCTATTGATCCCATGGCAGACTATCTCATTTCTCCTGTCTGGATACTCGCAGGCCCCGAAGTTGGATTAAAAGACGCTTTTATAGCTGACATAATCGCTAAGGCAAGACAACTCGGAGGCGATGAACCCGAGGTTCAGCGAATTTATGCTGGCGATAGTTCGCCCTCAGATGCCATCGCGCTTCTACAAAATAATTCGCTCTTTTCCCCCTGGGTTATTGTGGAATTCCGAAATGCAGATCAAATTAGCCAGAAGACGGATATAGATGCAATGGTCAAATATTGCAGCTCTCCTGCAGAACAAGCCGTTTTGCTGCTCGAAACAGAAAACTATTCGGTTCCCAAGGCAATAGAAAAAGTCGTCCCACCATCGTGCCGCAAGACCTTCTTCGAGCTCTTCGAAAATGAATTAGCCGGATGGATACGGCGAGAATTGGATCAATCTCGGCTCTCTATAGACGAAGACGCGCTTGAATCCTTCCTTGAGCTTGTTCCGCACGATACCAACTCTCTTAAAGCGGCTTGCCTTATCTTGAGTGCAAGTTTTCCGCCTGGAGGCATGCTTGGAGCTTCGGATGTGGAGGCGGCGATTCTGCGCTCAAAGCCAGAAGATGCCTTTACTCTTTTCGAAAAGATAGCACAGGGAGATCTGTCGCTTTCTCTCGAAGTGCTCAATAGCGTTTTGGACTCACGGCGTGGCGATGCCAATCAGATAATAGCCGCTCTTGTTTGGAGTTTTCGCAGACTTGCGCGCATAGGGGAAGCAGTTGCCAATGGTGAACGCTTCGAAGATGTATGCATCCGAGAACAGGCTCGCTCCAAAACTGTTCAGAGACAACTTCGTAGTGGCCTTGACCATTATAAGCCTGAAGACTGCAGGCGGATCATCTCTGCACTCTCAGAAACCGAGGCCGCTATCCGAGGCCCACTTGGATCTGCCTTCGACCGCCAATTGCTGCATCTGCTCATAATCTCTATAATCACACAAAAAGGAGAAGGGCTTGCGCTTGCCGGATGGAGCGAACGAGGCTTATATCCCCAATTTACAAATTAGGACATCTTATGTCGCAGACTGTTAGGACCATTCAACTTGGTGAAAAAACTATCATACTCGTAGGTACGGCCCATATATCGAAGGAGAGCATCGAGGAAGCCAAAGCGACGATCATTGCGGAACAGCCCCAGCGCGTATGCGTAGAGATCGATATGGGTCGCTATCAGTCGATCAGCCAGGATAGCCATTGGGAAAAACTCGACATCATAAAAGTGCTAAAACAGGGAAACGGCTTTCTATTGCTTGCAAATCTGGCACTCGCGGGCTTTCAGAAACGCTTAGGCCTGGATCTCGGAACTAAACCTGGCGAAGAGATGCTTGCAGCAATCCAAACCGCCGAAGAAATGGGAATTCCCTGGTCTGCCATAGATCGAGAAATTCAAACAACGCTCAAGCGAGCATGGGGAAAATCCAATCTTTGGAACAAATCAAAACTTCTAGCAAGCCTAATAGAATCAGCTTTTTCGCGCGAAAAGTTGAGCGAAGAAGATCTTGAAAAGCTCAAAGAGAGCAGCGAACTCGAGCAAATGATGAATGAGCTCGCCAACTATATGCCATCGGTCAAGGAAGTACTAATCGATGAGCGAGATCGCTACCTTGCCACCAAGATTTTCTTGACCACAGAGCAAAAAGTAGTCGCTGTAGTGGGCGCTGGACACATGAACGGTATAGAAGCTTGGCTCGGAAAGCTGTCCCGAGGCGAAATCGAAGCCGATGTCTCCGATATCGAGAGCCTTCCTAAGAAAGGCTGGTTTGCCAAATCGGCCGGATGGCTAATTCCGGTTCTCATAGTTGCTCTCATAGCCATAGGTTTTTTTCGTTCCGGTAGCCAGGCGAGTCTGGCCATGATAGAACGCTGGGTGCTCCTAAATGGTTCTTTGTCTGCGCTAGGCTCACTCTTGTGCATGGCGCATCCAGTGACAATTCTCGCCTCGTTTTTATTAGCACCGCTTGCGACACTGAATCCATTGCTTGCTATAGGACTGTTTGCAGCTATAATAGAAGCCTTTTTTCGTAAGCCCACCGTGCGCGACGCAGAGACGCTGGCCGATGATGTGACGAGCTTGAAAGGCTTCTACAAGAATCGAATCACCCATATTCTGCTGGTCTTTTTCTTTTCGAGCCTAGGCGGAATGATTGGCAATTTTATCGCACTCCCGCTCCTCGCTTCTCGCGCAATCGGGTGAATACTGTTACGAACCTTGTGTATTTTCTAAGAGATTTGGGAGGAAGTTTTTCATGCATAAGCATAAGCAGGTACATACTCAGCTTTTCTCTTAAGGGGAGTTGGG
>ERZ724523.656-NODE-656-length-20283-cov-5.815108_pt1 | contig 20283 bp, 16 predicted proteins | sample MGYA00376056_ERZ724523 | MGnify/ENA primary metagenome ERZ724523 (study PRJEB28724, sample SAMN07190888) | wastewater metagenome | isolation source: influent of sewage treatment plant in Hong Hong | place: USA: Christiansburg, Virginia | collected 2016-03-01 ... | reverse complement strand
CGACAAAGGCCTGATTGGTCCGGTCGAAGGTGCGGCAGATCAGGTTGCCGGTTTCGCCGCAGCCGCACACCAGATAAAACGGTTCCTTGATGCGCCGGACGCGCCAGGCAAAGCGGTTGGTGGTCAGCGTGTTCTGGAAACCCTTGTCTTGCAGCAGGGCGATTAGCGTCACAACGGAATACGACCAGCCGACAACGGTAAGGTAGATGCAGATCGTTACCCAGAGGCGCTGGGCGTCGGAAAAGGCAGCGGGGATTTCGCCAAAACCGATGGTGGTGGCGGTGTAGCTGACGAAATAGAAGGCGTGGAAAAAACTGAGCGGCGGGGCAATTTTGCCTTCTGCGTCGACGCCGGGAACCAGTGTCAGGCCGATCACTGCAATCGCGTAGATGACGATCAATACAATTATCGGCGCCCGCATGCGCCGCAAAACCAGGAAGAAAGCGCTGTTCACCGTAACACTTTACTTTAGCGTTAGCGGCGCATCATCACGGTTTCAACGATCAGGATGATGACCGACACCACATTGGCAAAGAGTGCGCCGCCGGAGAGCGAAACGACACTGGAGGTGACATGAGGCGTCATGCCGACACCGGTGATATGCACCGCCGCCATCCAGGTGATCGCTGCGGCAATCAGTTGCAGGTCGGCGACCAGGCTGGTGGAGAGATGAATGGCGCCGATTTGTGTGCGGTCACCAAATTTGAGCGCGGTGGCGATCAGGCTGACGACCAGCGCAGCAGCCAGTTCATAGATGTTATGCAGTTCCGGGCGTTCGATGTCGCCAATGAAAAAACCGAAATTAAGCGTGGCGGCGAGGACGATGAAAAATCCGAAAACGACTTTTTCCAAATTCATGGTTCGCCCCCTTGTCCTCGGTGGTTAATTAGCGGTTTTCAACAGGTGCCAATGCGGGTGGCGGGGTCTTCGAGCCTCCCGGTGCGCTGCTGTCGAGACGTTTGATGTCGCTCTCGGAGACCACTTCTGTCAGGTTAACTACTTTGCGCACACCATCCGTCGTGCGGGCGATTTGGACGGCAACTTTGCCTTCTTTTTCGGTGACGATGCCCATCAGATAAGCAACCGTGTTTTCCGTCACCACCTTGATATGGTTGGCAGAAAGTTGATTCGAATCAACCAGGCGGGCTTTAAGTTTTGATGTGATGTAGCTGTCGTTGCTGCGGTTGCCAAGCGGCGAAACCGGGGCAACAGCGACCTCGTTGAAAACCAGTTTGACACCTTCAACCTTGCCGGCTTCCTCGCCGATTACCGTTTTGGCTTCATCATTAAACACTTCACCGGTAATCAGCAGACGACGGTTGTAGGATGTGAAATTGAGATGTGATCCCGCCTTAAATTTTTCAGGAACGCGCTGGGCGGCCTTCCATTCCATCGTTTCGTCATCGGTTTGTGTGCCGGTTGAGCGGCGATCATGTGCGCTCATAACACCGGCTGCGGCACCGGCGCCAATGACTGCCGGAACGCAGCCTTGCAGCATCGGCAGGGTGGTAATCAAGGCGGCTGCGGCCAAGGTAAGTTTGAATTTTTGCATCATTCGACTCCCAGTAAAAGTGCGTCGATTCCATCGCAAATGCAGTGGATGGCGAGCAAGTGGGTTTCCTGAATTCGCGCCGTCCGGTCGGCCGGCACGCAAAGATGAATATCGTCTTCCCTGAGCATTTCGCCCATCTGGCCACCACCTTTGCCGGTCAGCGCAATGACACGCATGTCGGCTTCGTGCGCCGCCTTGATCGCTTCAATGACATTGCCCGAATTGCCTGAGGTGGAAATCGCCAGCAGCACATCGCCGGCATGACCAAGGCCGCGCACCTGCTTGGAGAAAATGAAATTGAAGCCGTAATCGTTGCCGACAGCGGTCAGAATCGAGCTGTCGGTAGTCAGCGCAATCGCCGCCAGTTCCTGCCGCTCGGCCTCGAAACGGCCAATCAGTTCTGCGGCAAAATGCTGGGCATCGCCGGCTGAGCCACCGTTGCCACAGGCGAGGATCTTGCCGCCATTGATCAGGCTGTTGGTCATCATTTCGATTGCGCCAGCAATCGGCGCCGCCATCATCTCGATTGCATCGAGTTTGGTGCGGGCGCTGTCTTCGAAATTTTTGGTGATGCGAGCGATGAGGTCCATGTTTTCAGCGGGTTGTGGCTAGTAATAAAACCATTCTACATCACAGCTCGACGAAGACCTCGAACTCTACCCGCCGCCACGGATTGGCATGTTCGGTGAGCTTCGCGATGCGCGCCACGAGCTTGTCGCCAGCATCCATGGCGGCAGCAACAGCCCGATTTTCTGCGCGCGGCACATAGCCCAGCTTGTGACCGCGCCATTCAACGCGGATCGCCTTGCGGTCATGGCGGTTATCCGGTTCGCGGATCAGGTCAAGATGATCGCCAACCTGCATTTCACGCCATTGTTCGCCAACCGCGTAATACTGGCTACCAGCCAATGGCGAGCTTTGCACCAAGATACGTACGCTTTCAGCCTGCGCGGCGGAAAGCCAAAGGGCCAAACTAATCGTCAACAGAAAACGCATTTTTGATCCATTCGATGCGCTTTTCATCCAGTGCATCGAGCAATACGCAATCAAAACGGCAATCGCACTCCGGCTTGCCGGCCAGGTAATGCCGCGCGGCGAGAATGATGCGACTGCGCTTGGTGGCGGTGATGCTGGCGCCAGCGCCGCCAAAGTCATTGCGGCTGCGCAGGCGGACTTCGACAAAAACCAGCGTCTTGCCATCGCGGCAAATCAGGTCAATTTCACCGCCGCGCACCAAAAAATTACGCTCCAAAATGCGTTGACCGTAACCCTCCAGATAGCGTGCCGCCAGCGCTTCAGCTTCGCGCCCGCGCGTGGTGGTGGTATTGTTGGTTTTTATCTGCATGCCAAGAAAATGACGGAAGAATCCGCTGCATTGTATGTCGTCCCGACGCCGCTCGGAAATATGTCCGATATGACGCGGCGTGCCGAAGAAATCCTGCGTACCGTACCTTGGGTTGCGGCTGAAGATACCCGCCATAGCGGTCCGCTGCTCAAGCAGCTTGGTGCTGTGGCGCGGACTATCCCGGCACACCAGCACAATGAGCATGAAGCGGCTGCCAAAATTGTTGAAAAATTGCGGGCTGGTGAGGCCGTCGCGCTGATCTCTGACGCCGGCACCCCCGGCATTTCCGACCCCGGTGCGCGCATCGTGGCGGCAGTGCGGGCTGCTGGTTGCAAGGTGATTCCGCTGCCCGGTCCATGCGCGGCGACGACGGCGCTTTCCGCTTCCGGCCTGCTTGATGAGCATTTTTTGTTCTACGGTTTTCTGCCAAGCAAAGGCGGCCAGCGCCGCCAGGTTTTGGAGGGGTTGTGTGAATATCCCTGCGCGCTGATTTTCTACGAAGCGCCGCATCGCGTGCTCGAAACCGTCGCCGATCTCGCTACCGTCTTGGGTGAGCGCACACTGGTAATTGGTCGCGAGCTGACCAAGCTCTTTGAGTCGATCCATTCCTGCCCTTTGCCAGAAGCGCTCGACTGGCTGAAGGAGGACAGCAACCGCCAGCGCGGTGAGTTTGTCCTGATGGTTTCCGGGGCTCCCGCAGATACGGATGATGGCGAAGGAGAGCGGGTGCTTAAGCTGCTTCTGGCTGAAGGCTTGCCGGTCAAGCAAGCGGCAAAATTGGCATCAGCGATCACTGGCGTGGCCAAAAATGCACTTTATGAGCGGGCTCTGGCACTCAAGGAATAAACGCGCCTATGCCATAGGGCGTAAGATTGAGCCCACAATAGCTAAATATATATGGGAGGCGACGGCTTAGCGTCGCCGAGGCGGAGCTTCCAGAGCTGGCAGACAATGTCGAATCAAAACTTGCCGAAGTCGGGCGCACAAATACGTTCCTTGCTGATTGTCGGCTTGTTTTGCTCCAATCTGTTGGTGTTTGTCCTGTCCGTTCTGTCCTTGGCGCAGAGTCGTGAGCAATACGAGCAGCGTGCTGTGACGGTCACCCAGACAGTCGCCAGCGCAGTGGATCAGACCCTCTCCGCCAGTATACAAAAAGTCGATCTGGCCTTGCGCACAGTCGCTGATGAGCTTGAGCGACAACTAGCGGCTGAGGGTGTAGATGAAGCCGCAATGATGGTGTTTCTTGCTACGCACGAGCGGCGTTTGCCCGAACTCGAGGCGATTCGTGTGGCCAATGCCGATGGTTTGGTTATTCTGGGCAACGGTGTTGTCAAGGCAGAAGGAGTCAGTTGGGCTGATCGTGAGTATTTTCAGTATCACCGTGACCATGCCGATCATCAGTTACAGGTTACTAAGCCGCGCATGGGTCGGGTTGCCAAGCAATACATTGTCGGATTTTCGCAGCGCTACAACTATCCGGATGGTCGTTTCGCCGGCCTGATCTCGGCACCGATTGCACTTTCACATTTCGAGAAGATTCTCTCCGGTTATGACGTTGGCTCACACGGGACGGTTGTCCTGCGCGATGCAGAATATGGTCAGGTTGCCCGCTTCCCTGCCAAACCGGGGCAGGCCTTCGATCAGGTCGGGCACAAAAAAATCTCAAAGGAGCTCACTGAACTGCTCGACTCTGGCGTGCCGGCGGCAACTTATCACACCACTGCAACGCCGGATGGGGTCGAACGCACCTTGAGTCTGCGCCGCCTGGCGGCTGGACCGATGATCGTCAATGTGGGTGTTTCCAGTGATGACTATCTGAGCAACTGGCGCACCGAGGTCTTCATCACTTCAGCGTTAGCCTCAGGATTTCTGCTGCTCTCACTGGTCCTTGGCGGTTTTCTGGTGCGGTTGCTGGCCGAGGCAGAGAAGCGCGAAGCGGCATTGAAGCTGCACCATGACCACCTTGAGGAGTTGGTGCAGCAACGGACTGCTGAATTGATGGCAACTGAGGCGCGTGCCAGTCATATTCTGGAATCAAGTGCTGATGGGCTCTACGGCGTTGACCGCAATGGAGTTATCACTTTCATTAATCCTGCTGCTTGCGCATTGCTTGGTTATCGTGCTGAAGAGGTGATTGGTCGCCATGGTCATGCGCAATTCCATCACAGCAAACCCGACGGTTCGCCTTATCCGTTGAGCGACTGCCCCAGCCACAACGCCATGCGGCTTGGCGAACGGGTGCGTGTCGATAATGAAGTTTACTGGCATGCCGATGGTCATCCGGTTCCCGTTATGTACGCTATTCACCCGATGGTCTTAGAAGGAAATACAACCGGGGCTGTCATCAGTTTTGTTGATATGAGTGAGCAGAGGTCTGCGGCGCAGGCCCGAGAGCGGGCCTTGATCGCAGCAGAAAATTTGGCGCGGGTGCGCAGTGAATTTCTGGCCAACATGAGTCACGAAATTCGCACGCCGCTCAACGGCGTTCTCGGTTTTGCCCAGATCGGCTTGCGCCACCATCAAAATCCCGAAAAGGCGCGGAGTGCCTTCAATAAAATTGTTGCATCCGGTGCTCGCTTGCTTGGGGTCATCAACGATATTCTCGACTTTTCCAAGATTGAGGCTGGCAAGCTTGCGATAGAGCAAACTGAAGTCAATCTTATTGAGGTTATTGAAAATGCGGTTGAACTGGTGCGTGACCGGGCGGATGCCAAGCAGCTTGTATTGCGTGTCGACTTGGCTCCTGATTTGCCGGCGAACTGCAGCAGTGACCCGTTGCGTATTGGCCAGGTGCTGCTCAATGTTCTGTCCAACGCCGTCAAATTTACCGAGCAGGGCAGTGTCAAACTGTCGGTATATCTGCAGCAAGAGGAATTGGTTTTTACCGTGGTGGATAGCGGGATTGGTATGAGCCAAACTCAACTCGGTGAGTTGTTCAACCCATTTCAGCAAGCCGATGCCTCGGCGACTCGACGTTTCGGGGGCACCGGTCTGGGCTTGGCGATCTGCAAACGCATCCTGGACCTGATGGGCGGACGCATTACAGTACATAGCCAGACAGGCGTCGGCAGTACGGTTGAATTTAGTTTGCCTTACGTAGCGACGTTGCCTATGGTGCAGCAAGGTTCGCCGGCCAGCGCGGGCAACACCTTGGTCAATACCCGGCCACTGGCTGGCATTTCCTTCCTTTGCGCCGAGGATGAGCCGATCAATCAGGCAATACTCGAAGAAAATCTACGTGAAGACGGTGCCAGCGTCTTTATGGTCAGTAATGGCCAGGAGGCGGTTGAGCGTGTGCTCCTGGATGGTCGTGACGCCTACGACATCGTGCTGATGGATGTCCAAATGCCGGTGATGGACGGCTACGAAGCGACCCGGCGCATCCTGGAGCTGGCACCGGATATGCCGATCATTGCCCAGACGGCACACGCTTTTCGTGAAGAAATTGAGCGTTGCCTGGCTGCCGGCATGATTGCGCACATTGCCAAGCCGATTGATCCTGTTGTGCTTGTCAAGTTGGTTTACCAACATGTTGTTGCCCGCTCCCAAATCCCAAATGAACTATGATGTTGTTTGGGAGAAATCTTGAAATGATCGCTAAAACCATTTTGCCTGATATGCAAATTCGACTTCAGTTGAGTGATCCGATCTGTTTTCTTTCGGTGAGTGATAGCATCCATGCCCTGCTTGGTTACAGTGCAAATGACATCCAGCAAGGCAGGGTTACGTTTAGCTCCTTGATTCATCCTGATGATCAGGATATTGCAACTGTCATTTTCTCCTCTGGGCTCGAAGAAGCGTCGGGTGATTTCAATTTCCGGATGCGCCAGGCCAGCGGAAGAATTCGTTGCCTCAAGGGGCATTATGAAAAAACACGAGATCCGGTCAGTGATTGCGTAATCCTTGATCTCACTTTGCAGGACGCAAAAAGCCTTTGGCAAGGCGCCGCAGATCAGACCATGATGGCCAACTTCACGGCGATCATGGAAAACACTGACGATTTCATTTTCTTCAAGGATCGTAACCACGTATTAACAGGGGCAAGCCAGACGCTGGTTTCGATCACCGATCCTTCAGAGCATTGGACCGATTTGCTCGGTCAGACGGATTACGATATTTTTCCCGAGGAATTTGCCGATATTTACTATCGCTTGGAAAAGGACATCTTTGCCGGCGCAACGGTGGCCAATGAAGTTCAGGCGTTTCGGTATGCGGATGGTAGCCAGGGTTGGGTTGATAATCGGAAATATCCAATCCAGGACGCCGCAGGAGAGTTGATTGGGCTATTCGGTATAGCGCGCGATATCACCGAGAAAAAGCTGGCTGAGCAGGCCTTGCAGCAAGAGCGCGCGATGTTGCAGTTATTGCTTGATAACGCACCTATCGGCATCTGGATGCAGAATGGCTACGGCAAAATGTCATTTGTGAATAAGGCATTTTGTGATGCGATGGGTATCCCGGAGGAACGATTCAGAGCCGTCGCCCATTACGGCGAATTGATGCCGGTTGATTTTCGTGATCAATGCCTGGCTTCCGATGCCAAAGCGCTGGCCAGTATGGGGATTAGTGATAACCACCAGCGTTTGCCTTTCGTTGATGGGCAGATTCACGACTTGCGTGTGATCAAGGCGGTTAAGCGAAACGAGAAAGGCGAACCATTGGCGCTGGTTGGCTTGAGCCTTGATATCACCGAAGAGTTAAAGCAGGAAGAGAAGCGTCGCCAGGGCGAAGAATTATTGAGAGCGGCTCAGGAGTACGCCAATATCGGCTCATGGGAACTTTGGGGTGATGGCAAAACAGCAATCTGGTCTGAAAATATTTACCGAATGTTTGGATTGCCACCCGATTTTCATCCAGGCCCGGAAAAGCTCAGCGAAATAGTGTATGCCGATGATTGTGCTACGGTGACAGCTTCATTGAAAAATTGCCTGTTAACCGGCAAGGAGCACCATACCGAATACAGGATTCACCGTCTGGATACAGGTGAAGAGCGCTGGATAGAATGTCGTGGCAAGCCCGTTTTTGGTCCGGATGGAAAAATCGAAAAACTCTCCGGTTTTGTGCAGGACATCACCGAGCGCAAACGGGTTGCGCTTGAGCTGGATAATCACCGTCTACATCTTGAAGAATTGGTCAATGAGCGGACCAAAGAGTTGGCTATCGCCAAAGAAGCCGCTGAAACTGCGAATATTGCCAAGAGTGCTTTTCTGGCCAATATGTCGCACGAAATCCGCACGCCGCTCAATGCCATTACCGGTATGGCGCACCTGATCCAGCGAGCCGGTATTGCCCCTGAACAGGCGCAGCGTCTCGACAAGATCAATGCATCCGGGCAGCATCTGTTGGGCATCATCAATGCCGTGCTCGACTTGTCCAAAATTGAAGCCGGCAAATTCACGCTTGAAGAGACCGCTGTCAGCGTGCCAAGCATAATCAACAATATTGTTTCGATGCTCTCTGACAAGGCGCAGGCCAAGCAGATTGCCTTGCATGTTGATATCTCGGCGCCAAATTGCAAATTGCTTGGCGATCCAACCCGGCTGCAGCAGGCAATGCTCAATTATGCAAACAACGCTATCAAGTTTTCCGAAGCAGGTGCTGTGACCTTGCGTGCCTTTACGAAGGAAGAGGATGTCGATTCAGTTGTCCTCTGCTTTGAAGTTCAGGATGCCGGCCTAGGCATAGCGCCGGAGGCGCTGCCACGACTTTTCTCGACCTTTGAGCAAGCCGATAACTCGATTACCCGTACTTACGGTGGAACGGGGCTGGGCCTGGCAATTACCAAGAAGCTGGCGCAATTGATGGGCGGCGATGCCGGCGTCAATAGCATGATGGGTGTCGGCAGTAGGTTCTGGTTTACTGCCCGCTTGCGCAAAGGTGGGCTGGGTTATCAGGCTCCTGCCACGGCAGTGGTTGGTGCTGCAGAAGCCTCGTTGCTGCGTGAGTATGCCGGTCGCCGGATTTTGCTGGCTGAGGACGAGCCAATCAATCGGGAAGTTTCGCTGGCGATGCTTCAGGATGTTGAATTGGCGGTCGATTGCGCGATGGATGGCAATGAAGCCCTGGCCTTAGCCACACGCAATCAGTATGACCTGATATTGATGGATATGCAGATGCCGCACATGGACGGATTGGAGGCAACGCGACATATCCGTTGCTTGCCGAACGGTCAAAAGGTGCCGATTCTGGCCATGACAGCCAATGCATTCATTGAGGACAAGCAGCGTTGTCTGGACGCTGGGATGAGTGATTTCATCGCCAAGCCAGTCGAGCCAGATTTGCTTTTTGATACCTTGCTTAAGTGGCTGTCGCAGGCGAGATAAGGGCGGCCTGTTAGAATTTGTGAAATTTACGGAATAGCAATATGCAAATTACTCTGACCAGGCCTGACGATTGGCACCTTCATCTGCGCGATGGCGAGGCGCTTTCTTCTGTTCTCGCCCATACCGCCCGCCAGTTTCGCCGTGCCATCGTCATGCCCAACTTGAAACCACCGGTGACGACGGTTGATCTGGCGGCAGAGTATCGTCAGCGTATCCTCGCTGCCTTACCGACGGGCGCTTGCTTTGAGCCGCTGATGACGCTTTATCTGACGGATAACACACCAGCCAGTGAAGTCGCCAAAGCGATTTCCTCGGGGTTTGTCAAAGCAATCAAGCTTTATCCTGCAGGTGCAACGACCAATTCCGATGCGGGTTTGAGCGATATTGCCAAGGCTTATGACGCTCTGGCCGAAATGGAGCGCCTGGGCTTGCCCTTGCTGGTGCATGGCGAAGTGACTGATCCCAAAGTCGATTTGTTTGATCGCGAAAAAGTCTTCATTGACACGGTTTTGTTACCGCTAACGCAGCGCTTTCCAAAATTGAAAGTTGTGATGGAACACATCACGACCAAAGACGCCGCAGAATTTGTCGCCAATTCAACCTCCTCCGTAGCAGCCACGATTACGGCGCACCATTTGCTCTACAACCGCAACGCCATCTTCCAGGGTGGCGTGCGTCCGCACTGGTATTGCCTGCCAGTGCTCAAGCGCGAGACGCATCGTGAGGCGCTGGTTGCGGCTGCTATTTCCGGCATTCCAAAATTTTTCCTCGGCACTGATTCGGCGCCACACGCCAAACTGACCAAGGAGGCAGCCTGTGGTTGTGCCGGTTGCTACACCGCCTATGCCGCCATCGAGCTTTATGCCGAAGCCTTTGAGGCAGCTGGTGCGCTCGATAAACTGGAAGCTTTCGCCAGCTTTAATGGTCCTGACTGGTACGGCTTGCCGCGCAATCGCGGGACGATTACGCTGGCCAAGGAGAACTGGACGGTGCCGGCGGAGTATCCCTATATCGCCGCTGATACCATCGTTCCCCTGCGTGCTGGCGAAACCTTGTCCTGGAAAATGCTCTGAGAAAATGATCATGCGTCTGCGCCATCTCTTCCTCTCGCTACTTGCTTTGCCCTTGCTCTCAGCCTGCGTGAATGATGGGGCAACCTATGAAATTGACAATACCCGCGAGCATGTACTCTCGCTGATTCGTGAGCAGCCGTATTTCTGGGACAACAAGGTCGAGTTGTTCATGGTGGTTTCGCGGATGCCGGCTTGTATGCGGCGCCACCCGATGGGAACAGGAGCAGCGAACGGCAAGGTTGAGATTTATCAGGTGCCTTCCGGTGCCTTTATCATCAAGGTTGGCAAGCGCATGTACGCGACGGAAACGCAAAACTGCGTCAATTTCGTCAAGATGGATGGCGAGCCGGCAGAAGGTATGGGAAAACTGATGGGCACTTTCCGCGAGAAGAAAGGCGTGTTGGTTTTCGTCAAGGAAGAGGGCGATACGCCTGCTGCCGCAGCTGAAGAGTGAGTTCGCTTTCATCACCCTATTCGGCGGCGCTCTATGATCCATTGCGGCGCTTGCTTGATCAGTTGCCGTCAAATCCGGATAGCGTTGCGCTTGCCGAATTGGCCAAACGCTCGCCAATTTATCTGGCGAATGGCAAGCGAGTGGCTTTCGTTCCGCCACAAGCCGATGGCTTGGTTTATGAATGCAGAATCTGGGAAAACGGTGAAGTCGAAACCCGGCCGGATAACTGGCATGACTTCTTCAATGCCTTGGTCTGGCTGACTTTTCCTCGCACCAAAATTGCCGTCAGCGGCTGCCATGTCGGGGCGATGGCGCCTGATGGCGCCGCACGCGGTACGGTGCGCGATGCGCTGACGCATTTTGATGAATGCGGCATCGTCGTGCTGTCAACGAAGCCTGAATTACTCGGTTTGTTACGCGATTTCGAATGGAAAAAGCTCTTCGTCGAGCAGCGTGCCGAAGTTAGACAAAGCATGCGTTTTGTTATTTTTGGCCACGCGACTTACGAGGGGTTGCTCAAGCCATTTCGTGGTTTGACGGCCAAGGCAATTCTCTATGACGTCGACGCAAGTTGGCTGCAACTGCCAATGGCAGAGCAGCTTGCAGCAGTCGACATCCGTTTGGCGGCAGATTTGGCTAGCGGTCGTTATACCCGACCGCGCGATTTTCAGCCCTTGCCCTTGCTCGGCATTCCCGGGCTAGTGCCCGAGAGCGAAGATCCTGCGTACTACGACGACACCTGGCAGTTTCGCCCGGGTCGTCGCCAGCCAGCTTAGTAGCGGCGGCGCTGCGGAGCCGGTGAGCCGGTGCCGCGATTTTCGATGTGACGGAAGGTGATGCGACCCTTGCTCAGATCGTAAGGCGAAAGTTCGAGCGTGACCTTGTCACCAACCAGAATACGAATGTGGTTCTTCTTCATCTTGCCGCAGGTGTAGGCAACCAGTTCGTGGCCGTTTTCCAGCGTGACGCGAAAGCGGGTATCGGGGAGGACGTCATTGACGACGCCTTGCATTTCAAGTAGTTCTTCTTTTGCCAAGTGTACTTCTCCTGTAAAAAATTAGGGCTTAAACGGCGTCGACCGCAACATCTGTCGATATCGCTTCCGGGCGGTGGCGGGGCATTTCCCACGGCCGGCCGGCTTCGGTGATGGCATTGACAGAGATTAGCGGCGGTGGCGGCGGGTTAACGCTGCCGAAAATAGTGGCGAAGGATACATCAGCCGCGTCGCGACCGGTACCCAAACGGACAAAGCCCATCGGAATGGCGGTGCCGGATGGGTCGAAAATGTACCAGCGCTTGTCGAGGTAGACTTCGACGTAAGCATGAAAATCGGTTGGGCCAAGCGCCGGGTCGGCGCCGTAATCGATGCCGGTGGTGAAGCGCGCAGGAATGCTCAGGGCGCGGCAGATGGCGATCATCAAATGGGCAAAATCACGACAGACGCCGACGCGGTCGGTCAATGTATCGAGCGCCGAGGTGGCCGAATTGCTGGTGTTGCCCTTGAAGGTGACTTGCGAGCGTACCCAGTTCTGGATCGCTTCAACGCGCCGGTAGCCCTTGGGCATCTCGCCGAATTCCTTGGCGGCCAGGGTGCCGAGGCGGTCGGACTGGCAATAGCGGCTGGGGTAAATATAGGTCAGTGCTGACAGCGGCAGCAGGGAAACCGGGGTTTCGTTGATCTCGTCAGGGTTGCCAATGTGGTGCTTGATGTCGACGGTGGCCTTGTAGCCAATATGTAGCGGGCCGGCGTTGGCGGTCAGGCGCAGATAGCTGGCGTAGGTCGACGGGTCGGTCTGGATCGTGGTCAGTACGGTCTGGCTGATCTGCAATTGCTCGCTCAGAACGGTCTGGGCGGCGGTTTTGGCGGCGTGGATATTGAAAACGAAATCGGCGCCGGAAAAGGTTAAATCGTAGTGAAGATCAATAGCAAACTGAATGCGAACCATGTATTCCCTGAAGTGATGCCGCTTTGACTCCCAGGAAATGGTATTTCGCGGGGCAGAACGAGACGGTAGAAAGCTTGTAACTTAACTTTCCAATCTTACGCCGCTGATCACTGGATGGCAAGGAAAAGCCAAAATATTCAAACCCTTGCACCGTTTTTGTGCGTTAACGAGACAAGGGTTTGGGCTTGGCTTCAGGCCGCCTGATTCAAGGGCGCGCGAAGCTGCCCTGACGCGAGGCGATTTGCTCCACTGAGCAAGGCTTTCAGCGAGGCGGTGACGATATTGCTGTCGACTCCCACGCCGTAGTATTCGCCGCTGTTTTTGCCGGCAATTTCCATGAAGGCGCAGGCCTGGGTGTTGCCATCTTCACCCATCGGCAACATTGAACGCTCCTCATAGCTGCGTACCTGAATGTTGATGCCGGCGCATTTGAGAGCGTTGACCGCTGCGTTGATCGGGCCATTGCCTTCACCATTGAGTGTGTGCGGTGTGCCGTCGATGTCGATCATGAGACGGATGCCTTGTGCACTGCCGTGTTCAAAAAGATGATGCTCGCGATAGTGAATCGGTGCGGTCGACTCGAGATAGGTGCTGGAAAATATGTTCCAGATGTCGTCTGCCGTCACTTCGCCACCATGTTCGTCGGTGTGTTTTTGGACAACGCCGGAGAATTCAACCTGCAAACGGCGCGGCATGACGACGCCGTGCTCGGTTTCCATCAAGTAGGCGATGCCGCCCTTGCCCGACTGGCTGTTGACGCGGATCACCGAGTCGTAACTGCGGCCCACATCAGCCGGGTCAATCGGAAGGTAGGGCACAGACCACTGCTCATCTGCCTTTTGAGCAGAAAACCCCTTCTTGATGGCGTCCTGGTGGGAGCCGGAGAAGGCCGTGAATACGAGATCCCCTACGTATGGGTGGCGTGGATGGATCGGGAGCTGGGTACAGTGTTCGAAAGTGCGGGCGACGGCGTTGATGTCGGAGAAATCAAGCTGCGGGTCGACACCCTGGGTGTACATGTTGAGAGCGAGGGTAACGAGATCGACGTTGCCGGTACGCTCGCCATTGCCGAAAAGGCAGCCTTCGACGCGGTCGGCGCCGGCCATGAGGCCGAGTTCGGCGGCGGCAACCGCCGTGCCACGGTCATTGTGCGGGTGGAGGCTGATGATGACACTGTCGCGGCGAGCGAGGTTCTTGTGCATCCACTCAATCTGGTCGGCGTAGATGTTGGGTGTGGCGATTTCGACCGTGGTCGGGAGGTTGAGAATGACCTTGCGTTCCGGCGTCGCGCCCCAGGCGGTGGTAACGGCATCGCAGACTTCCTTGGCGAAATCGAGTTCGGTGGCGGTGAAAAGCTCCGGGCTGTATTCGAGGGTGATCTTCGTTTCAGGCATCTCGTCGGCAAGCTGGCGCATGAGTTTGACGGCATCAACCGCCATCGCCACGACTTCCGCCTTGCTCATGCCGAAAACGTTGTCGCGGAAGGTTTTGCAGGTTGCGTTATAAACGTGAACGATGGCTTGCTTGGCACCTTTGAGCGATTCGAAGGTGCGGCGAATGAGGTGTTCGCGGGCCTGGGTGAGGACTTCGATGGTTACGTCTGCGGGAATGTGGCCACCTTCAATCAAGCCGCGCACAAAGCCGAATTCGGTTTCAGAGGCCGAGGGGAAGGCGATTTCGATCTGCTTGAAGCCGATGTCGCAGAGCGTCTTGAACATGCGCATCTTCTTTTCAGCGTTCATCGGCTCAAAAAGAGCCTGATTGCCATCGCGGAGATCGGTGCTCATCCAGATCGGCGCCTGCGTGATGGTGTGGCTTGGCCAGTTGCGGTCAACGAGGTTTACCGGCGGAAAAGCTTGGTACTTGGAGGTTGGGTTGCGCATCATGGTGCTGCTCCTGAAGACTGGATTCGATGGGGGAATTTTAAGGAATAGCAGCCGGCAGGTGCTTGCGTTTTATAGGTTGAAAATTCGTAAATTAGGTTGATAATTGCGTTAATTATTTAATTGGCGCAATAAAATGGAATTAGATCGCTACGACCGGCAAATTCTTGAAATTCTGCAAAGCGATGGCCGCATCAGCAATCAGGATCTGGCGGATCGCATCGGCCTGTCGCCATCACCCTGTCTGCGCCGGGTTCGCACGCTGGAAGAGGCCGGCCTGATCACCGGCTACCGCGCCCTGCTCGATGCCAAAAAACTCGGTTTGTCGCTAATGGCGCTGATCGGCATTTCAATGGATCTGCATACGCCGGAGCGATTCGCCAATCTGGAGAAAGCCATCGCCGAGATTCCGGAAATCCTTGAGTGCCTGCTGATTACCGGCCAACAATCAGACTACCAACTCAAAGTGGTGGTCAGGGACATGGACGCCTACCAGGATTTGCTGCTCAATAAAATCACGCGTATTCAAGGGGTTACCGGTGTGCATACAAGTTTTGTGCTGAGAAGGGTGGTTGACCGTACCAGTCTGTCATTGGACGGTTTTTAACTGTTAAAAATGACTAGACGGAGCGAGATCAAGTCGCGCACAATGCTCTCACAGGGGGCATATGAGTACATTCGAACAAAATAAATCTGGTCGAAAAAATCTGCTGCTTTTGTTCGCCGTTTTGTCTTGCCTGATCTGTTTGATTTGCGCCTTGGGCTATTACTTTCTAGCCAATATGTTGCAGGGCAAGGAAGAAGAACGCCTGCAGGCAATTGCCCACCTAAAATCAGAGCAGATCGAAAACTGGCTTTATGAGCGTCATGCCGATGCTCAGGTGCTTTCCGCTACAGCTGGCCTGGCTCGTATTCTGGGAAGCGGAACCAGGATGAGTGCGGAGGATAGTCTGCGTATTCACAACTCACTGGATCAAATTCACAAGGCGTATGGCTATCTCTCGGTAGAGCTGCTTGATTCAGAAGGCCGCCGCATTGATTTTGCGGGTCTGGATATTGATAGCAGTGAAATTCGCCGTCCCTATATGCTTGAAATGCTAAGAAGCAGTGGGCAAAGACAGCTTATTGATTTTTATCCTCGTGACGATGCACGATATCCGCTTGGTTTGGCCGTGGCTGTTGCTGTTATCGATGCGGTATCGGCTGATGCCAGTCCTTCGGGATTCGTGTACTTGCACATTGATCCGAATCAGCGCTTGTTTCCTTTGATCCAGGATTGGCCGGTGCCTAGTGAAACGGCAGAGAGCTTGCTGATCAGACGCGATGAAGATCATGTCGTCTTCTTGAATAAATTGCGGCACAACAACTCGTCTCCCTTGTCCTTGCACATTCCGCTGACGCAAACGGAGGTGCCGGCGGTTCGGGCAGTGAACCAGGGCCATTCAATTGGTGGCGGGGTTGATTACCGTGGCATTCCTGTACTGAGTGCCACTTTGCCGATTCCCGGCACTGGATGGTTTTTGGTGGCCAAGGTTGATCGTGCTGAAGCTCTCAGTAACCTACGCTGGCTTTGGGTGGTGACCCTTCTGCTGGTTGTTTTGTTGATGGTGATTGTCGGGATCATTCTGGTGCTGCGTTATCGAAAAGAGCAGTTTGAGCGTTCAATTGCTTTGGCGACCCAGGAAAAGCTGTTTCATGAAGTGCTTGATCATGCGACAGATGCGATAGTCATTGCGACTCCCGGTGGGCAGATTGCCTACGCGAACTTACAGGCAACGGCACTGCTCGGCTTGGCCCAGCACGAGCTTCTGGGCAAGAATTGGCGGGATCTTAAGCTTGGTAGCAGCGAGACATTGGCTGGTGACTTGCCCGGCATGCTGTTACTCGGCGAAATCCATCAGCAGGAGGTGCAAGTCACTAGTCAGGCCGGTGAGTCACTTGCGTTTGAGGTCAATGCCGCTGCTTTGCCTGACGGTAGGGTCTGCTTCAATTTGCGCAATATCTCGGAGCGTAAGCAAGCCGAGCAACTCCTCCAGATAAGTGCAAGACGCTACCGCAATCTCTATGACAGCCTGCGCGATGCCTTCGCAGTGGTTGATATGAACGGTCGCATCATCGAGAGCAACGACATTTTTCTTGAGATGCTTGGATATGACGAAAATGAAATCAGGCAACTGAGCTATGTACAGCTCACGCCTGAGTGCTGGCATGCGAGCGAAGCGCAGATTCTTTCTGAGCAGCTAGTGAGCATGGGTTCGACGGATTTTTACGAGAAAGAATTGATCCACAAGAACGGGACGATTTTCCCGGTTGAACTTCGCACCTACCTGTTGCGTGATGACAAGGGCCAGACTTGCGGGACTTGGGCGATTATTCGTGACATAAGCCAACGGAAAACTGTCGAAAATGAGCTGCGGGAGTATCGCGAGCATCTTGAACAGCTTGTGGCTGATCGTACCGGTGAACTGAAAGTCGCGAAGGAGCAGGCTGAGTCGGCAAGCCTGGCCAAAAGCGCCTTTCTCGCCAATATGAGTCACGAAATCCGCACGCCAATGAATGCCATTGTCGGGTTCACCCACATGCTTCGGCGCGACAATGTGACACCTGCCCAGTCTGAAAGGCTTGGACGTATTGCCGGTGCCGCAGAGCATCTGCTGTCCGTGATTAACGATATTCTTGATATATCAAAAATCGAGGCTGGAAAGGTTGAACTCGAAGCTATTGATTTTGACCTGGATGCGACGGTGCGTCGGGTTTCTTCGATCATAGCCCTGCGCACGCAAGCCAAAGGGATTGAATTGGTGGTCGATATTCAGGGACTGCCAAGCCATCTGAATGGCGACCCGACCCGCTTGAGTCAGGCGCTGATCAATTATTTGGGCAATGCCGTCAAATTTACCGAACATGGCACCATTGTTTTGCGGGGGCGTCAGTTGGCCGAAACCGAGCAAGACGTGCTGATCAAGTTCGAAGTTGTGGATTCTGGCATCGGGATTGATGCGGAACATCTGGGCCGCATGTTTGCCGCCTTTGAGCAGGCGGATACATCGACCACCCGACGCTATGGGGGAACGGGCCTGGGACTGGCAATTACCCGTCATTTGGCGCAAATGATGCATGGCGAAGTTGGCGTGGAAAGTACGCCAGGCATGGGTAGCACTTTCTGGCTGACTGCGCGCTTGAGCAAGGTGCAAAATACCATTGAGGCTTCGCCACCCGCCGCTTTGCTTGGGCAGCGGGTTTTGGTGGCCGATGATCTGGCGATAACGCAGATGGTGCATTCACAATTGTTGCGGCGCTTGGGGTTGCGCCCAGTGGCAGTCGTTTCCGGACTTGAAGCGGTTAGCGCCATTCAGGTCGCAGATGCAGAGGGAGACCCCTTCGCCGTTGCCTTGATTGATCTGCACATGGAAGGTTTGGATGGGATTGAAACTATCAATCAAATTCACGGTTTGCCATTGAAAAAGGAACCAATTTGTATCCTTGTGACGGCTTCAGGTGGTAGCGCTGTAGCCGATAGCGCACGTGCGGCGGGGTTTGTTGATGTTATGGTGAAACCGGTTTGCATCAGCTCATTGGAGTCGTGCTTGCTGAACCGCTTGCACCTGATGCCAGAAGCGGTCAGCAAACCATCAGAAAGCAGTGAGGTGGTCTTGCAGCGTGATTTTAGTGGAACCCGGATTTTGCTGGCCGAGGATGAGCCAATCAATCAGATGATCGCTCAGGAAATGCTTGAGGAACTGGGCTTTGATATTACGGTTGCCAACAACGGTAAAGAGGCGCTTGATCTGGTCATGGAAAACACCTATGACCTGATTCTCACTGATATGCAAATGCCGGTTATGGATGGCCTGGAGGCAACGAGCCGCATTCGTGCGCTCGCGAAAGGAAAGCGTGTTCCTATCGTCGCCATGACAGCGAATGCTTTTGCAGAAGACCGTGCAAAATGTCTGGCCGCCGGGATGAACGATTTCGTTGCCAAGCCGGTTGATCCTGAAACCCTGTTCGCCACTTTGTTCAAGTGGTTGTCAATTGCGAAGTAAAGCCAATGGCTTTTGTTAAATTGAACACGCAAGGAAAAAATAATGAATGTTGATCTGCAAGTTTTTGTTGTTGACGATGATCAGATCATTCTTGAGTTGCTTTCCGGCCTTCTTGAAGGGGAGTGCCAGTCAGAAGTCTTTTTGTCTGGTGAAGCCTGTCTGAAAAGAGTCGCCGAGAAAAAACCGGATATTTTCCTGCTCGACGTCAATATGCCGGTGATGGATGGTTATGCCTTGTGCCGGCAGCTGAAAGCGGACTGGGAAACACAGGATATTCCCATATTGTTCGTCTCTGCGAATGACGATATTGACACCCGTTTGCTCTGTTACGAAGCGGGTGGCGACGATTTCATCATGAAACCGTTTTCTCCTCCCGAGTTATTGAGCAAACTCAGAGTGGCTGAACGGATACTGGCAGAAAAGCGGGCGTTGCATAGCCAGGCCGGCTATGCGCAAAGTACGGCGATGTCGGCCATGACCAGTATGGGCGAGTTGGGCGTCGTGCTGCAGTTTCTCAGCAAATCCTTTGCGTGCAATACAGTCGATGAACTTGGCGCCGCAATATTGGAGGCGATGCAACAATATGATTTACAAGCTGCAGTTCGGTTGAGCGTGGGTGGCAAAGTTCGAACCATCAGTCCTCAAGGCCATGATCTTCCTTTGGAAATGGCTGTGCTTAACCACGTGCGTGACTCCGGTCGCATTTTTCAGTTCAAGTCGCGCTGTGTATTCAATTATGGATTGGTCACCTTGATGGTGAACAACATGCCGGTTGAGGATACCGAGCGCAGCGGACGGATTCGGGATAATGCCGCATTGCTGGCTGAGGGCGCTGATGCTCGTCTGCGCGCGATTGAAGTTGAACAGCTGGCGCAGAGCCGGCGGAGCGGGATTGAGGCGGCTTTGCCGCGCGTTCATGCAACGCTGGATGCGGTACAAACCAACTACCGGCGCAATTGCCTTGAATTGACTCAGTTGATGATCGAGTTTCAGGAGGCGCAACTCAAATCCTACATTCATCTGGGCCTGACTGAGCAGCAGGAAGAGCAGATGACGGCAATCGCCAATGATTACATGCAACGAATGGTTGGCGCTCAGGATAAAAGCCTTTTGATCGTCGGTAGTCTGGAGGTGTTGGCGAAGACTTTGGATGACTTGCTCAAGGTCAAGGAAAGTAATTGATTCGCCAGTGCGTATAATTCACCCCGGAAAGTCGGCCAGGCAATCGCTGGATGTCCGGGGGTAACTTCGGCATCGGGAGGAAAGTCCGGGCTCCACAGGGCGGGATACCAGTTAACGGCTGGGTGCTATAAGTCGCAAGACCCAAGGCAACGGAAAGTGCAACAGAGAATAGACCGCCGATGGCCCCAGGGCTTTGACGCCGCTTGCGGCGGCAAAGTCCTTAAATGGGGCGGGGTAACCCGCAACATGGGATCAGGTAAGGGTGAAACGGCGAGGTAAGAGCTCACCGCGCTGGCGGTAACGTTCAGCGGCACGGTAAACCCCATCCGGAGCAAGACCAAATAGGGAAGCAATAGGCGTGGCCCGCGCTGCTTCCGGGTAGGTTGCTTGAGCCTGTCAGTGATGGCAGGCCTAGAGGAATGATTGCCGCACCTCGCAAGAGGTGGCACAAAACCCGGCTTATCGGCCGGCTTTCCAACTTA
>ERZ724523.646-NODE-646-length-20385-cov-17.290654_pt1 | contig 20385 bp, 17 predicted proteins | sample MGYA00376056_ERZ724523 | MGnify/ENA primary metagenome ERZ724523 (study PRJEB28724, sample SAMN07190888) | wastewater metagenome | isolation source: influent of sewage treatment plant in Hong Hong | place: USA: Christiansburg, Virginia | collected 2016-03-01 ... | reverse complement strand
TCCGCATCGGGTGCGGGTATTGGTGGGGTTTCTGGCCGAGCGCCTGGCCGGGCCGAGCGCCGCACCCTGATACCGGCTAAGGGCTGGCATCAGGGTGCGTCATTCCGGAGGGGCGGCACCCCCACCAAGCAGCATGATTCTGCCTCCTGCCACGCGGCCCAGCGGCCTTACGCCGTCGGCACGGCCATGCCACGCGCCACCGCCGGGCGGGCAGCCAGGGTGGCCATCCAGCGCGCCACCTGCGGAAAATCGGCCAGGTCGATCTCCTGCCATTCGTGCCGGCATGCCCAGGGGTACAGTGCCATATCGGCAATTGAATACCCATCCGCCACATAGTCGCGGCCTGTCAGCTGGGCGTCGAGCACGCCATACAGCCGACGCGTCTCGCTGCGGTAGCGTTCCATGGCGTAAGGCACGGGCTCCGGGGCAAAGCGCAAAAAGTGGTGCGCCTGGCCCAGCATCGGGCCAAAACCGCCCATCTGAAACATCAGCCACTGCAAGACCGCGTAGCGGGCTGCGCCGCTGGCCGGCAAGAAACGCTGATGTTTTTCTGCCAGATACTGCATGATCGCGGCGGATTCAAACACGCTGATCGGCCCGCTGTCCGGGCCCTCGCTGTCAACCAGCGCCGGAATCTTGCCATTGGGGTTGATCGCCCGAAACGCTGGGCTGTGTTGGTCGCCGGTGAGAATATTGATGGGCTCGACCTGATAATTCAGGCCCAGTTCTTCCAGCAGGATGGACACTTTGCGTCCGTTGGGGGTGCCCCAGGTGTACAGGGTGAGCATGGGCAAAACCTTGATGGCAAACGGGGGCAGCCTGCGCTGCCCCCGGTGGGGTGAGAAAAACGGCGTTACGGTTTGGCTGCTGCCGGGGCAGCGTCGTTGCCGGCAAAGTCGCCGGCATTAAACGCCGGGGCCGGTTCATCTGCCGGCGCGGCAGGGGCTTCGCCGTCCAGGCTGGCGGGCGGCAGTGCGTCCTGATTGGCGTCCGGGTTGATTTGCAGTTCCTGGGTCAGTTCTGCGCCGGTGGTGTCCACCGCCTGGTCCAGCCCCATGGTGACAATACCGGGGAAGGCAATCAGCACCCCCACCATGGTCATCTGGATCAGCACAAACGGCACCGCACCCCAGTAGATCTGGCTGGATTTCACCCGTTCGATCAGCTTGCCGGTCACCTTGTCGGTGTAGTCCTTGGTGGCGGCCACGCTGCGCAGGTAAAACAGCGCAAAACCAAACGGCGGATGCATGAACGAGGTTTGCATATTCACCGCCAGCAAGACGCCAAACCACACCAGGTCAATCCCCAGCTTGTCGGCCACCGGTGCCAGCAGCGGCACCACAATAAAGGCCAGCTCGAAGAAATCGAGGAAGAAGGCCAGGCCAAACACCAGCAGGTTGACCACAATCAAAAAGCCAATCTGGCCGCCGGGCAGGTCATGCAGCAGATGTTCTACCCACACATGGCCGTCCACACCATAGAAGGTCAGGCTGAATACCCGCGCGCCCACCAGGATGAACAGCACAAAGGTGGTCAGCTTGGCGGTGCTGTACATCGCCTGCTTGAGCAGCGCCATATCCAGCCGCTTGCGCGACAAGGCCATGATGATGGCACCGGTAGCGCCCATTGCGCCGCCTTCGGTGGGGGTGGCAATACCAACAAAGATGGTACCCAGCACCAGAAAAATCAGCCCCAGCGGCGGAATCAGCACAAAGGTGGTTTTTTCGGCAATCTGCGACAACAGGCCCAGCTTGAACTGGCGGTTGGCCAGCGCCAGCACAAAGGCCACGCCAATGCCCACCATGATGGACACCACAATGGTTTCATCCAGCGGGTGGTTGTCCGGATACTGCTTGGCAAACAGCACGCCCGTGACCACGGCAATCAGGGTGAGCACGCCCAGCGAGCGGTTGCCCGAGGCACCGTTGGGTTCGCGCAGCGAACGCGCTTCCGGCGGCAAGGCCGGGGCCATGTCCGGGCGCAGCACGGTGCAGGCAAACACATACAGCGCGTACATGGCCGTCAGGATAAAGCCCGGAATAAACGCACCCTTGTACAGGTCGCCCACCGAACGGCCCAGTTGGTCGGCCATCACAATCAGCACCAGCGAGGGCGGGATGATCTGCGCCAGGGTGCCCGAGGCGGCAATCACCCCCGAGGCCAGCCGGCGGTCGTAGCCATAGCGCAGCATGATGGGCATGGAAATCAGCCCCATGGAAATCACGCTGGCGGCCACCACACCGGTGGTCGCGGCCAGCATGGCCCCCACCAGAATCACCGCGTAGGCAATGCCGCCGCGAATCGGCCCGAAAATCTGCCCGACGGTGTCCAGCAAGTCTTCGGCCATGCCGCTGCGCTCCAGCACCAGGCCCATAAAGGTAAAGAACGGAATCGCCAGCAGGGTGTCATTGTTCATCACCCCCCAGATACGGTCGGGCATGGCGTTGAACAGCGACGGCTGCAGCAGGCCCAGGTCGATGCCAAGCAGGCCAAACACAATGCCGTTGGCCGACAGGGCAAACGCCACCGGGTAGCCCAGCAGCAAGAACAGCACCATCGAGGCAAACATCACCGGTGCCAGGTTGCTGGACAAAAAATGCCGGGCGGCGCTGTCGTGGCCGAGCAGGTCGCTGACCGACACGCCCATGATGGCCGAGCCGACCAGAGTCAGAATCAGCGCCGACAGCACGGCAAATACCCAGGGCATGAACCGCAGCGCGCTGGCTGGGGCCACCGGGGCAGCAGAGACATTAGCCATGGTGCGCTCCTTGCAGTTTGGCCGCCGCTTCAGCTTCTTCGCGGCGACGCAGTTCTTTGATCAGTGCCTGTTCGGCGCTCAGTTCGTCGCCCTTGTGCGCCGGGTCGGGGCTGGCACCGCACAAAAAGCCGATTTGCTTGATCGCCTGCGACAAGCCTTGCAGCCACAGCAGGGCAAAGCCCAGCGGCAGCAGCATTTTGGCCGGCCACAGGATCAGCCCGCCAGGGTTGGCCGACATTTCGTGGTTGTTCAGCGCGGTGAGGAAATACGGCGTGCCCAGCCACAGCACCAGGCCGACCACCGGAAACAAAAACACCAGGGTGCCCAGCAGTTCCATCCAGGCGCGGGTGCGCGGGTCGTAGCGGGCAGACAGCAGGTCAATGCGGATGTGTTCGTTGTGCAGCAGCGCATGGCCGGCGCACAGCAGAAACACGGCGGAGAACATATACCATTGCGCTTCCAGCAGCGCATTGGAACTGAAATCAAACAATTTGCGGATCACGGCATTGCCGGCGCTGAGCAGGGTCATGACCAGAATCAGCCACATGCTCCAGCGGCCAATTCTGTCGTTCACCGCGTCAATCGCGCGCGACAGGTGCAGGGCAGCTTGAATCATTTAACGTACCTCATGGGTAACCAGGATGGCCTGTGGCCCGATTCGGGCCGCAGGTGCCAGATCGACGCAGACAACAACGCGACCGGGGATGGCGGTCGCGTTGGTTTGCGTCGGGTCGTCGGTGCTTACTTCAGCGGGGAAGACTGGGTGAAGCGGTCCATGGTGCCTTCTGCCACGCTAAACCAGCGCGACTGGGTGTTGCGGTACGGCAGCCACGAGGCGTAGATTTTCTTGAACAGCGGATTTTTGGCCGATTCTTCGGCGTACAGCTCTTCCGCCGCCTTCTGCGCCGCTGTCATCACGTCTTTCGGGTAGGCTTGCAGCTTGACGCCCTGCTTGAGCAGACGGCCCAGTGCCAGCGGGTTTTTGTGGTCGTACTCGGCCTGCATGGTCACATTGGCTTCGGCAGCGGCGGCTTTCAGCGCAGCCTGATAGGCCTTGGGCAGCTTGGCCCATTGTTCCTTGTTGATCATGAAGGTGATTTGCGGGCCCGGTTCCCAGAAGCCTGGGTAGTAGTAGTTTTTGGCGATTTTGAAAAAGCCCAGCTTTTCATCATCGTAAGGCCCCACCCATTCGGTGGCGTCGATGGTGCCCTTTTCCAGTGCCGGATAGATGTCACCGCCGGCAATGGTTTGCGGCACTGCGCCCAGCTTGGCCATCAGCTCGCCGCCAATGCCAGGAATGCGCATTTTCAGGCCCTTGAGGTCGGCCAGGCTTTTGACCGGGTTGCGGAACCAGCCGCCCATTTGCGTGCCGGTGTTGCCGCCGGCCAGGGCGATGATCTTGTACTGGTCAAACAGCTCGGCCATCAGCTTGTCGCCGCCGCCAAACTGCATCCAGGCGTTTTGCTGGCGGGCGTTCAGGCCAAACGGCATCGAGGTGTCAAAACCAAAGGCCTTGTTCTTGCCCACATAGTAGTAGCTGCAGGTGTGACCAATTTCTACCGTGCCATTGCTGACCGCGTCCAGCACTTGCAGGCCGGGGACAATTTCGCCACCGGCAAACACGCGGATGTCAAACTTGCCGTCGGTCAGTTCGCGCACCCGGTCGGCCAGCACATCAGCCCCGCCATAGATGGTATCCAGGCTTTTCGGGAAGCTGGATGCCAGCCGCCAGCGGATTTGCGGTTCAGCGGCAATGGCCGGTGCTGCCACGGCGGCGGCAGCTACGCCGGCAACACCGGCTTGTTTCAGAAAGGCACGACGTTCCACGTTTTTCTCCTTGGTGTCTATTTCATCGCTGGTTTGAGTGTACAACGGGCCATTTATACGGATGGCCTCTGGTCACTGTTTCTTATCTATACCGCAAAATTCGCCAGCCGACATCATGCGCTGCAGCATAATTGGTAATACCATCTTACTGATGAGGTTTTTCCCAGACCGCCACCATGCGCGCCAGCGCTTCTTCCAGCTGTGGCAAGGGGCAGCCAAAGTTCAGCCGCACATAGCCGGGCAAGCCAAAATCCGCCCCATCAGACAGCCCCACCCCACCGGCTTCAAATTCGGCCACCGGGTTGGCCCAGCCCTTGCTGCGCACATCAATCCAGGCCAGATAGGTGCCCTGGCTGTGGGTCACGCGCATGCCGTCCAGCTGGCCCAGCACGGCCTCCACCCGATCGCGGTTGCGCCGTAACACCGCCAGCAGGCTGTTCAGCCAGTCTGGGCTGTCGCCGTAGGCCGCCTGTGCGCCGACAAAGCCAAACAGGTTCACCCCCGGCACAATCCCGCGCATGGTCTGGCTGAAGCGGGCGCGCAGGCCAGCGTCGGGAATGATGGCAAAGGCGCAGCCCAGGCCGGGCACGTTATAGGTTTTTGATGGGGCCATCAGGGTGATGCTGCGCGCGGCGGCGTCTGCCGACAGGCTGGCAAACGGCAGGTGCTGGCGGTCCTGGTCCAGAATCAGCTGGCAGTGAATTTCATCCGAGCACACCACCAGATCGTGCCGGCGGGCAAACTCGGCCACCGCGTCAAGCTCGGCGCGGTCGAATACCCGACCCACCGGATTGTGTGGATGGCACAGCATCAGCAGGCGAGTGCTCGGGGTCAACGCTGCTTCGGCAGCAGCCCAGTCCCACTGCCAGCCAGCGGCGGTGTCTTGCATCGGCACGGTAATCAGCGTGCGCCCAGACAGGCGCGGGGCGGACATAAACGGCGGATACACCGGCGTGGCAGTCATCACCGCGTCGCCAGCCTGGCCCACGCTGCGGCAAGCCACGTTCAGCCCGCACACCAGGCCCGGCAGCCACACCAGCCAGGCCGGGTCGATCTGCCATTGATAGCTGCGCTGCAGCCAGTCGGTCACCGCCGCCACCACGCCGGGCAGCGGGTCGGGGTAACCATACACCCCATGCGCCACCCGCTCGGCCAGGGCGGCCTGCACGGCAGGTGGGCTGGCAAAGTCCATATCGGCCACCCACATTGGCAGCACGTCACGGTCTGCGTATTTTTGCCATTTGGTGCTGTCACTGTCCCGGCGCGCCGGGCTGTGGTCAAAAACGAATTCGGTCATGTGTTTACGCTCGCAGGGCAGGGAACATTTGTCCGCTTGCCGGTTCATAACAGAACCCATCATGCCGCCGGCCTCACAGGCCGGCAAGCCCGGAGTGTTCATGCTTGTATTCAGCTCCCCCCGCCGCTGGCTGGCGTTGGCCACCCTGCTGCTGGCCAGTGCCAGCGCATACGCCGATACCGCCCCGGCCTCATTGCCCGGCGATTTGCCTCCCACCCAGACCCAAGCTGACGACGCCCGCCCGGCCACACCGGCCCGCCCGGCGCTGCGCGCGCTGAACGGCGAAGCCGATGTGCTGGTGATTCTGGCCGCGCTGCACGAAGACCATCTGAACCAGACCATGACCCTGCTGCCGCTGACCCGCGACCGCAGTGCCCGCCGCAGTCTGGAGCGCAGCGTGCAGTTGCACGCTGGCGAGCTGCGCACCCTGCGCGGCTGGTTGAGCGAGCTGCCCGACCGGCCTCCCAACGACTACCTGCCGCGCCTGCCCGAAGCGGGCAGCACCTCACGGGCGCAGGCTGAGCGCCAGTATCTGCACGCCATGCTCAATCACCACGATGCCCTGGCGCTGCTGGGCCAGCGCGCCAGCGGGCTGACATTGCGCCCGGCAGTCAAAACCTTGCTGGACAGCGTGCTGACGCGCAGCCAGGCCGAACGCCCGCAACTGGAAGCGCGGCTGGCGGCGCTGAACGACTGAACCCCCGCCGGGTTTCTTCTCTCCCTTCCCCCTCCCGGCTTGCCTCTGGCAGGCCGGCGTGCGTGTTGTCCCTTGTGGTCCGATCCCGCCCATGCGGGTTTACCCGGATGAAATGGCCGGTTTTTCGCGCTATAACGAAATTTGCGCGCGCTCGTGTACAAAAAACAACATGATGCGGCGCAACAATTTGCCTTTGCGCAAGCAAATTGGATTATTTATTTGCTCAAACGAATGCTATGTGTTCAAAATCGGACATCCAGAAGCACTTTTGCGCCAAATCTGTGGATTGACTGGGCGAGCGTGGTTCTGGAGGGGAGGCAGAATTCGGTTTTTTCTGATCATTTCTGTTCGTTTTCAAACATTCGACGGGCAACCAGCCCGCAACCCGGCCGCGCCGGCACCCATCGTGCCCGCTGCCAAACCCCCTATCGCTCAAGAGGTGGAGACATGGTAAACCCAACATTGCCGAACGACATTGACCCGCTGGAAACCAAAGAATGGGTCGATGCGCTGGAATCCGTCCTGGCCGCCGATGGCCCGGAACGCGCGCACTATCTGCTGGAAAAAATGATCGACAAGGCCCGCCGTCGCGGGGCCTACCTGCCGTTTACTGCCACCACCGCCTACCTGAACACCATCCCGGTGGGCAAGGAACAGCGCTCGCACGGCAACCATGAACTCGAACACCGCATCCGCTCCATCATCCGCTGGAACGCCGCCGCCCTGGTGCTGCGCGCCGGCAAGAAAAACCTGGAACTGGGCGGCCACATTGCCAGCTTCCAGTCTGCTGCCACCCTGTACGACGTCGGTTTCAACCACTTCTGGCGCGCGCCCAACGACGAGCAAGAAGGCGATCTGATCTACATTCAGGGCCACTCGGCACCGGGCATGTACGCCCGCGCCTTTCTGGAAGGCCGCCTGAGCGAAGAAGACCTGGACAGCTTCCGTCAGGAAGTGGACGGCAAGGGCCTGTCCTCCTACCCGCACCCGTGGCTGATGCCGGACTTCTGGCAGTTCCCCACCGTGTCGATGGGCCTGGGCCCGCTGATGGCCATTTACCAAGCCCGCTTCCTGAAATACCTGGAAAGCCGTGGTCTGGCGCGCACGCCAGGCCGCAAGGTGTGGGTGTTCTGCGGCGATGGCGAAATGGACGAACCGGAATCGCTGGGTGCCATCGGCATGGCCGCCCGCGAAGGTCTGGACAACCTGATTTTTGTGGTCAACTGCAACCTGCAGCGCCTGGATGGCCCGGTGCGCGGCAATGGCAAGATCATCCAGGAGCTGGAAGGCGAATTCCGTGGCTCGGGCTGGAATGTGCTGAAAGTGATCTGGGGCGGCCGCTGGGACCCGCTGCTGGCCATGGACACCCACGGCCTGCTCAAGCAGCGCATGGAAGAATGCGTGGACGGCGACTACCAGACCATCAAGTCCAAGGATGGCGCTTATGTGCGCGAGCATTTCTTTGGCAAGTACCCCGAGCTGCGCGAGATGGTGGCCAATATGTCCGACGACGACGTCTGGGCACTTAACCGGGGCGGCCACGACCCGCACAAGGTGTATGCGGCTTACCATGAAGCCACCCACAACGCCAATGGCCGTCCGACGGTGATTCTGGCCAAGACCATCAAGGGCTACGGCATGGGCCGCGCCGGCGAGGCGATGAATATTGCCCACCAGGCGAAAAAAATGGATCTCGAGTCGATCCGCCTGTTCCGCGACCGCTTTGGCATCCCGATTCCGGACGACCAGCTGGAAAGCGTGCCTTACTACAAGCCGGCAGACGACAGCCCGGAAATGCAGTACATGCACGCCCGCCGTGCCGCGCTGGGCGGCTACCTGCCGGCGCGCAAGCCGGTAAAGGCACCGATGACCGTGCCGGGCCTGCATGCGTTTGACGCCATGCTCAAGGACAGCGAAGGGCGCGAATTCTCCACCACCATGGCCTTTGTGCGCATGCTGGGCACCCTGCTGAAAGACAAGAACATCAGCCGCCAGATTGTGCCGATTGTGCCGGATGAATCGCGCACCTTTGGGATGGAAGGCATGTTCCGCCAGTACGGCATCTGGTCTACCCAAGGCCAGAACTACGTACCGCAAGACGCCGACCAGCTGATGTTCTACAAGGAATCCAAAGACGGCCAGATGCTGCAGGAAGGCATCAACGAGCCGGGCGCGATGTCGAGCTGGATTGCTGCCGCCACCAGCTACGCCAACCACGGCATCCCGATGATTCCGTTCTACATCTATTACTCGATGTTCGGCTTCCAGCGCATTGGCGACCTGGCCTGGGCAGCGGGTGACCTGCGCGCACGCGGCTTCCTGCTGGGCGGCACCGCTGGCCGCACCACGCTGAACGGCGAGGGCCTGCAGCATGAAGACGGCCACAGCCATATCCAGGCTGGCCTGATCCCCAACTGCATCAGCTACGACCCGACCTACGCCCACGAGCTGGCGGTGATTCTGCAGGACGGCATGCGCCGCATGTATGTGGAACAGGAAGACGTGTTCTACTACATCACCCTGATGAACGAAAACTACCCGCACCCGGCGCTGCCGGCGGGCAGCGAGGAAGGCATCCTCAAGGGCATTTACCTGCTCAAGGATGGCGGCGAGGCCGAAGTGAAGGTGCAACTGATGGGCTCGGGCACCATCCTGCGTGAAGTGGAAGCCGCTGCCGACCTGCTGCGCAACGACTTTGGCATTGCTTCTGATGTCTGGAGCGTGACCAGCTTTAACCTGCTCAACCGCGATGGCCGCGAAACCGAGCGCTGGAACCTGCTGCACCCGACCGAAACCGCCCGTCAGTCGTTCCTGACCGCCAGCCTGAGCGGTCGCAACGGCCCGTTTGTGGCCGCCACCGACTATATCCGCGCCTACGCCGACCAGGTGCGCGAATTTGTGCCGGGCCGCTACACCGTGCTGGGCACCGATGGCTTTGGCCGTTCCGACAGCCGGCAGAATCTGCGCAAGTTCTTTGAAGTGGATCGCTACTACGTGGCGGTGGCCGCGCTCAAGGCGCTGGCCGATGAAGGTAAACTGCCGGCCTCGCGCGTGGCCGAAGCGATTGCCCGCTATGGCATCGACGCCGACAAACCGGCCTCCTGGCTGGTGTAACCCCGGACGACGTGCGACAAGGACAAGAACATGAGCAATCTGATTGAAGTCAAAATCCCCGACATCGGCGGCCACAGCGGCGTGGATGTCATCGAAGTATTCGTCAAGCCGGGCGACAGCATCAAGGTGGATGACGCCCTGGTGACGCTGGAAACCGACAAGGCCACCATGGACGTGCCGTCTACCGTGGCCGGGCTGGTCAAGGAAGTGAAGATTGGCGTGGGCAGCAAGGTCAGCGAAGGCGATGTGGTGGTGCTGGTAGAAGCCGGTGCCGTGGCCGCTGCTGCTGCGCCAGTGGCAGCAGCGCCAGCCGCAGTGGCTGCCCCGACCCCAGCGCCGGCAGCCAGCGCCAGCGTGACTATCGTGGTGCCGGACATCGGCGGCCACAGCAATGTGGACGTGATCGACGTGGCCGTGAAAGTGGGCGACGAGATCAAGCTGGATGACACGCTGATTACCCTGGAAACCGACAAGGCCACCATGGACGTACCGGCCACTGCGGCGGGCACCATCACCGCCGTGGCCGTGAAAGTGGGCGACAAGGTCAGCGAAGGCGCGCTGATTGTCACCGTGGCCAGCCGCGAGGCGGCTCCGGCAACTGCCCCAGCAGCGGCCCCCGTGGCCGCGCCTGCGGCTACCTCATCTGCGCCCGCCGCACCGGTGGTGGCGGCAGCCGTGGCCAGCGCAGTCAACGAAGCCGGCTTTGCCAAAGCCCACGCCGGCCCGTCGGTGCGCCGTCTGGCCCGCGAGCTGGGCGTGGACCTGGGTCGGGTCAGCGGCTCTGGCCGCAAGGGCCGGATTACCGATGAAGACGTGAAAACCTTCGTCAAGGGTGTGATGGCCGGCTCGCTGACTGCCGCAGCAGCTCCGGCAGCCCCGGCTGGCTCAGGCGTGGGTCTGGACCTGCTGCCGTGGCCGAAGGTGGACTTTGCCAAGTTTGGCCCGATTGAAACCAAGCCGCTGTCGCGCATCCAGAAAATCTCCGGGGCCAACCTGGCGCGCAACTGGGTGATGATTCCGCACGTCACCTTCAATGACGAGTACGACATCACCGAGCTGGAAGACTTCCGCAAGAGCATCGGCAAGGAATGGGAAAAATCCGGCCTGAAGATCAGCCCGCTGGCCTTCATCATCAAGGCCGCTGCCGAAGCGCTGAAAGCCTTCCCCACCTTTAACAGCTCGCTGGACGGCGACAATCTGGTGCTCAAGCAGTACTACCACATTGGCTTTGCCGCCGATACGCCCAATGGGCTGGTGGTGCCGGTGATCAAGGATGCCGACAAGAAGGGCCTCAAGCAGATCGCCAAGGAACTGACCGACCTGTCGGCACTGGCGCGTGACGGCAAGCTCAAGCCCACCGACATGCAGGGTGCCACCTTCACCATTTCCAGTCTGGGCGGCATTGGCGGCACCGGCTTTACCCCGATTGTGAATGCGCCGGAAGTGGCCATCCTGGGGGTGTGCAAGAGCCAGATCAAGCCGGTGTGGAACGGCAAGGAATTTGCCCCGCGCCTGATGTGCCCGCTGTCGCTGTCGTTTGACCACCGGGTGATCGACGGCGCTGCTGCGGCACGCTTTACCGTGTATCTGGGCAAGCTGTTGTCGGATGTCCGCCGGCTGATTCTGTAAGAAGCGCGTCTCCCGCCTCTTTGCATAGGGCTGCCGGCCACCGCCAGGCAGCCCGACAGCGGCCATCCGCCTTCGCGGGGCCGGCCAGTGGCCCGCCCCGCTCTACAGATTGGGAACACCATGAGCACTCTGATTGAACTGAAAGTCCCCGACATTGGCGGCCACAGCAATGTGGACGTGATCGAGGTATTTATTAAAGTGGGCGACAGCGTGGGTCAAGACGACTCGCTGATTACCCTGGAAACCGACAAGGCCACCATGGACGTGCCGGCAGAAGCCGCCGGCGTGGTCAAAGAGCTGAAACTGGCCGTGGGCAGCAAGGTTAGCGAAGGCGATGTCATCGCCCTGATCGAAGCCGGGGCCAGCGCCGCTGCGGCACCGGCTGCCGCTGCCGCCGCCAGCACCGAAGCCAAACCGGCACCTGCCCCGGCTGCCGCGCCAGTGGCCGCCAGCCACAGCGGCGCGGCTGACATTGAATGCGATGTGCTGGTGCTCGGTGCTGGCCCTGGCGGCTATTCCGCCGCTTTCCGCGCCGCCGATCTGGGCCTGAAAGTGGTGCTGGTCGAGCGTTACAGCACGCTGGGTGGCGTGTGCCTGAACGTGGGCTGCATCCCGTCCAAGGCGCTGCTGCACAACGCTGCGGTGATCGACGAAGTCAAGCATCTGGCCGCCAACGGCATCAAGTTTGCCGAGCCGGAAATCGACATCGACATGCTGCGCGGCTACAAAGAAAAAGTCATCGGCAAGCTCACCGGCGGCCTGGCCGGCATGGCCAAGGCGCGCAAGGTGCAAGTGGTGCGCGGCGTGGGCCAGTTCCTCGACCCGCATCATCTGCAAGTGGAAACCACCGACGGCCAAGGCCAGGACAAGACCGGGGCCAAGCAAGTGGTCAAGTTCAACAACGCCATCATCGCTGCCGGCAGCCGCGTGGTGAACCTGCCGTTCATCCCGCAAGACCCGCGCATTGTCGATTCTACTGGCGCGCTGGAACTGAAATCCGTGCCGAAAAAAATGCTGATCATCGGTGGCGGCATCATCGGCCTGGAAATGGGCACGGTGTACTCCACCCTGGGCGCGCGCCTGGACGTGGTGGAAATGCTGGACGGCCTGATGCAGGGCGCAGACCGCGACCTGGTCAAGGTGTGGCAGAAGATGAACGAACACCGCTTCGACCACATCATGACCAGCACCAAGACCGTGGCGGTAGAAGCGAAGGAAGATGGCATCTACGTCACCTTTGAAGGTGCCAAGGCCCCGGCTGAACCACAACGCTACGACCTGGTGCTGGTGGCCGCTGGCCGCGCGCCCAACGGCAAGCTGATTGCTGCTGAAAACGCCGGCGTGGTGGTCACCGACCGTGGCTTTATCGAAGTGGACAAACAGCAGCGCACCAACGTCCCGCACATCTACGCCATCGGCGATATCGTCGGCCAGCCGATGCTGGCGCACAAGGCGGTGCACGAGGCGCATGTGGCGGCGGAAAACTGCGCCGGCCAGAAGTCCTACTTCGACGCTCGGGTGATTCCGGGCGTGGCCTACACCGACCCGGAAGTGGCCTGGGTGGGCGTGACCGAAGAAATTGCCAAGCGCGACGGCATCAAGATCGAAAAAGCCGTGTTCCCGTGGGCGGCGTCTGGCCGGGCGATTGCCAATGGCCGCGACGAAGGCTTCACCAAGCTGATCTTTGATGCGGAAACCCATCAGGTGATCGGCGGGGCCATCGTCGGCACCCACGCTGGCGACATGCTGGGCGAAATCTGCCTGGCCATCGAAATGGGCTGCGACGCCACCGACATCGGTAAAACCATCCATGCTCACCCCACCCTGGGCGAAAGCATCGGCATGGCCGCCGAAGTGGCGCACGGCAGCTGCACTGACTTGCCGCCGCAGCGGAAGAAATAACGGCTTGAGCAGAAATGCAGCAAGCAAAAGGGCAAGCCGTCTGGCTTGCCCTTTTGCTTGCTAGCACCCCATCCCCCAACGGGGCAACAGCTTGGGGCACAGCCGCCTGCCGGGGCCAGCCCCCTCGCCCCGGCTACTGGCTACGCCGCCAGCGGCAAGTCTGGCTGGGGGGCCGCCCCGGCCAGCAAACCGGCCATCAGCGCAAACACCGCATCAATTGCCTCGGTGGCCACGGCAAAGCAGTCGCTGCCATTGGCCGACGGGTTGCCGCTCATCTGGCAGCGCAGGCAGGTAAGCATATGCTGGGTAGCGGCGTCGATGCGGCTCAGGCCCTCGCGCATGGCCGGGTGATGGCCGTGGCGGTCGGCGCTGAGCGCCCGGCGGCAGGTATGCGCCAACCCTTCAATCCGGCTGATCAAATACGCTAGCCGCACCCGCGCCACTGCCGAACACTGGCCGCGCACGGCAATGCCGGCGCTGATGGCGCGTGCCTGGCCCAGCGCTTCGGACAAGGCGGGCAGTTGGTCCACCAGCACACCCACCCAGGCATGGTCGGCGCTGGAGCGGCTCAGGCTGGCTTCGCCAATGGCGCGCAGCCAGTTCAGCACCAGGGTAATCAGCTCGGTGTGCTGGTGAATGCTGTCGGCAGCGTCCAGGCCCTCCAGCGTGCTGCACAGCTGCTGCCAGTCGTGGCAAAACTGCTGCCACTGCGCCTTGGGCAGCACGTCGGCGGCGCTCAAATGGCTGTCGGGCAGCTGGGCCAGGGTGTGAATCAGCCGGTTGGCGTCTTCACGTTCGCGCGCCAGCCGGGGGGCGGCGCGTGTATCACCGTTCAGGCACATGCTGGACAAGCCGCGATGGCGTTGCAGGTGCATCACCAGCTGCTGCAGCGACTGGCACCATTGCACGCCTTCATGGCGGCGCTGACGCTGCCAGCGCTGGCCGTGCCAACGGCTGCGCAATGCGGTGACAGCGCCCAGCAGGGTCATGCTGGCAATCGGTAACAGTTCCAGGGCTTCCATGGTCTTTCCTCCGGGGGGCGGGTGGCAGGCCGGGGCCAGCGCAGACAGCGGGTTACAGGGTGTGGGTGCTGACCAGCTTTTCCAGCTTGATGGCCAGTTGTTCCAGATAGCGTGACACATCAGCAGTTTCGTGGACATGGCGGGCATTGTCCTGGGCCAGCACATCGCGCGCGGCCACATTGCAGGTCAGCGCGTGGCTGGCGTCACGCTGTTCGCTGACCGCGCTGGCCATCTGTTCGCTCAGCTGGCGAGTGTCGGCAGTGGCCAGGCAAATCTGCTCCAGCCGGGTGGCGGCATTGCTGGCCTGGTGCTGGCTGTGCTCGGCCTTGCTTTCGCATACGCCCATGCGGGTGACTGCATGGCTGACATCATGCTGGATGGCGCTGACCACCTGAGTGATGTCTTCGGTGGCCAGCTGGGTGCGCTGGGCCAGATTGCGCACTTCATCGGCCACCACGGCAAAACCGCGCCCCTGTTCGCCCGCACGGGCGGCTTCAATCGAGGCGTTCAGCGCCAGCAAATTGGTTTGCGTTGCCACCTCACGAATCAGCGCCACCACCTGGGTGATTTCGCCTGACCGTTGGCTCAGCCCGTCCAGGGTGTGGCGCAGCGCGCGGGTTTCGGCGGCCAGATCGGCCATGGCGCTGGCTACCTGCTGGACTTCTGCCGCGCCCACGGTGGCGGCCTGATGGCCGGCATCGGCGCTGCGGGCGGTGTCGCGCATGGTGTCGGTCATCGCGTCCAGGCTGGCGCTGAGCTGCTCCAGGGTGGCGGTAGACGCCAGGGTCAGGTCGCGTTGCTGGTCCATGCTGTGACTGAGCGTATCGGCAGCGTGGCTGACTTCGCTGGCGGCATGGCGCAGCTCGGTGCCGGTGCGGTGCAGGTCAACAAAAATATCCGCCAGCCGGCGCGTGCCCAGATTCAGCCAGTCGGCCACCGCACCCACGGCGTCGGTGCGGTACAGGTGCACCCGCTGGGTGAGGTTGCGTTCGGCCAGCGCGGCCAGGGCATCGCGCAGCGAGCGCCAGTCCTGATGCGCGACGCGCACGGTAAACAAGCCGGCCAGCAAGGCCACCAGCCAGCCCACGCCAGCCAGTGTCCACGCTGACCATTGCCGGTCCTGTTCAACTGCCAGCACCAGCGGCAGGGTGGCCAGCATCAGCAGGGCAAAGGTCAGGCGGGCGCGGCCAGCCAGCGACAACGGTAGCCAGCCCTTGACCGGCAAGGGGGGAGCGCGATGGATTGTCATGGTGATTCCCTCTGTGTTTTATCCGGCATGGGGCCGGTTGCGCCATCTGAACGGGCGTTCTGTTCTGGGAATTCACGCAAATTTCGTGCCGATGAAAACCAGGAAAAAATCCTTGTCATTCAGCCACTTTATGCTGCATTGCAGCGAGCGTCTGGCTCAGCATGCACCATGGCGATGCCCACTGGCGCGACATAGATGCACCAGCATGGCGCTGCCCGTGGGTGGCACGGGTCTGGGCCTAAGTCGCCAGTCACCCTGATATGAACCGACTGACTGACACTTAGACCGCGGTACGCTGTGGATGCCCCTGGATTCCCGCCTGCGCGGGAATGACTCGGTGTCGTGCAGCGAGTGGTTCTTCGTGGCGCATGAACCCTTGTGTTTCAACGTGACTGACGGCTAGCGCGCCCGATCCGGCGAGCCAAACCGGCCAAGCTTCACGTCGATGCACCCTCCACCGGCCACGGCGGCACGCGGCCAGTAAACGGGCTGGACAAGATAATCGCGGTTTTGGTCCCGCCCAGCTCGGTGAGGCGTTCAATCAGCGCCTGCAAATGCGCCATCGAACTCACCGCTGCCTTGAGCACCATGCAGGCATCGCCGGTCACCCGGTGGCAGTCGATCAACTCGGGAAACCCCGCCAGGGTGGCCTGTGCATGCGGATAGTCGGCCCGGTATAAGGTCAGCTCAATCAGGCATTGAATCGGGTAACCCAGCTGCGCCGGGTCGAGCACCGCCTGATAGCCGCGAATCACCCCATTGCGCTCCAGCTTGGCCATCCGCTCGGCCACCGCAGGGGCAGACAGATTGACCCGTCGCGCCAGTTCCGCGCCGGACAAGCGGGCGTTGTGCTGCAGGGCCTCAAGAATCAGCCGGTCAAATCGGTCCAGTTCTGCCATTTTTATAATCCAAGGAGTAACCCAATAAAAATCGTATTTTATAAGGTTTTGATGGCAAATAACCATGGTTTTGCTGTGCAGTTTGCCGGTTTGGCCTTATACAATCAAAAGCTGCCCGATGACTTGCCAGGAGCCCGACTGATGTCTGCCCCCACCCCTGTTACCTCACGCTGGCCCTTGCTGGCGGCCTTTGCTGCTTTGTACCTGATCTGGGGGTCTACCTATCTGGCCATCCGCATTGGCGTGGCCAGCTGGCCGCCGCTGCTGATGGCGGCAGCCCGGTTTTTGCTGGCGGGCGCGGCCTTGTACGCCTGGCTGCGCTGGCGCGGCGCGCCAGCCCCCAGCGCCCGCCAGTGGCGGCACGCGGCGCTGATTGGCACGCTCTTGCTGTCGATGGGCAATGGTGGCGTGACCCTGGCCGAACAATGGGTGGCATCGGGCGTGGCCGCGCTGGCGGTGGCCACGGTGCCGCTGTTTACCCTGGCGTTTGCCCAGTGGGGTGGCCAGCGCGGTTCAGCGCGGGAATGGTGGGGCATCGCCCTGGGCCTGGGCGGCATCGTGCTGCTGAATTTGGGGGCCAATCTGCAGGCCAGCCCACTGGGGGCCGCGCTGTTGCTGCTGGCGTCGGCCAGCTGGGCATTGGGCTCGGTGTGGGGCAAACGCCTGGACCTGCCTGCCGGTGCCATGGCCCCGGCGGCAGAAATGCTGGCCGGCGGGACGGTGCTGGCGCTGGGCAGCCTGCTCAGCGGCGAGCGCCTGCAACACTGGCCCACGCCGGAAGGTTGGCTGGCGCTGCTGTATCTGGTGGTGTTTGGCTCGCTGGTGGCGTTTTCTGCCTATCTGTACCTGCTGAAAACCGTGCGCCCGGCAGTGGCCACCAGCTACGCCTACGTCAATCCGGTGGTGGCGGTGGGGCTGGGCGTGGCATTTGCTGGGGAACAGATTGGCACAGCAGAAATGGCCGCCATGACCGTGATCATTGCCGCCGTGGTGTGGATCAGTCTGCCGCAGTGGCGGGCGCGCTAAGCGCCACCCACACCGGACGCGCCGCCCGTGTGGGTGGCATCGCTCACCCCGCCGGCTTTACCCGTCGCGTGGCCAGCCGGCGGCGAATCAACTGCAAATTCCGCCCGTACACCGCCAGCCCAGATGCCTGGCCCAGGGCAAACACCACATCCTGGCGGTAAATCGCATAGGCGGTCAAAATCAGCCCGCCAGACAGCGACAGGTACCAGAACGCCACCGGCACCACACTGCGCCCGCGCTTTTCGCTGGCCCACCACTGCCAGATAAAACGCCCGGCAAACAATAATTGGCCCAACAGGCCAATCGCCAGCCACACACGGTCAATCAGGGTATCCGGTAACATGTGATCCTGTGCCAGCAAGGAAACAGCCCTCAGTCTGCCCGTGCGGTTTGACCGGGGCATGACAGCTTTTGCCCCCTGGCCAACAATTAGCTGGCGACTTGTCATGTTTCCGTAACAGCAAGTTTCTATCCTTGCCATAATTTCTTCAAACGGAACATCGCCATGCCCGCCAATATTCTGCTGGTCGAAGACGAGCCGGCCATTCAGGAACTGATTGCCTTCAACCTGACCCAGGCCGGCCATCACGTGCTGCGCGCCGCCTCGGCGGAAAACGCCATGACGCTGGTGAAAAACGCCCTGCCCGACCTCATCCTGCTGGACTGGATGCTGCCGGGGGCCTCCGGCGTGGAGTTTGCCAAAAAGCTGCGCGCCGACGAGCGCACCCGTGGCGTGCCGATCATCATGCTCACCGCCCGTTCCGACGAGCAGGACAAGATCACCGGGCTGGAAACCGGCGCAGACGACTACATCACCAAGCCGTTTTCCCCGCGTGAACTGCAAGCCCGCATCAAGGCGGTGCTGCGCCGCCGCGCGCCGCAAATGACTGATGATGCCGTGGACACCAACGGCCTGCGGCTTGACCCGGTGACCCACCGTGTACATGGCCATGGCGAGCCGATTGACCTGGGGCCGACCGAATTCCGCCTGCTGCATTTTTTCATGACCCATCCGGAGCGGGTACACTCGCGGGCCCAACTGCTGGATCAGGTGTGGGGTGACCATGTGTTTGTGGAAGAACGCACGGTGGATGTGCATATCCGCCGCCTGCGCAGCGCACTGGAACCCTCTGGCCATGACAGCCTGATTCAGACCGTGCGCGGCACCGGCTACCGGTTTTCTGCCCAACCCTGACCCTGCGGGCCCTCTGCGCCGTTTTTCCACCCCCTGTCTGTAAGGATGCGCATGCGCCCTTTTCTGCAACGTTGTGCATTTTGGCTGCTTGGCCTCACCCTGGCATCCTTGCTGGTGGGCGGCCTGCTGGGCAGCGCGTATGGTCTGGCGCTGGCAGTCGGGGGGCTGCTGGTCTGGCTGGGCTTTCAGCTTTACTACCTGAACAAACTGCTGCGCTGGCTGGAAAGCCCCTCCCCCGACCGGGTGCCGGAAGGCATGGGCAGCTGGCAGGACGTGTTTTCCTCGCTGTACCGGCAAAGCCGCCAGCAAAGCCTGTCGCAAAAAAAGCTGACCAATGCGCTGGAGCGCTTTATTAACGCGGGCGAAGCCATGCCCGACGCCGTGGTGGTGCTCGACGAACACGACCGCATCGAGTGGCTCAACCCGATGGCGGTGGAGCATTTTCAGCTCGACCGCAAGCGCGACGTGGGCAATATGGTGGCCAATCTGGTGCGCCAGCCGGGGTTTCACGACTACCTCACTGCGCAAAACTACAGCCAGCCGCTGCTGCTGCGCCTGAGCCAGCCGGTGGAGCAGGTGCTGTCGGTGCAGCTGGTGCCGTTTGATTCCACCCGCAAGCTGCTGATCTCACGCGATATCACCCAGCTCGACCGGGTGCAAACCGTACACCGCGATTTTGTGGCCAATGTGTCGCACGAACTGCGCACCCCACTGACAGTGATTGGCGGCTTTCTGGAAACCCTGGCCGACATGCCCGAGCCCACCCCGGACGTTACCCGCCAGTTTCTGCCGATGATGATGGAACAGGCCAAGCGCATGCAAAGCCTGGTGGAAGACCTGCTCACCCTGTCGCGGCTGGAAAACGGCAGCAAAACCACCACCCTGGAAAAAGTGGACATGGCCGCGCTGCTCAACACCCTGCGCGTGGAAGCCGAAGGCCTGTCGCAAGGCCGCCACCAGATCGTGCTGGACGCCTGCGACAGCGCCAGCCTGTGGGGCAACGCCAGCGAACTGCACAGCGCGTTTGGCAACCTGGTGTCCAACGCCGTGCGCTACACCCCGGAAGACGGCATCATCCGCCTGGCCTGGCGCATGGAGCGCGGACGCGGCGTGTTCAGCGTCAGCGACACCGGCATCGGCATTGCCCCGCAACACATCCCCCGGCTGACCGAACGCTTTTACCGCATCGACCGTGGCCGCTCACGCGGCACCGGCGGCACCGGCCTGGGCCTGGCCATCGTCAAACATGTGCTCGCCCGCCACCACGCCCGGCTGGAAGTGCGCAGCGAGCTGGAGCGCGGCAGCACGTTTTCGGTGTGGTTCAACGCCGACCATCTGGCACCGGGCGCGTAAAGCACAGGGCGGCTCGGCACCGCCCTCAATCGCGGCATGCCTTTGGCTAATATATCGTCAATGCCTGTATTTCAGTCTATGCTGACAGCTTCGCCATTGCTGGAGCCATCCCCATGGACACCCCCGACGACTACGACAGCCCGTGGAAAGAAGCAGTAGAAAGCTATTTCCCCGAGTTCATTGCGTTCTACTTTCCCGACGCCAGCCGGCAAATAGACTGGGCGCGTGGTCATGAATTTCTCGATCAAGAGCTGCGCGCCGTGGTGCAGGATGCCGAACTGGGCAAACGCTTTGTCGATAAGCTCGCCAAGGTAGCCCTGCAAGACGGCAGCGAGCGCTGGGTGTATGTGCACCTGGAAGTGCAAGGCAGCGCCCAGGCGGAATTTGCCGAGCGGATGTTTGTCTATAACTACCGGC